>Ga0307515_10014901_pt1 | contig 14368 bp, 17 predicted proteins | sample 17_EM_MG_FD_194513 | JGI IMG/M metagenome (GOLD analysis project Ga0307515, IMG submission 194513) | Populus trichocarpa ectomycorrhiza microbial communities from riparian zone in the Pacific Northwest, United States - 17_EM | ecosystem: Host-associated > Plants > Roots > Unclassified | place...
GGTCCAGTGCGCTTGTAATCGAGTTTCTTCGATGGTCTGGTAGTCCGGAAGTGTTTGGTCGAGAGCCACACTTGATCTCCAACTTCAAAAATGATCTGTTTACATCCGGCGTATTTTTTTTTTTTTTGTTGAGCCTTGAGGAAGTTTTCTCGTAGGATTCGATGAGTCTCTTCCAGTCCCTCGAGCACAGAGTCCGCTTCGATCTGCGACTTCAGGTGCGATGCTGGCACCTTCGGTGCTTTAAACTGCATCTGGGGATTGCGATGGTAAAGGGCCCAGAATGGGGTCATCCTCGTTGAAGCGTGCAAGGAGTTGTTGTACGCGAATTCCGCCAATGGTAGGAGCTCGACCCAATTATCCAGTTCGTAGTTGCAAAAGGCTCGGAGGTACTGTTCCCTGGCCTGATTTTGGCGTTCCGTTTGGCCATCGGTCTGTGGGTGGAATGCGGTGGAGAGTCGATGATTGATGCTCAAATTGGAGCAGACTCGAGCCCAACATCGGCTGGTGAATTGCGTGCCGCGGTCGGTGATGTTATTGTCCGGTACGCCATGTTTGCAGATCACGTGCTCGAAAAACATACGTGTCAACTCCGGTGAGTCGATATCCTTTCGGCAGGGTAGGTAGATTGCCATCTTTGTCAGTCGATCGACGATTACTGCCATACCGGTGAAACCCGAGTCTGTTGATTCCGGGAGGTCTGTGATGAAGTCCGTGGTGATTCCTTCCCAAGGGTGCAGAGGTGGCGGCAATGGCATGTTGACTCCGTGGCGAGCATGGCGCGGTGCCTTGATTCTGTGGTATATTTCGCAGCCGGCAATGAAAATTCGGATTGTAGCATCTAGCGTCGGCCAGTAGAAGTCTCTAGATACGAGTTCAGCAGTTCTAAGAGCTCCGAAATGACCGGATTCAGGGTGATCATGAAAAAGACTTTTCACTGTGTTGCGGAGCAAAGCGTCCGCCGGAACGTATATTCTCCCTTCGTAGGTCAGAGCTCCCGAGATGCCTTTCCATTGCTCCTTGGCAGGCCCATGGAGCACACCAGCTTTCGACAGGTCAGGGTGTCCGAACATTGGACTGTCGACAATTCTGCGCTGCACGTCGGCGGCCAACGAGTCGGAGGCCTGGGCTGCCTTAATTGCCGGTAGGAGGTCATTGTTCGGTTCAACGGTAGTTACTGCCAGAGTTGCCAAGAGTTGTGTGGTGGGCCTTTCGTAGCCTTTCTTCATAATCAGGTTGTCTGGATGGTCCATCAGCAGGGTTCTTCTTTCCCTCCAGGTGTTCGATAGTAAAGTCGTAGGAAGAGAGGATTTCCGCCCAGCAAGCCTGTCTCCGGGAGAGCACTTTTGACGTTTGGAAGTATTCGAGATTCTTGTGGTCGCACCGTATCAACACCTCATTATTTGCTCCTTCGAGGTAGTGTCGCCATTGCTTCATAGTCTCAACGATAGCTAAGAGCTCCCGATCATACGTGTCGTAATTCTGTTCGGCGGGGGAGCATTTTCGAGAGTCAAAGTTGACCGGTCTGAGGGTTCCGAGTCCGTCATATTGATCAAGGATGCCGGTGATTGCAACGCCACTTGCATCAGTCAGGGGAATCATTGCCTTTGCCGGGTCGAAACGCTGGAGGATCGGTGCTCCGGTGAAAGCCCTCTTAAGTTTCCGAAATGCGAGTTCTGCCTCACGAGTCCATTCCCATTTGTAAGTTGGCTTATTTTACTTCGGGCTGGTTTTCGGTGCGTTTGGTGTTTCTGCCATCCTTAGTAGCTCCGTCAGGGGTAACGTAACCTTTGAATATTTCCTGATGAACTGTCGGTAGAAATTCGCGAATCCAAACAGCACCTGTACATCCCGTACCGACTTCGGTGTAGGCCAGTCCTCGATGGTGGATATACGGTCCGATTCCATGCCGAGCCCGTCGGAGTTGATGATAAATGTGAGGAAACCGACTTCTGAGACACCGAATTGGCACTTTTCGGCCTTGCAATAGAGAACGAATTCCTGTAGCCTTTGCAGCACTTTCCGTACGTGATCTTCCTGCTCTTTCTCATTGGTCGAGTAGCTGAGTATGTCGTCCAGGTAACACATGGCGAAGTCGTCGATATACGGCCGTAGGCAGTCGTCGATGTAGGCCTGAAAGGTCGCATTCGCATTTGTCAAGCCGAAGGGCATAACTCGGTATTCGAATTGACTGTACCGGATTCAAAATGCTGTTTTCTACTTGTCGCCTTCTTTGATTCGGATGAGATGATAGGCATTCCGGAGGTCCAGTTTAGTGACAATCCGAGCTCGGTGTAGTCTCTTGAGTATCTCCAAGATTGAAGGTAGGGGGTACCGGTTTTTGATTGTCCACGAGCTGAGAGCCCAGGAATCCACACAAAGTCGTAGTCCTCCGTCCTTCATTTTGGCGAATAGGATCGGTGCTGCCGCCGAGGATGATGACCGCTGGATGAAGCCATTGGCTAGGGTCGTCTCGATGTAGGCTTTGAGTCTTCTGAGTTCGAATTCTGAGAGATTGTAGATTCGTCCATACGGTAGTGTGAAGCCTGGTTCCAGGTCGATCGCATGGTCAATGGAACGGTGCGGGGCGAGTGTTTCCGCCTTGGCTGCACTAAAAACGCCCACGCATTCCGAGTACACCGTGGGAATGGAACCCCCATGGTCTGTGGATATCCTCTCCATATTCGCTCCATCTAGCAATGTTAGTCCATGCTGTATTTACGGGGATGGGAGATATGAAGCGAAGAAAGGGTAATCCAGGAGGCCTTGTCGTTAGCGGTATTGCTCACAAAGGAGGCAGCCCAGCCGTCCAGTCAATCCCGTCGTGTCTCGGCGAGCCGGTAGCAGTCATTCAAGACTCCCATGAGGACCCCCTTCTGCTGCAACTACCACCGCTGCTCCCTGCTCATCGCGTCCACCGTCTGGGCTTCTCACCTGACAACGTGGTGGTCTCCACAGTCGCTCCCAGCAGACCGGTGCATTCCCCAATCCGCAGGGAAATGCCTCAGCAACCTCCTCGCTAGCTAAGAGATTGCCGAATGTGGTAGCTCCAAGTAGCTGAATGTCTGGAGCAGGCGTGTCCTCACCGCGTTCCGGTAGCTTCTCGTGTGCTTCCGGAGGAGGCTTGTCCTTACCACACAATATATGTGCAGCCTGAGGACCGTTAGGTGACCGTAAGGCAGTCAATCGGCGGACGTTCCAAACAATTTCCGGGTTCCGGGCCCTGAACCACGGTAGTCCGAGTACTCGATCGTAGGCTCACATCGGTTCGACTAGCACTTCTGGTTCTGTAACTGGGGCGAGATGCTCCATATACTGAACGGTTATTGACGTCTTTCGGCCATCACTCGCATGTTGCATAATCTGTCCGCCCAAGCCGAGTGTAGTAGTATGTGCCGCTTCATGTGATATCCCGAGTTTCTTAAGTAATCTTGGAGCCATAAAAACGCTAGTAGCTCCGCAGTCAATGAGAGCTTGTACGTGTTGCATCTCGCCGTGTTTATCTCATATCTGAATCTCAAGTATTATGAGAGCAGAATCAGGTGTTTCTGTACCACATAGATATTGATGTAACATTTGTGCTCTTGGGCTCTCCAGGATAACCATCGATTTTGGTGCGATCCGGTGCGGTCATATCTCGTCCAACGTAGCCATCAACGCCTGCGGCCCCACCTGTTCCAACCCAAGCTCGCTCTCGTCCAACCTCCCCCGCCGAGCTAAGTACCGGGAGAGGTACGTTAGTTTTTTGCTTGCTGGGTGTCGAAAGCCCGCTGGCTTTTGATCTGTCCATTTCCGCCGTCTTTGCTGTCTCCTGGAGTGAGCTTGTCGGGGTAAGTCGCACGGGAGAATTTCGGGCACTTAAATGATATGTGATCGCCGGCAAAACGTGAACATTTCCTGCTAGCCTTTCGCTTCTCAGAGACCTCTGATGATACCCACGGTGCTGGGGGTAAGTCAGATTGTTTTCCGCCACCGCTCGGCTTGGGCTTATCGGGCTTTGGTGCTTCCTTCGGTGCATCCTTCGATTCTGAAATGGATGGTCGGTATCCACGTTTTCTGCCGCCTTTGTAGGATGTTTCTCCGTCTTGTCTTTGTTGTTGTGATGTGTCGTATTTCTGAGGTTGGGTTTCTACGTCTACTGCTCGATTGAAAAGCTCATCGATGCTGTCAATCATCTCGTCTTCATTGGTAAAGGGCTTGACTTTTGGGTGTAATTCGGGTTTGAGGCCCGCCCAGATCATATGGTAGCACGATAGCTTCTGCTGCTCTTTATCCCAGCCAGCTTCTCTCCAGTTTTGTCGTAGTCGGTTAACATATGCTCGTACACTCTCATCGGGGTGGTAGTGACCTTGGCGAAACTCAAGGTATAGTCTAGTGCCGGCGTTGAGTTTACGGTCCTTGTCACTGTACATCTTCCGGATTTCGCTAACGAAAAGGTCGAAATTGTACAGGCATTGGGAATTGGTGTTAAGTAGGTCCTGGCTCCAGGTAATTGGGTCGATCATGCTCGTTTTATGTAGGGTATAGTTGCGGTGGTTGCTCCAGCTTCCGAGGTGATCGAGCGCATACTGGACTTTGTCAGTATCGCCGTCGGAGACGAGGTGGCTGTGGGTGCGGAAGTTCGAGCGAAGAGAGCCGAGAAAGGTGTCCAATTCGCGTGGGCCTCCGCAGTATCGTCTGGGGTTAGTCATGTCGAATTTGTCGTTTTTGCTTGTCGATTCTCGTCGGGATAGTAGTTCGGTATTCTGTTTGAAGAGGAATTCGATCATTCTCTCCTGTCGTTCCATCGTAGCTCGCTGTTGCTCCACTACATCTGCCAACAGGATAATCGGTCGTAAGGGGGCGCGTGGATCAACATCGTGATTGTCGTCAGTGTCGGTTTCGCGATCGTCTGTCTCGTTCTCGATTAGGCGTTCTTGATCAGAATTATCGTCGATTTCAGCCTCTGGGAGGACTCTGGGAGAAACCCGTTCAATTGGGGTAATTCGAGTAGCAAGACTCGGAGTGCCATGACCGATCGACGCCCAAATGGTCTCTGCGCTTCCACCCTCATTAGCCGTGCAAAGTGGGAATCTATCCAGCTTCTTAGGAGGCATCGTAGTGGTGGAATTGCGTCGATATTGTACGTGTGGCGACGCCTCAGAACAGGGGTAAAGTCGCAATTCTCGAAATCCCGTGAGGGAAACGTATCCAATTACTGAATAACCGCTAATAGTGTGAGGGCATGTACGCCCGCCTCCGGCTGGGTAGGGATCAGGGTGGTATTATAAGAGATACGGTTGCACACATGGCCTCGAGTGATCCTAGCTGTAGGAGTATAGTAAGATTATCGGTGAGGATCTAAGTCCTCACGAGCAGTCGAGATAAGGTTGCACTTACCCTGCCGCATTACGTGCTCCCTGTTGCAACCCTAACCTCTAGTACACGACCTCGCCATTACATGAAGACAGGGAGAATGTTGTCAACAGATTAGCTAAGAGCACCCTACCCCAGCTATGGCTTGTGTAATCATCGATGAATATAATATCGTGGCAATACCCACTGTAGGTGGATATGGTGAATTGTCGTCCCACAGCTGAATATTCAAGTTCAACTTGCAATGTACTGCACTTGGCCTTAACATCTATAATACGCTGCTTGTGTTTGGGCTGGATGCACTACGTGCACATTGAGTGATCTTTAATATACTCAACAATGAGAGATTGTATGTGGTAGCATAATTGCAGGCTAGATGACAATGTCACAGTTTGGATACTGAGATCCTGAGAGTCTTCTGAGTGCGATCAAGGGAAACTGTGGCAGGTGGACACTGAGGCATGGTGATTTGTATGCTTGATATTTAGCTTAATATCTTGCTCATTCCAGAAGTGGGAATGGTGGCAACCTTCCACCAGTCTGGACAGACCCATTCTGGGGAACACTCCATCCAGTCCAATCAAACCGGAAGGTTGGACTCGACTGGACCACTCACTGCTAGCCTCGGACTGGACGGGTTTGGTCTGGACGAGTCTACACATGCTTACAATATCAGCAATGTTTCATAGTCAAGTATCACTGAAAACATCACTTATTCTCACATTTGATAACCACTCACCTCTGCATAACAACTCTGGATGAAATTTTGACAGATCTGCCTGTATATTCGGTATCATCAAGATATATTTCTCCCATTTTAAGAATGATTCCGTGAGTAATATACCCTAACCCTGGACACAGCGCTGGACTGATCCACACCTGTCCAGTCCAGTCCAGTCCTGCTCCAACAGAATTGGGGATTGGTCCGATCAAGGTCCAAAATTGACCCAGACTGGACTGGACAGGACTTTGAGGGACCAAGTCCGCACTGGTCCATTGCTGGACTGGTGGAATGATTGAATTGTTGATACAGTTGGTACTGCCACAATTTGAACAGTTGTGGGAGATATAACATGGAGATTATTCACCTGATTGCCTGACATGGTAATTAATGGAAATGAGATGGAGTACTTACCAGATCCAAATGTGCATGTGTAGCAGGCTATATAGAACTGATTCATCGTGCGAATAGAGAGCTAGAATGTTTGAATATAGAGCATATGGAATTTGTAGTGCTGTGAAACATTAACCAGTCCATCGTGGCTTGCTGCAATTGTGTTGACATTTTCATACTCAATAACAATTGCCTGAGAAAGTTTCTTTATTAGGTTGAATCTGGAATAGTTGTTACACATATAGTGAGATGCTCAGAAATCAATAACCAATGCCAGTGGAGTGTAGGCAGCAGTCAGTGTGGTTGCATTGGCAGATAGTCAAATCAGATAGCATTCTCTGGCAGTGGCAAGTAATGCAGCACTCCTACTGACTTTGTTAGATTGTATGTACATATATTTGAGGTGGATGTAGTTACACTTGCCATGTCCTGGGAGACTGGGATGGTAGCAAGTATACCCATCATTCCTGAAGTTGTTTGTATCACCATCATTTGTGTTATTTGTAGCATGACTTCTCTGTCCACCTGGTTTACTGGTACGGTTGTCCATTGTGCATTATTTGCATTTGAGCTTCTGACGTCAATTCCCTTCCCCATTTTCTCAGTCACTTCCTGCTTTCTCTCTCGCTGTGCCACAGCCATCATTTCTAACATGAGAGTATTCAGCTTCTGGGTGGATTTATTCATCAGCAAATAATAGATTTGCTTTATTGAATTTATTTTGTTCATCATATCCAGAAACTCCAAAACATGAAATCAAGGTTTCCTTCAAATCTGGCAGTGTTTGAATGAGTGTTAGGAACAGTTCGAAATTGGTAGTTCGGTTCCGGGTCCGGACCGGAACTGAACTGAGACTATCAAACCGGGTTGTTTTGCATCAACAAAGCCAACTGCAGGTTGATGTCCGGTATTGGAAACAACAGTGTCAAGAGAGAGCAGCTCGGGGTTTTGAATCAGCCTGAAACAGAATCGCACAGTCTTTATGGTCCAAACCTAGACCGTTGGCAGGTTGCCCGGACCTGTTTCTAACACTTGTTTATATGTTCGATTGCGTTCTTTGGGTTGTCGTGATGCTGGTGTCATGACTCAGGACCAGTGTACCCAGTTGTCGGAATATGACATTCAGCACATGATGAACAGTTCAAATTCCTGTTGGCAATATCACATAGTTTCTCAGCGTACACTGATGTCGCCCAGTCCAATATGTCTCTGGGCTGAAGATAGTACTCCCTCTGTACATTGTATGATGCATTCAGTTGTTGTTTTTAAAGACCCTCATGGCGGAATTTGACCAATAATAGGTACTATGCTGAAGCGGTTTATGATATTTCATTTGTTAATACAAGATCGTTCAGTACCTTCCAGTGATTCAACCGTCCGGGTAGGGGTATACATCATTGTAATTAAATTTCACTCATTTGAGATTAGGCATCGGTAAATCATCAGTTCTGTTACATTTACTACTGATATGATATATCAACAAAACCTCGAATAAAATAGTACACAATGGACAACCTAAATTCAATTACTGACACCATTCCTATCATCCAAGTGACATTGCACCCTCGACAGTGTTACCTCCATGGACTAATCCCAGATTTTCAATGCTGGTGATGTTGGTGATGTGGGTGATGTCCTTGGTGTTGCTACTGCTGTTGCTATCACCGCAGGGGACGGGCTGGCTGCTACTGGCAATGGCAGACCTCAGTATAGGCAAAACAGCTGTGAATCGCATGCTAGTTTCCAGCGCGGCAACACAGTGGCTAAGACAATACCCAGAATTTCGTTCTGCTCGCTCAGCTCCTTTAGAATGTGATTAACAAGGTTCTGATCATAGTTGCCCTGATTGTTGTAAGGTTGTGCCATGGCGTCGTCCGTGCCAGTTGCGAGGATTCTTTCGCGACTCGAGCTCTGGTTATTGTGTCCCTTGTTGTTTTGAACATCTGGTGATGAAAAGAAATATCTGCAGCATGCCAACGAAATACATCTGTGTATGCATTATTCACCGCACAATTAGTATTTCATGTAATGCATATACATTCTCCTGAACCTTCTGAACCAAACTCAGCTAGGAGCCTAAACTTGCCTATCTTACATGCCAACTGACAATGGTGGATGGTGGTTGTGGTGATGCCAATGAATGTTGGGATGATTTTATCAATCAATGACTTATTAATGATTCCCATTTGGCATGTGCCATACAAGTATGTATGCTGCATAAAATCGACAATTTTTGTAACTGCACATCGAAACTTGCACTTCTAAACTGATCGTCCAGACAAAGATTAGACCAGAAGTGAACTTTCCTCTTTCCTCATCAAGGTTTGTGGGGCACATGAACCAATGCATGGCTAATAGCCAGGCAACCATTTGCCGAATCTCTGTAGGCGACTTTGTTTTTAATCCATAAATACAGTTGATCGAGGTCTTCCAGGGGTTCATGTTTTCATTGCGCGACCAAGTAATGCCAACAGGTGCCCGATGCAAAATGTCAGCGATGGAAACAATCGTTTTGACCAGTCATTTACCACTGAACCTTACGCATGTGCAGGGTCTGAGTATCTCTGGGCTGAATGATTCCTGTCAATTCCCTCATACTACCATTGATGAATCTGCACAGTGTTCACCACATTCCTGGCAAAGAGATTCACCAACATCTCATAAATGATAGCTATAGGCTTTACAGGTGCTATGACCATCGCTGGAATTCCAGAAAGATGTGTCTGGACAGTGTATTTTGCACGGACGATGAGACCTGTCACATGGTCAATACGGATCTCATATTGCTGCCAATTTGCAGTATTCGTTTGACCCACTTGCTGTCCAACATCATTGGGATCCTTCCTAAGGGTACTACATACATAAGCAGCCAAATTCAATTGTTTAAAGAAGTAATTGAATAGATTGTTGGATGCCAGCGGCACAGGCTTGTGTTCGTCCTCCTCATCCAACACCCTCTAGACCTCCTGATCTTTAGGTTGTAGGGGCTATGCGAATGTAGGTGCTAATTTCATTCACACAACTTGTGTTCTGAGTGTTGATGTGAAGGAATCGTTAGATGGCCACTTGGCCAATGCGGTCCTGGATGGTCATCCATGACACTGGTCATCACATTCTGAATTGCTATCCCGACAATCATTGTAATTTGCTGCTATCGTGCTGTCATCAGGATGACGATCCTCATTGTGCATGGATTCTGTGTATCTCCAAGTGCGGCATGGCCGAAGGGGAGCAGGAGGAGTGCGGCGTATTTGACTCAGGATGTAAAAATGCAGTGAGTGATCTCTACGAAAAGATTAAATGTGTTACTGCAGAAGATGTGAATCAATGCATAGTGAAAGAAATCAAGCGTTGTGAGAAAGAGAGAAAGCGTTGATTGATGAAAAGAATTGTCATGATGGGTCGTTCTGTCTCGCTGTCAATTATTGGATATAGGCTTATTACACAACATATGCATCCAACTGTTTGAATAGATCGCAACTCGCAACATTGAATGGCAAGTGTCAAGCATGCCTTGGAGTTGTTGATTGGCTTCCTTCGACGAAAATCATTATCGCAAAGAGCTGAACCGTGTTCGCACATCACTTATCATTCTGGCCCAATTCGGTTTCGTACCGATACTGAACTCCAAATGACATTCCTGCCATACCTGGAGGCCTGTTGTTGCCAGTAGGCCTTTGCTAAAAACAAACGTCTGAATGATTAATCTCAACTTAACAAAGTCTCAACACAGCCCTTGATGCATGAATATGAACAATGTAATAATAATATAAACCAACCACCAAAAAGTGACCCAAAACCTCACTAAACAGCTCCAAATTATCACCTATCTGTCCACACTCCAAAATGCCAGAAAGCCACCCACCCACAACCCAAATCCTTGAATACCATCCAGCAAGTGCATTCTGTCCACACGATAACTAATTTGCAGCGGGGTGGCAGCATATATGCCGCCTCTTGCCGACAAAGCCTGCAGTACAAAGATTCACTATGCGATCGTGCATTCGTATTCAAGCCACATTCCAGTGAGCAAATCTGCAGTGCGGATAACGGGCAAAGAGACCCAGAGTACAGTTTTGGATCACTTCAAGGTATGGCTAATATCAAATAATCCATCCATGAAGTTCCCATTGAAACTTGTGGAAGTTTGTTTTCATTGTCGGAAACCTTTTTGAATCTGGGCCCTCCATCACAGCATCATCATCAGATCCATCCCTGACATCGTCGATTATCACCGCTGTAATGGGCGGGGTCAGACGTTGGTGATCTTGGTAACAATAATGTGATATGGTATTCAGGACAAGATGGTTCGAAATTCGTTTCGAAAACATCACGACAAGACAGGAGTCAGAGCTGGTTCAATGTCGTGCTTTCTTTGGTATACAAGAGAACAAGTACAGAGAGAAGAAACGGAAATCCTCCAACACCGAACAACCTCTCTTTATATGCACTTCATCTGCCACCCTCGAATCATTGCCCATGCTCCGCTGTACAATCCGAATACCTCGCCATGATCTCATGCACCACCAACACAACTCCTAATGAACACAACTACGCCACATCGCTGGAAGTCTCCAAACCTCAAACCACTTCCTCATTGTAGCAAATCATCTCGCCACCATCTTGCAACCTCCCTACACCCTTTCCGCATCTATAAACGTCTTTGCGTTTCCATACCACCTTTTCTTTCCATACTGTCGATACTATTCCTGAGTACCCTACAACCTATCACTCATGACCCGAACTGTGACAACCGCGGCAGGCGGTGGGAGGATATTACCAAGGGGTTAATTGGTGCAACCACAATGCATTGAAGTCTGGGCACCAGGGGTGCAATCATTGTGAGGGCTACGATGAACAATGCAAAGAAGCATTGGGTTGTTTAATCTTATCGCCTCCTTTACCCTTCTGCCGGCAGTATTGTTATCACAGGTTGGAGTACCATTCTGGGCTTGTGAACCATAATTCCCATTAGGCTCCTCCCAGCAGCCCAAAAGCTCTAGTATATTTTGACTGGTATCTGGCACACTGGTGATGACTGCATTGCTGATTGACAAAATCATCATACTGACAATTGATGTAACTATTGGCAGTATCGATTCATCATCCCTAGGCCAGTCTTATGAGAATAGCTGATCGGTGAATTGACCCACCCTCATCTCACCAATGTCGTGATCGACATAGGTGATGGTGAACCTAAATGTCTCAAAAAAAAATCTGTTGAGGCGTTGCAATGCACCTTTATTGGCAAAGATCTGTAACCCAAGGTTTCTACCTTGACATCTTCTGTATCTACACATCATCAGGATGAGCAAAGGAAGCATCAGGGCGACAAATTTCATTCCAACATACACAAGTTTCCTCTGCTCAGTTGGGGTTTCGATGATTCTGTTGTTCCTTCTCTTCAGCCCAACCCCCCACGAACTCGTTCAGTGCAACTTTGAGTTTCTGACCCTAAAGATATGTTTTGTGAACAGTGAACCATTTTCAAATGGGCATTGTAGTTGCAAAATTATTGATTCACTTAACACTGCAATCAATTAATAGATACCATTGCTCGGGGCCACCGCCTTATCTGTGGCTAGTGCTCATGGACTGGGTAATAGCCGAGTTGTGCTCCCTCACTATATTATGTATTGGTAGTGTTCACAAATGTTCCAAATTGCCGGTTCAGTTCCGGCTCTGGGTTGGGACCGAACTTGAATTGTTGTAATGGGTTTTACCCCATCTCGAAACTGAACCGCACTGAACCCATGGCCTTTTGCCCGGTTCCACAATCTCTCAAACTCAGAACTTTCGCTCCGATTGAGTATTAGCGTTGTAATTGCATCACAATATGAAATATACGTAAACCATGCAGATTCAGATGCTATTTTACCTCCTATTCACCGAATTGCGATCTGATCACTATTTGGAAAGTTGCTTCGAAAAAGGCCTAGATTTTGGCGTTCTTTCACGGCAACTCAACGAATAGTGGTCAGATCCCAAATTTGAGAAAGGCAAGTGAAAGAGCGTCTAAAATTGCACTTTTTAAGTATATATGATATTGTGTTATGATCACAACTCAAATACTTCATTGGAGCCAAAGTTCAGATATCGGAATATGATGAGCTGCTGTATAATATACCCGCCCAAAAAACCGCGGGTTTCTGTCCAGTCCCGGCATCAATCATGCCAAAACAGATCACATCGGCTTTTTAGACCCGTCTGGAACTGAACCGACCAGTTTTTCCTGTGTACAACCAGACCAGTGGCGGGTTACCTGGAACTGTTGCTACCAATATCTATCGGTTGTATTGTAAAGCCACCCTCATCCTGCTAAATCCTCTCAGTTTCTGCAGGGCATTGGCTGACTGTAACACCAGTATTCTCGGCCCTAACATGAACTTGTAGAGTTAGCATCAGGATTATAGTAGAATCTGCGACAACTGATTTCGACAACCAGATGGCATCGCCTTACCATTGAGGTTCGGAATAGTGGTCAACAATCGAGTGGTGGATGTCACATGCATGTTAATCAGGACAAGTGTCGGGACTATGGAATATATCATCGAGGGTGATGTAATGCGGTAGCAGAGGTGAGGAGAGTGTGTGAAAGGTTCTGGGAATTGCCAGCAAGGTGTCCAGGCGAGGCGGATGAAGATATAGGCTTGGAGAGGATTTCTTGATCTGGCGACATCATCTTGGCTGCTATTGTGCAAGGACACAATATGCTTAGCATGATCTAAGCACCCTGATTCGTCAACTGAACGGTTACGTTTATCACAGAGCCAACAACACACAAGCTCTGCAGCCATAACCCCCATGTTTGATCTTGCTGTGGTTCTTCTACCCTGTGATGACATTGATGAGTTATTAGCTAAGGTGAATACGCGGTTCATGTAGGGAATGAACTGAACAAACAGTGAATCCCATGAATCAGGCAATTTGTGTAGAAGGGTCTTGTGAGGGTGCAAAACAATTTCCATGATGAGGTAAATCAAGGTGTCATATACTGTTCATGATCCAAGGGATGTTGAACATGAGTGAGCCATTGAACAGTTTGCAATGTGCGAATGAGGATAAGAAGAATTGTAACAGAGTAGTTTAACCTATATTTGGAAAAATTCCAATGAAGTGTGGCTTTTTCGGTGGACCAGCTAGCATGCAATGGTTTCATTAGCTAAAAACCATCCAAATGCAACTTAATGTTGTTGTGACGTTTTATTTTGTTAATGAAACCTGGATATTTGTAGTGTTAGCAACAGGTCCGGGTAACCCGCCAGCGGTCCGGGTTTGGACCGCAAAAACGGGTCGGTTCGGTTCCAGAACCCGCCAGAAACCCGACCCGCAGACTCTTGGCGGGCCAAACCCGGACCCGTACCCGTCAACCCGCGGGTGTTGCCGGGTTTGGCTAGACCTGTCGGTTCCAATCTCCGGCTCTGCGTTTCGGGTGTCACATTTATGGTCGCATTCAGATATGCGACTGTTAATCGTAAAATATTAACCATGGTACGTCACGGTTTGATTAGGACGTATTAGCCGCCTTGATGTGCAAAACAAGAATACTCAAGTGCCCAACTACGTCCTGAAAATGAGCGTCAACAGAGCGTCAACGATATTTGGTCTTGCATCTTCGGTAATATGAGTGGTGCGTGATCACAAACATCCATACAGAAGGATATGACAGCCTTTATAGGCATATATGTACGGGATATTCTAGCCACATCCCCCGGCACAGTAACAACTTATTTCATTTACAGAGCTACTACTAAGTCTTCTTGAGCCTTTTAGAGTATAATAACAGTCAAAACGATATGTATAGACAATAACCGCCACATCACACTGTGATTAACCATGATGGAAGGCCAACAATCGTTGACACTCTGTTGACGCTCATTTTGAAGATGGGGCAGGAAGCGT
>Ga0307515_10014902_pt1 | contig 14368 bp, 15 predicted proteins | sample 17_EM_MG_FD_194513 | JGI IMG/M metagenome (GOLD analysis project Ga0307515, IMG submission 194513) | Populus trichocarpa ectomycorrhiza microbial communities from riparian zone in the Pacific Northwest, United States - 17_EM | ecosystem: Host-associated > Plants > Roots > Unclassified | place...
GTCGAAAGCGAGGTGTCGCGTGGCAACACCTGAGAGAAAGCCGGCACCAACAACACATCGTCGAAGGTGAGCGCTTTGCCTAGAAGGCGCATGAGGAAGCTCCTGACGCAAAAGCGAATTATACGGATCGCCCTTGCCTTGCGTCGGCACCACGTCTTGCAGGCGCCGCCACCTTCCAGATCACGCACTTGGTAACGTCTGCGGCATTAGTTAACGAAATGCCGCTGCACGACGTAAGGGCCCGTGCAAAACCGGACAAGGCGCCCCGGCGATGGCTCGCAAGGCTAGCCCACACGACTACACTTTCGAGATGACATTCGCACGCCCTCACACCATCGCCCGGCTTTCTGCCCTGGCCCTTGGAGCCCTTCTCACGCTGAGCCTGAGCAGCCCTGCATTCGCTCAATGGAAGTGGAAAGACAAGAGCGGCCGTGTGCAGTACAGCGACCTGCCGCCGCCGCCTGCTGTGAGCGATGCCGACATCCTCCAGCGCCCCAGCGGAAGTGTCCGCAAGGGCGGGCCCGCTTTCGCGCCGAGCAGCGCCCAGGCGGCCGTCGCAGCCATGTCGGCTTCTGCGGCGTCTGCAGCAGCCAGTGGCCCGTCGCAGGCCGTCGAGCCCGAACTCGAAGCCAAGCGCAAGAAGGTGGCTGAAGAAGAAGCCGCCAAGCGCCGCGCCGAGGAAGAAAAGCAGAAGGCCGCGCGCGCCGAGAACTGCCAGCGCGCCAAGGCTCAGTTGCGAGCTTTGGACGACGGCATGCGCATGGCTCGTGTGAATGAAAAGGGTGAGCGCGAGGTGCTCGACGACAAGGGCCGGGCCGAAGAAAGCAAGCGCGCTCGCGACATCGTCGGCAGCGACTGCAAGTAAGCCAAGTTCAGGGCTTGGCCTTGGCGCGGTGGCTCTGGTAGCGCTGGCGTCGAGCCTCTTTCGGGTCGACGAGCAGCGGGCGGTAGATCTCCACCCTGTCCCTGTCTCGCAGCGTCTCGTCCAGAGCGCGAAGCTTGCCCCACACGCCGACCGCCAAGCCGTCCAGCGCCAACCCAGGAAACGCCTGATTCAAAGCGTCGAGCACTTTGCTGCCGAGCGATAGAGTCAGAGCCACCTGCTTCGTCTCGCCGGGTACTGGGCTGTAAACGACCTCGACCTGCAGTTCAGCGGGCGCCATAGACCTGTTCGGCCCGCTTCACGAAGGCATCGACGAAGGTATTGGCCACGCGATCGAAAACCGGGCTCACCACCAGTTCGAGCGGCACGCTGGCAAACGCGTAGCGCATCTCGAACTCGACCTTGCAAGCCGCAGTTTGGCCGCCGACCGTCAGCGGCAGGAACTTCCAGGCGCCTTCCAGCGTCGAGAACGGTCCATCGACCAGCGACACCAGCACGCTGCTGTCCGGCACCTGTGTATTGCGCGTGGTGAAGGCGTGCCGCAGGCCTCCGTAGGCAAGGTGCAGCCGGGCTGTCATGCCGGACTCGTCCTGGCTGAGCACTTCGGCCTTTTCGCACCAGGGCAGGAACCGTGGGTAGTCGGGCACGGCCGTCACGAGGGCGTACATCTCATGTGCCGAATACGAGAGAAGAACTGACTTCTTGACGTGCTTCATACAATGCCCGGATTGTATTGAGCGCTTTTTGCCTCACCTTTCACTTATGTCGATAGCCGAAAACCGCCGCGCCCGCTTTGACTACCACCTCGAGGAAAAGTACGAGGCGGGTATGGTGCTGCACGGGTGGGAGATCAAGGCCATCCGCGCGGGCCAAGTGCAGCTGACCGACGGCTACGTTGTGATCCGCAACGGCGAGCTGTACCTGATTGGTTGCCGCATCAACGCGCTGCGCAGCGCGTCCACGCACATCAGTCCGGAAGCCGATCGCACCAAGAAGCTCTTGATGCACAAGGAAGAGATCAAGCGCCTGATCGGCAAGGTCGAACAAAAGGGTTTCACGCTCGTGCCGGTGGACTTGCACTACAAAGGCGGCCGCGTGAAGGCCGAGATCGCGCTGGCCAAGGGCAAGGCCGAACACGACAAGCGAGACACCGAGAAGAAGCGCGACTGGGATCGGGAAAAAGGACGGCTGATGAGACATAAGGTTTCATCAGGTCCGAAGGACTGAGCCGACAGGCTCGACCAACTTTTCGCCGCAGGCAAAAAGACCGCCTGATGAGACACAAGGTCTCATCGAAGGCCTGATTAGGGGCCGAGAGCGGCCAGCGCATGCTGGCAGTCGTGGATCAGATCCTGCACCGCTTCCAACCCGACCGAGAAGCGCACCAAGGTGCCCCGGTACGCAGGTTCCTCGCGCATGCCCGTCAGGTTGTAGGGCACGGCCAAGCTGACCGGCCCCGCCCACGAATAACCGATCTTGAACAGCTGAAGCGCATCGATGAAGGCGTTCACCTGATCGGCGCTGTAGCGCTCGTTGAAGACCACCGAAAACAAGCCTGCTGAACGACTACAAAGCTGCTTCCAGAACTCATGCCCCGGGGCACCGGGCAACGCGGGGTGCAGGACCTGCGTCACCTCGCGCCGCTGTGACCACCATGCCGCCAGCGTGCGCGCCGCAGCGTCGTGCGCGTCGTAGCGCAAGGCCAGCGACGGCAGCGCGCGCAACACCAGTTCGACATCGTTCGCACCCACGCCCCAGCCCATGCGCATGTGGCAGAACTTCAGCTTCAGGTGCAGCGCTTCGTCTTGCGTCGTTACCGAGCCCATCAACACGTCGGCACCGCCCGAGGCGTACTTGGTCAGAGCCTGGATCGATACATCGACGCCCAGGGGGTCGCCGCTGGGCGCCAGATCGAACGGGTTGAATGCCAGGCCAGCGCCCCAGGTGTTGTCAAGTGCGATGGTGAGATGGGGATGTGCACGAGCGACGTTCACCAGTGCCGGCAGATCGGGAAACTCCATCGTCACCGAGCCCGCCGCCTCCAGCCACAGCAGCTTGGTCTGCGGCCCGATCAGCGAGGCCAGACCCAGCGCATCCATCGGGTCGTAGAACTTGTGGGTGATGCCCCATGCAGCCAGCTCGTGGCGCGCCAACTCCTTGTTCGGCCCGTAGGCGTTCTCGGGGATCAGCACCTCGTCGCCTTGCTTGAGCAGAGCCATGTCGACCAGCACGATCGTCGCCAGGCCGCTGGGCACCAGCAAGGTATGGGTGCCACCCTCGAGTGAGGCGATTCGCTCTTCGAGCGTGAACGAGGTCGGCGTGCCGTGCAGGCCATAGGTGTAGCCCGCCTTCGACCGCCAGCTGCGCGCCTGCAAGGCCGCAGTGTTGGGGAAGATGACCGTCGATGCCTTGTAAACACCCGGTGCGGCCGCGTTGAAGCCTGCCGGCGGCACGTAGGGGTGATGGATCAGTTCGGTGCGCTTGTCTCGGCTCATAGGCGGTGACTCGTGGATGGCTCAGATCGGCTGAGCAACGAGATCGTGGCCTTGTGCGCCGACGATTCGGGCTTTGGTGAACTCACCTACCTTCAAGGTCTTGGAGGCCTTCTCCGGCGGCAACAGTTTCACGCTGCCATCGATCTCAGGCGCATCGGCATAGCTGCGCCCCACGCCCCCTTTGCGACCCAGCGCGGGCGCCGAATCGACCAGCACCTGCATGGTCGCGCCGATGCGGCCGCGCAGCTTGGTAGCCGATACCTCTTCGGCGACGGCCATGAAGCGCGCCCTTCTCTCTTCGCGCACTTCTGCGGGCACCGGATCCTGCAACGCGTTGGCGGTAGCCCCTTCCACAGGCGAATAAGCGAAGCAACCGGCCCGGTCGATCTGTGCCTCGCGCATGAAGCCAAGCAAGTGCTCGAATTCGGCCTCCGTTTCGCCGGGGAAGCCGGCGATGAAGGTGCTGCGCACCACCAGCTCGGGGCAGATTTCGCGCCAGCGCTGCAGGCGGTCAAGGTTCTTCTCGCCGTTGGCTGGGCGCTTCATACGTTTGAGCACGTCGGGGTGCGAGTGCTGGAACGGCACGTCAAGATACGGCAGGATCAGCCCCTGCGCCATCAGCGGCAGCACCTCGTCCACATGCGGATATGGGTAGACGTAATGCATGCGCACCCAGGCGCCATGATGCGCGGCCAGCTCGCCCAGCTTCTCGCACAGATCGAGCATGCGGGTCTTGACTGGCTTGCCATCCCAAAAACCAGTGCGGTACTTCACGTCGACGCCATAAGCACTGGTGTCCTGGCTGATCACAAGCAGCTCTTTCACGCCAGCCTCGAACAGACGCTGAGCTTCGCTCAGCACGTCGCCGATCGGGCGCGAGACCAAGTCGCCCCGCATGCTCGGGATGATGCAGAAGCTGCAGCGGTGGTTGCAGCCTTCGCTGATCTTCAGGTACGCATAGTGGCGCGGCGTGAGCTTGACGCCTTGCGCCGGAACCAGGTCGACGAACGGATCGTGCGGCTTGGGCACGTGCAGGTGGACCGCGTCCATGACCTCGTTTGTGGCATGTGGGCCCGTCACGGCCAGCACACTCGGGTGCATCTGTCGAACCAGGTTGCCGCCAGCCTCACCAGCCTTGGCGCCGAGGCACCCCGTCACGATCACCTTACCGTTCTCGGCCAGCGCCTCGCCGATGGTGTCGAGGCTCTCCTTCACCGCATCGTCGATGAAGCCGCAGGTGTTGACGATCACCAGGTCAGCGCCGGCAAATGTCTTGGAAGTGTCGTAGCCCTCGGCGCGCAGTTGCGTGAGGATCAGTTCGGAATCAGTCAGCGCCTTCGGGCAGCCGAGCGAAACGAAGCCAATCTTGGGGGCCAGCCCCGCGCTGGGGAGGGCAAGTGTGTCTTGTGTCATCCAGGGATTTTCGCACCGAAGCTCCGCGGGCCATCATGCAACACCCAAGGATCCGGCTCCGCCGGTCCGACGAGTGACGCTCCTGGGGCAGGAGCAAAGCGACCGGTGGCTAACGCTTCGGCGCAATGAACCCCGGCATGCCCGGGAACAAGGTCTCGGCCTGCTTGGCCATCTGCTCCTGCATCTGCGCGAACATGTTCTTCGACTGCTCGAGGTAGTTGCCCATCAAGCCCTGCACCGCTGGCGCCTGGCCGTTGAGAAACTGCGTCCACATCTCGGGATTCATCACGTTCGGATCGAGCAGACCCTTGGACTGGTCGGCCAGGCGCTTCTGGATGTCGGTGAACGTCTGCAGGTTCTTCTCGAGGTACGAGCCCATCATGCCCTGCATGGCGTGGCCATAGAAACGGATGATCTGCGCCAGCATTTGCGACGAGAACATCGGTACGCCGCCGGTTTCTTCTTCAAGAATGATCTGCAGGAGGATGCTGCGAGTGAGGTCGTCACTCGTCTTGGCATCGCGCACTACGAAGTCCTGGCCCTCGAGAACCATCTTTTTCACGTCGGCCAGCGTGATGTAGCTACTGGTCTGCGTGTCGTAAAGGCGCCGATTGGGGTACTTCTTGAGAATGCGCGGGCTGTTGCTGTCGGCGCTGCCGTCGTCGGATATCGATGCGCGGCGGTTTTGTGCCATTCAGAAAGCTCCTGTTGAACCAGTGTTCGGGTGTGCAAAAAGATTCTAGAAGGCCACCCAAGTGCGTCGCGAAGGGTTTTCCCGCCTGCGGCTTCACGAACCGGATGAGCACTCCTGCTGGTCGTCGGACGCAGGCGTCTCTGGATCGAAGGGTTGAACCCCAAGACGCTGGGCGGTGCGCTCCAGATCGGCCGAGAGCTTGGCGACCTTCTTGCTCAGGCCCTGCCAATTGCGAATACATTCGTTGACCGGGTCCATCGGGTAGTAGACCTTGTTGCCCTTGTCCTTGGCCGCCGAGAGGGCGAAGCGAACCAGATCGTTGAGTTCGAACGCATAGTCGGCCATCAGCGCATGCGTTTCGGCGACATGGGCGTCGATCATCTGTTGGCGGCGCGGCGTCATTTCCATGCGGTAACTCCTGCTCCAGCAGTTTGTGCCACAGGCAAAGAAAAAGAGCCTGCCCCTTGCGGGACAGGCTCTTGTTCAGTGACGTGTGGTGGGCGGTGAGAGGGTCGAACTCCCGACATCCTCCACGTCAAAGAGGCGCTCTACCACTGAGCTAACCGCCCGAGCCCTCTATTATCACCATGTCATGGGGCTTGCGTCAAGGTTTCAGAACCGCACGCCGGAATTCACTTGCGGCGTGCACTGCGTACACCATCGATCCGCGACACCGTGCCGAGCACCTGGCTGAGCTTGGCGGAATCGGACACTTCGATGGTGAAAGTCATCCAGGCGGTGCCGCCTCGAGCGTCTTTCACGGTCTGGGTGCTGACGCCGGCCACGTTCATCTTGTCCTTGGCAAAGACCTCGGAGATGTCGCGCAGCAGACCCGACCGGTCGGCCGCTTCGACCAGCACATCGACCGGATACAGCGCCTGCTTGTCTCCACGAGCAGCGCCCCAAGCCACGCTGATCACGCGCTCCGGCGTGCGCTCGGCCATCTGGCGGAAGTTGCTGCAATCCGCTCGGTGGATGGCCACCCCGCGACCACGCGTCACATAGCCGCCGATGGCGTCGGGCGGTGCCGGACGGCAGCAGCGTGCCAGACTCGTGAGAAGCGACTCGACACCCACCACGAGCACGCCGCCCTTGGGCGATTCCTCGGTGCGCGGGCGGCGCAGCGCGATCAGGTCGTCCGGCTGCGGAGCAGGCTCAGCCGGGCGAAGCAGTGTTTCGATGTTTCGCAGCGAGAACTCGTCCTTCCCGACCACCTCGAACAGCGCATCGGCACTGCGAAAGCCCAACCGCGCGGCGAGATCGTCCAGCTTCATCGCCGTCTTGCCCTCGCGCTGCAACAGCTTCTCGACGGCCTCGCGCCCGCGGGCGATCGTGTCCTGCTGCTGAAGCGCATTGAACCAGGCGCGCACCTTGGCCTTGGAGCGCGGGCTCTGCAGATAGCCCAGCTCACCATTCAGCCAGTCGAGCGACGGGCCGCCCTCCTTGATGGTGATGACGTCCACCGTCTGCCCACTCTCCAGCGGCGTGTTGAGCGGCACCATCGCGCCATCGACCTTGGCCCCACGGCAACGGTGGCCCAGCGTCGTGTGCACCGCATAGGCAAAGTCGATCGGCGTGGCACCCGCCGGCAGATCGATCACCGCGGCCTGCGGCGTGAAGACGTAGATGCGATCGTCGAAGACCGCGCCTGTTTCGGTAGCGGCTGCTTCGTTGTCTGACTCCGCGAAATCCCGCTCCCACGCGAGCAACTGGCGCAGTACGGCCTTGCGCGCTTCGGCCACCTGGGCGTCGAAATCGCCGCTCGCACTGACGCCGCCGTAGCCTTTGACTCCGGCCTCCTTGTACGCCCAGTGCGCGGCCACGCCGTGCTCGGCGTGCTCGTGCATCTGGCGGGTGCGGATCTGCACTTCGACCGGCCGATCGTGCGCGTCGAGCACCACGGTGTGCAGCGACTGGTACCCATTGCCCTTGGGCCTCGCGATGTAGTCGTCGAACTCGCCCGGCACTGCGCGCCACAGCGCATGCACGCGGCTGAGTACCGCATAGCACTCGGGTACGTCGTCGACGATGACTCGCACCGCGCGCACGTCGAAGATGCGCTCGATGTCCAGCCCCTTGCCACGCATCTTTTTCCAGATGCTATAGAGGTGCTTCGGGCGGCCCTGCACTTCGGCACGCACGCCGTTGCGCGCCAGTTCGTCGCTCAGCGCCAGGCGAAACGCCTCGACGCCCTGCTCCCGCTCAACGCGCTTCTCATCGAGCAGACGCGCGACCTTCTTGTACGACTCGGGCTCCAGGAAGCGGAAGGCCAGGTCTTCCATTTCCCACTTGATCTGCCAGATACCCAGGCGATTGGCGAGCGGCGCAAACACCTGCATCGATTCACGTGCCAGCACCGGCGGGCACGCCTGCTTGCTCACCGCGAAATGCCGCAGCGTCTGCAGCCGCGAGGCGAGCCGCAGCAGCACCACGCGCAGGTCGCGAGAGAACGCCAGCAGCATCTTGCGGACACGCTCGGTCTGCTCGGCGCGCTTCTCGTCTTGCACCTGCGCTTCGCGCGCCGCGCGCTGGATCTGCACCAGCTTGCGCGTGTGCATCACGAGCCCGGCGTACGACGGACCGAACGCCTTGCTCACCACCTCGTCGGGTTTGCTGAGGTAGTCGCCGGCGTACACCAGGTAGGCCGCCGCGCCCATGGACGGCGCAGCCCCGATGCCCAGCAGGATGTTGGCCACGCCTTCGGCATGCGCGAGCGCATCTTCACCGGTGTCCAAGCTTTGGCCGACGAGCAGAGGCTCGGCAAATGCGCGCGCACGCGCCAGCTGCGAGATCTCGGCCTCGCGCGATTCTTCCGGCGCCACGTCGGCCAGCTGAACGATGGCGGCAGCCGCAACGCGGCTGTCCTGCAGACCCGTTTTCATGTGCGCAGCAAGAACTCCCGCACCACCTCGATCTGGTCTGGCGACGTGAGCATGGGCGCGTGGCCCACTCCGGCGAACTGCTTGAGTTCAGCCTTCGGCCCACGCGCCTGCATGGCCTGCGCAGTCTGCAGCGTGAGCAGGTCGGAATCAGCCCCGCGGAGCAACAGCGTGGAGCAACGGAGGCTGTCGAACATCGTCCACATCACCGCCTCGCCAGCCTTGGCCGCTTCGGGCGTGATGGCACGGAACGGCACCGCGATGTTCGGGTCATAGTGCGGCACGAAGCCGTCGCCATCGGCCTTGAGCATCGGTCGCGTAAGCGCCAGCCATTGCTCGCGCGTGTGTGGCCCGAAGCCCTGCGAAATAGCCCACAGCGTATCGGCCGCCTCGTCCATGGTCTTCCAGCGCACCGGCAGGCCGAGGTAGGTGCCGATGCGGGCCAGCGAACTCGGTTCGATGACCGGGCCTACATCGTTCAGCACCAGCCGCTGGACCGGCGAATCTTTCAGCGCTGCCAGCGCCAAGCCAATCAGCCCGCCCATCGACGTGCCGACCCAGTGCACCGTGCTCGCATTCAACCGGGCCAGCAGCGTCACCATGTCGCCAACGTACGCCGGGATCTGGTAGCCGGCCGGATCGGTCAGCCAGTCAGACTGGCCGCGCCCCACCACATCGGGGCAAACCACGCGGTACTCGCCCTGCATGGCTTGGGCAAAGGTGTCGAAATCACGCCCCTGCCGCGACAAGCCATGCACGCATACCAGCACGCGCGGATTGGCGGCGTCACCCCACTCCCAGTACGCCATGCGATGCAGGCCTCGCGAATCGAGGCACTGCACATGGTTGAGGCGGGGTTCCGTCATGTCGACTCCAGGTTGAAGCAGAACTGTAGCAACCGAAGGCCGCGGCCTTCGGGTACAGCAACCCTGAAGCCGACGGCGGCTATTTGGTCATCGTCACCGAGCCGTTGACGGTGATGCTCACCGTGCCCTTGCCCAATTCGACCGGCAGCGTCTCGCCCGCATCGGCCACCTTGGCGTTCATGCGCATCATCGGTGCGGCGGCATAAGCCACCGGCTCGTTGCTGCTGACGTTGACCTCGCGCACGTTGAAGCTCGTGAAGCCGAACTGACGCGTGTAGTCGGCTGCCTTGGCGCGGTAGTTCGCAATGGCCTGCGCAGCCACGTCGCTCTCGACCTTGAGACGCTGCTCGCGCGACAGGTTGCTGCCCACGCGTGCGATCGTCATCGTGCTGATTCGGCCAGCGAGCTGCGCGATGCCGGGGATATCACGCCCTTCGATGCCCAGCTCGGCCGTGCCCTGCCAGCCGGTGATGCCGCCCTTGGACGAATACCGCGGGAAGAGCGAAAAGTTGCCCGTCTGCACGTCGATCTGCCCCGGCTTGGCCGCTTTCTTGGCTTCGGCCAACGCGGCATCGAGCGCCTGCTTGAGCGCCGCCTGCACGGTGGCGGCATCGTTGCCGTCTTTCGTGGTCGACAGGGTCACGCTGAGCAGGTCCTTGGTCACCTCGACCGTGGCGCTGGCCGACAGGCTGATCACGTTCATTGGAGGTTGCATTTCGGCCCACGCTGGGGCGGCAAAGGTGGCAGACACGGCGAGCAGTACTCCGAGCTTGTGTTTCATGTTTCTCCTTCTGGGTCCCCGGCCGCTGCGGGCATCGAGGAATGGCGGTGCATCTGAGAATGCTGGAAGGCTGGGAGGCCAGTCCGTCCAACGGCGCGCAATCCTCGCATAGCAAGAAGGCCAGCCGACGACGTGCCCGCGCGGCCGGTCGCAATTCCCGCCGACACGCCAGGAGGGCTACCCAAAGCTTTTCTTGGCGTATTGAGCCTTGGGGTTATAGATTTGTAACAGATGGTCAAGGGTGCCGAAAACAGCCGGTTTACCTGCGCACAATCGCCGCTGTTACATATGACGGAAAGGCCTGCCATGACGCCAACCACCAATGCCCGTCCCGACCGCGTCGTCGTGGTCGATGACGACGCCCGCATCCGCGACCTGCTGCGCCGCTACCTCACGCAAGAAGGCTTCGAAGTCCTGCTGGCTGAAGACTCGAAGGCACTCAACCGGGTGCTCACGCGCGAAACCGTCGACCTGATCGTGCTCGACCTGATGCTGCCCGGCGAAGACGGCCTGTCCATCTGCCGCCGGCTGCGCGCTGCGAACGACGTGACGCCCATCATCATGCTGACCGCCAAGGTCGAAGACGTCGACCGCATCGTCGGCCTGGAGGTGGGTGCTGACGACTACCTGCCCAAGCCCTTCAACCCGCGCGAACTGCTGGCGCGCATCCACGCCGTGCTGCGCCGCCGTCCGGCGATGGAAGCTCCGGGTGCTCCCGCCAAGGACGCGCAGACCGTGACCTTCGGCCCGTTCGAGTTCGATCTCGCGCTGCGCCGCCTGTCGAAAGACGGCGAGCAGATCGCGCTCACCACTGGCGAGTTCTCCATGCTCAAGGCCCTGGTGCGCCACCCGCGCCAGCCGCTGTCGCGCGACAAGCTGGCCCAGCTGGCACGCGGCCGCGAGTTCGAGCCGTTCGACCGCAGCCTCGACGTGCAGATTTCCCGCCTGCGCAAGATGATCGAACCTGACCCGGCACAGCCGCGCTACATCCAGACGGTGTGGGGCGTCGGCTACGTATTCGTCCCCGATGGCGCGGCCTGATCGCAAAAAACTGCGCCAGGGCCCCAAGACGGGGCCCTTTTTTGCGCCGACGGTACCCGAGCCCCTGCTACCGACCATGCCCCGCAAGGCCGTCGCGCTCAGCCTCTTCTGGCGTACCTTTTTCCTGCTGGCCATCCTGCTGGTCGGTGGCGTCTTTGCGTGGGTGCAGACCTTTCGCGCCCTTGAGTTCGAACCGCGCGCTGTGCAGTCGGCCCAGCAGATCGCAAGCCTGGTGAACCTGTCGCGTGCGGCGATGAAATACGCCGACGACATCAACCGCATCACGCTGGTCAAGAGCATGTCGAACCAGGACGCGGTGAAGGTGCTACCGCGCGAGCCGGCCGACAAATGGGAGCCGTTCGAGACCGACCGTTTCTCCAAAGCCATCGCTCAAGAGCTGCACTCCCGCCTGGGCGCCGACACGGTGGTGGCCTCCGCGGTCAACACCGTGCCGGGCCTGTGGGTGGGCTTCTCCGTCGAGAAAGACGCTTACTGGCTGCAGGCCGACCCCACGCGCGTGCGGCCCATGGCCGGCAGCAGCTGGCTGCTGTGGGTGACCATCGCGTTGCTGGCCACGGTGCTCGGCTCGGCCGCCATCGCGCGCCTCATCAATCAGCCGCTGCGCGACCTGTCGTTCGCGGCCAGCCGCATCCGCGATGGCGAGTACGAGTCGCAACTCGACGAGAACACGCTGACCAGCGAGATCCGCCAGGTCAACATGGGCTTCAACCGCATGGCGCGTGAGCTGGCCAAGGTGGAAGAAGACCGCGCGGTGATGTTGGCCGGCATCTCGCACGACCTGCGCACCCCGTTGGCCCGGCTTCGCCTCGAAGCCGAGATGAGCGTGCAGGACGAAGAGGCCAAGAAGAACATGGCGCTCGACATCGACCAGCTCGACGCCATCATCGACAAGTTCATGGACTACGCGCGGCCCGGCGAAACCAAGCTGGTGCCGGTGCACGTGAGCAGCCTGGTCGAGCGCGAGATGCAGGGCTTTCGCGATCCGTCGCAGATCCGCATCAGCTCGCGCGTGGCGATCGACACCAAAGTCATGGCCGACGAGGTCGAACTCGGCCGCGTGTTCCAGAACCTGTTCGAGAACGCGCGCCGCTATGGCCGCTCCACCGACACCGGCATCGCCCGCGTGCAGGTGAGCTACGCCCGCACCGGGCCGTGGGTCATCCTGAGCGTGCGCGACAACGGGCCGGGTGTCGCGCCCGAGAAGCTCAAGCAACTCACCACGCCCTTCTTCCGCGGTGATGCGGCCCGCACCGCCGCCACGGGCGCCGGCCTCGGGCTCGCGATCGTCGAGAAATCGGTCGCGCGCATGGGAGGCAGCTTCGAGCTTGCGAACGCGTCCGACGGCGGACTCGTCGCACACGTGCGGCTGAAGAAAGCGCCGTGAGCGCCACCTTGCAAACAACCCGCGTTTCGCTGCGCGGGTGGCGATGGATGCTGGCTGCCATGGTGCTCGGCATGCTGGGCCTGTTGGTCTGGCGCGACTTCCGCGACGCCTGGTTTGTCGGCAGTGAACGGCGCATCGTCGTCAAGCTGTCGATCTACTGGGGCTTGTGGCTGCTGTGGCCCGCCATGGTGGGGCTGGCCTGGTTGGCGTGGCGGCAATGGCTCGGCAGGCGTCGAATCGGATCGGTGCTCGCGGCCGCTGCGCTGGCGGGCTGCCTCTGCCTGGCCTGGGGCCGCTTCGCCGAACCCCATCTGCTGCAGGTGCGCGAGACAACGCTGGGATCGACCTGCGGTGTGCGCGTGGCGCTGATCTCCGACGTGCACCTCGGGCTCTACACACGCGAGGACGTGCTGGAACGCCTGGTGGACCGGCTCAACACACTGAACGTCGACGCCGTGCTGGTGGCCGGCGACTGGACCTACGAGCCATCGCACGACCTGCGTACAGCATTTGCGCCACTGGCCAAGCTGCGCCATCGAAGCCTGTCGGTGCTGGGCAACCACGACGAGCAACAACCCGGGCCGCCGTTGAAAGCCGAGCTGTTGGCAGCGCTCGCGGCCGCCAAGGTGCAGTCCATCGACGGCATGCGTGTGCCGCTGGGACGCTGCGAACTCGAAGGCCTGGGCGACCTGATGGCGAACTCGGCGCCCCCCCATCTCAAGACCCTGGAAGCGCAGCCCTCCGGCGTCGACGCCAGCCACCGCATCGTTCTGGCGCACAACCCCGACACTGTCTTCCTGCTGCCCCCGGGCCACGCCGCCTGGCTGCTGGCCGGGCACACACACGGCGGGCAGATCGACGTGCCGGTGCTCACCCGTCGCCTGCTGGCCAAGGTCACGGAAGGCGGCTTTCGCCAGGGCGTCTACAACATGAAGAACTCGAACGTCTTCGTGACCAGCGGCATCGGCATGGACAAGCTGCCGTTCCGCTTCCGCGTGCCGCCGACGATCGACGTGTTGACGCTTTAGGAGACGCTGAACAAATTAAGGCGTTTCGCTACGCCTTGACCAGCAGGCACACCGCCCGCGCTTCCATCGCGTCGCCCTGCCCCACCGGGCCCATGTGCTCGGCTGTCTTGGCCTTGACGTTGACTTGGTCGACAGGGACGCCCAGCGCCGTGGCAAGGCGCTGGCGCATCGCCGGAATGTGCGGCGCCATCTTCGGCGCTTGCGCGATGATCGTGCTGTCCACGTTGCCGATGATCCAGCCCGCAGCACGCACGCGCCGCGCCGTCTCGGTCAGCAGTGCCAGCGAATCGGCGCCCTGGAACTGCGGGTCGGTGTCCGGAAAGTGGCGACCGATGTCGCCCATCGCCGCGGCGCCGAACAAGGCATCGGTGATCGCGTGGCAAAGCGCGTCGGCGTCCGAGTGGCCCTTGAGGCCGTGGGTGTGAGGGATCTCCACGCCACCGAGGATCAGCTTGCGGCCGGTCACCAGGGCATGGATGTCCCAGCCCTCGCCGATGCGCCAACGCGGCACTTGCGGTTTCAACATGTCAGCACCGCCCGGCCGTCCGAAGGTGCTGACGCGCATCCTCGGGGGACCGTGAACAAAGTGAGCGTGGGGGCTTTTTCATCCTAGCGGGTCCTCAGCAGGCGTTCGGCCAGCGCAAAGTCGCTGGGGTAAGTGACCTTGAAATTCTCCATCGAGCCCGGCACCAGCTTCGGCGCCTGGCCGGTCGATTCGATGGCGCTCGCTTCATCCGTGATGGCGCCCTCGGCGCTGGCCAGGGCCAATTGCAGATCGCCCAGACGAAACATCTGCGGCGTCTGCGCCTGCCACTTGTGGGCCCGGTCGACCGTTTCGGCCACGCGGCCGTCCGACTCCTGCTTCAGCGTATCGGCCAGCGGC
>Ga0307515_10014903_pt1 | contig 14368 bp, 9 predicted proteins | sample 17_EM_MG_FD_194513 | JGI IMG/M metagenome (GOLD analysis project Ga0307515, IMG submission 194513) | Populus trichocarpa ectomycorrhiza microbial communities from riparian zone in the Pacific Northwest, United States - 17_EM | ecosystem: Host-associated > Plants > Roots > Unclassified | place...
AGTCTATACATAGATGCGTACGCACGCATTCACACTTGTACTCATATATATATGGCCTTGTGGCACTCTTAGATAATATACAATCAAGCTTCTCTAAGTATCACTATTTGAACATAGCGTGGAGGTGACTATGGATGATTCAAGTGGCGGCACCACGATCACCAGTGGATGCAGCGTTAACTGAGATGCTAACAGAACCGCTAACTAAACTAGAAGTTCAGAAAAGAGAAAAGTAATCCCCCAAGAACTTCGGAAACGGAAACGGAGTTTGAGGACTTCGGTCAGAGCGGGGGAGATCGAAAAATCTCAGAATAGAAGGACTCGAGTAGACCTTAGAAAGTAACCTGGAAGTTCACATAGAGAAGTAACTTCATAGGTGAACAGCATTCCCAGTAGGAAGCTCAGAACGGAAGATCGGTGGGTAACTTCAGAACATAAACCGGACGCTCTCTGGGATGAAGAGAGATTTTATTGACGAGGGTGAAAGTCTTAGACTAACTTAAACTAATGTGCTGGCCGGGCTCATAACCTGTTGGAAATGGTAGCGGGCACTGTGAGAAAGTCTACAAGCGATATCATTCTCTCTACTCTCGCGGTCTCTTCCATACAGCATGACTAGGCCACATTGGCCGTTCCGCCATCGAGCGGACTCGGGAGCAGGGTTGAGCGGATTTTCAATAAAAGTCCGTCCGGGACGGGCGATTGTCTACCTAATCTAGGATACCGATTTGCTATGCGGAGGGTTTTTGATCTAGGAGAATATTGGGCCCGAGTGATGGTTGGCTGATGCGAGTGCTGCGGCAATAGCTAGCCTTCCTCTGATTTGTGCTCATCCATACCTGTTACAAGGTTCTGCTGCCCAGTATTGAGAGATGAGAGTTTTATGCAATGTAATCCGTTACGAAATGAGTGGTTTTCATTCTAAAAAGCTCTGAGATAGAGAGTGGCTACCTCTGCCAAGGCCAACCAGATCCCCGCCAGGCCCCCTAGATGCCTCCACACATGCCCGCCCTAGACGACAATTGCGGGCCCTCAAAGACTGGCGATCACCTAGACAATTGGAAAACCTGGCCAAAATGGCCACCTCATACTCTGCTTTACCAAATTTTGTTGGTTAGGAGCTTGGCTCGGTGGTTTCCTTGGGGCGGGCTAGAGCCGAAACCTCTCAGCGATAATGAACAAAGCTAGAGGCTTACAGTCACTAACAGCAGAAAGCTGGGGCCACCACCAGCCCCCATACCAAGGAGGCCAAGTCTCGGGAGTGATGCTTAACGTCGGGCTCTGGTTGTGATACTCGGCTTCACCGAGTATAGTCTTTTCTTTGTACATAAGCCTGCTGTTTTCTCTCTTTGTATCGACAGACAATTCAGCTCCTTCTTTGGACTGGAATCGGTGGTGGCGGTGTCTCCTGCAATGGGAACTCATCAACGGTGCACTGCTTAAACTCGCTCACATTGTATAGATGCTGTGTACAAAACAAATGCCGTCGATGCCACAGGGTAGGCGCTCACTAGGCTTAGAACTGCGATGAGGTAGATTGAAAGATAGGCAATGATTCTAGCGGTCCGAACGATCCTATTCTGAAGTAGAGCTCAATACGGTGCGGTCCAGCGAGCGCAGGCTGGACCGAGCCACAGGCTGCTAGTCCTGCACTGGACGATCCAGGTGTGTACAAGTGCTAGGATCAAATATATTGAGAGGCGAGTTCTATTTAAGCTGCAGTCTAGTTCCGTGAATGTCTAGTAACATGAATGCTCCACTACATAACATCGAGATCAATATCCTCTTCGTCCTCTTCGTCCTCTTCATCCTCTTCATGCTCATTATCCTCATCATTCAGCTGTCTACTCTCCCGAAGACCTGACTTACAACTAACCTACCACGTCAACTCCCCCACCACGGTTGTGGCACACACTAGCCAGCACATGAATATTTCCACCATTTCAGTGGTCACCCAGAACCCACCACTTCAATGCCCAATCGAGAACCTGCCACATAGTGGCTCAGGGCAAAGTCAGGCCTCGGTGAAATTATACGTGGGCACTAATCTACACCTGTTGCTCTTTGACTTCTAGCTCAGGCTTAGTCTCGGGCTTGGTACGGTTGCTGATTCTCCGATAACGGCGGGCTTTGTACGGTACTCGACTTTCAGGAAACCTGGGGATTCGTACGGTAGTCTGCTCTGCGAATGGTATCATTCCTAAATATATACAGTCCCGAGACAAAAGTGTTTGTGATTTCTTAGCACAACGCCACTTTTTCTAACACCTCGAAATCAAGAGCTATTGACACCCAGTAAAGTGCAATAAATCTTGTCTTTTAGCACCCAGAAGCCCTCGTTGAGCTCTATACAACGTTATACACCCATAGCTGATGGTGTTGTTGAGATATGATTGATTCTTTGTGGGAGGGGGTAGATTTTAGGCCAAAAAAGGGCAATTTTTCATACGAACTTGGCGATTGCTTGGCATGGCGAAACTTTAAGCAACTCCTTCACGCTCAAATTAGGCCTAAAAATTCTAAAACTCTGGGAAACAACAATTCTGTACTGGGACTCTCTGCCACAAACTTTTCTAGTAACCATTATTTGTGGTGGTGGAGTGGTGCATTCCTGAAGCCGCGGATTTTTGGTGTGTTTCGGCTAATCACGAACACTTTTATCTAGGGACTGTATATGTTATTCTCTCTTGTCCAGAAGATAATTCAACACCATCGTACTTTCAACAACCGGTGTTGCATGTGTACCTGCATCGTGAGCCTCACAGCTCGGCCCGTTTAATATGCAGCTGGTGTATGAAGAAATACCTTAGGAGAGCGGCCCCTATCAGTGCAAACGGATTTGCAAACGGATATAGATATGAATACAAATATGGCTGTGGATATAGGAGACAAGTCTGAATATACCGGCCTTCTGGCCACGTGAAGTTCAGTCAATCAACAAGTCTTTCTAGCATCCAATGTAACAACCAGGGCCACATTCAATTCGAGTGATGGTTCCATGATGCGAGTGACGGCTTAGTGATTTGGCGACAGCCCATCCTTCTTGTGATAGAGCTCATTAAGTAGTTTAGAGGTTAGTGATGGTGTAGAGTGGCTGCATACTGTCTATATTTCCTTGCATCCTTAACCAGTAGAGTCATTGTGAGGGTAAAATTCGCAGCAACAAAGCGGCAACCCTCCGCTAGGGTCCGACAGATCCCCAGAACCCCCCGCACTAGACTAGGTTTCAAGGCCCGAGACGACCGGCGGGAGCCCGGAACTGTATAGAATACTGTAATTGCAGCAAAATTCGTAGATTTAATAGGACTTGAATTGATTGAGGTAGCCAAGCGGGCTCTTCTCAACCACCAAAGCTTGCTTAGAAGCTTAAAAGATACGCTACTTGAAAGCTGACTGGAGATGGCACTAAATTGGCTGGAGACGGTTAAGATAAACTCGCTGGGTGCTGGCCGGGCGGCCAAGTTGCGGGAAAATCAGCCTTATCACCACCTGCGGGTGCCATGTGAAGCATGCTCGGAAGTGACAGGAAGCACTCTTGCGAACAGAACGCGAACAGGATATGGAGGTTAAGTGCGCTTAACCGCGTGCAGATATAAAACACATAAGGGCCAGGAGAGCTCTAAATATCATAAATTTGCGATGTTATATATGTGGCTAGCCAATTTGGAATTTGTGGAGTCAAGAACACTTAGAGTAGAAGCAAGAATATGAGCCAGGTGGCGGTGGCAGCTCTAAGCTAGCTGGGTTGGAGTCTATTTAAGCTCCCACAAAAGGTGGCGAAGCCGCCAACGTACCTTATATATAAAAAGCACCGGTCGTACTCCCCACATCCTCCTCCATCCAAAAGAAACCTTGCTGCAAGGACAAAAAAACCCCTCCAAATCCTCATTAATTTCCACGATCCTCCCGATTCCCGTTCATAGCCCGATCAGCAATTCTATCTAATCCCCCAGCATCATGCTCGGCATTGTGCACTAATAGAACCGCACCCCTTGGTTTAGCTCCCTGATATGGCCCAGACAATGATCACCTTGTGTCGTGTTCGTGACTATAAGTCGGTAGTATCGATCGGTGGGTGTCGCGAGGAATGTACGTAGATAAACGTGCCGGACTAGTATCCGGTATTTCCCATCGAAGTTACTACTCCAACCGGTTGAAGCGTCGTCATCGCCAATTTTCATCCTTTCAGCTCTGCGTCTCAAGTGAAGAAACTAGACTTGGTACTGTTAGTGTCGGCTTCTGTCTTCAAAACCAGGTCGCAATGCGCATACCCGCGCTTTGCTATGACATTACCTCCGGGGCCTTCTCGCATTGTTCATTTGGGCGACGTCTCCACAAATATCCGAAGCCGCCCCGCACGCACTCCCAAATAGCTTCGTCGCATTACCGTCGTCACTCCGAACAATGTGTAGTGCATCGATATCGCATGTAGCCCGAATGCCCCATAGTCTCCAACCGGTACCCGTAGTCGTGTCAAACGTGCCCAAACACGTTCTATCAATGCATCGTTGTCCTCGTCTAGTGTCGCAATAGGTCCTCACGATCTGCTCTACCACTCCCGAGTTATCAGCACAAAAGCGACATAATAGAGGCAAGAGAGGAAGTTACACAAAACACAGATCACCGCACCCCCGCCCCGCATCGCCGTAAGTTACATCGATCGACCCAACTCGATCGCTCGCTCAGAGGAAGTCACTCACCCACTTTCCGATTGCTAGGAAGAGTGTACGCTCGATTGTATAGTGTGAAGTACGTAGCGTCTATTCTCGAGCTCACCGGGTATAGTACTTCAGTTCATTCTGCAGCCGCAAGGGACCGCGTTCGCATCGGTTGACATAGACTCGGCCAACTGTGCGGAGGAGAGACGACGGCGTGGGTAGGTGGCAGTTGTGGGTAAATGATGCTGGAGAGATAGATGCCAGAGGGCGTCGGCACAGAGGAAAGACGACGATGGCAGGGGGTACGTGAGTGCTGCGGTTAAATTATGTCGGATTGGTAGATGGCGCCGGAGGATCGCGTAGACGGCACACAGTAGAGGAAGACACAGTGGATGCCACAGAGTGAGTGGGAACGTAGACGATAGCACGGAGAAACAAGGGCGGAGACACGAGGGACGATAGCAGAAGGGTTGAGAACAGCGTAGAGAGATGCACGTAGACGAGGGTGGATTACACGACGGTGGAGTAGGAACAACATCGGAGGTCGGAGGTCATGAGCTGATGAAATGACTTGTGGCCATCTATTTGATGCAACACTCTCCCTACACTCTGTAATAAACAAAAACCACTCAGTCTGGGCGGGTGCAAGTGACTTTAGTGTCCGCTCATACCTGACAGTAGCAAGAATACTAGTAATAGGTCGCGCGGTGAGAACAGAGTACTTGGTGGACATTGGAGAGGAGTATTGCTGTACGCGCTAAGCTGGAGACATCAGAAGGCAGGGAATAGAATCGTATCGACGACGTCTAGATGTTGTCGCAGAATGCCGAGGTATGGGCAGCGGCGGAGACATGGTGAGCAGAGGCGTAAACAGGATGGGTGCTGAATGTGTCGACGAATGCAGTGGTGAGGACAACCGAGAGAAGCGGAATAGGGTGCGATGTCGGAGAGTGGGGAGTCAAAATTAGAAAGCTTCAGGAATTACGTACTGTACTCTACTGCCGAAGCACCAGTTACATGAACTGTTGTGGAGGTACGCACTCGCCTTTCCGGGATACTCCGTGCGTTCGCTTACCATTTCCGGAGGCTGCCAGGATTTAGTAGAACTTAGCAACATGATGATCGCACCCATTGTTTCGTAGTAGCTCGCTAACTGGACCCTGGTGCGGGAGTATCCGAGATTACCAACTTGACAGCGTCCAACTCGAATTATGGGTATTAGTGCCGTACAAGTACCTACTGTACCCACGGGTAGAATGCTGTACCTAGTAGGTATTCCGCTTGGTAGATACTCCACAATTGATTTGTAGTAATAGCAACTTGTACCGAGTACTTATAATGAAGCTTCTCAAACTTATGGGAGCTGACTTCTATGGATGGGGTAGTTTTTCAGTTGACTACCAATCTTATGAACGAAGTGGATATCTATCCATTAATTCAAGTGCTTCTGTTCTCGTTCGTGTTTGCTTTGTCTCAGGTTTATGCAGGGATGTGCCAGCGCTAAGCGCAAATGTGGTTCGGTAGTCTCGGAACCCAACTCCCGGATGCATTGTTAGGTCGTTTTATTCGTCTAACTGATAAGCCATCCTGAAAGTGCTTGTCGGGTGTGAGCTGCACCGCCGTTCACGCTAGTTACCAAGTCGTTTCACGACACAGATCCGCTTCTAGAGTGCCGATATCATTCCGGAAGAACACGTTAAGGTTTCTAACTCTCCAGCTTGCTCTCTTTCATCTCGCTATGTGGACAAACTGGCCTTCCGCTGCTTCAAGTGTTCGTTTCCCCTACTCAGTGTTTCCCCCGCTCGGTGCTCGCTCCCCCACTCGATTTCGTCGCATGTCGTTTGGATATGCATCCCGGCAATGTTTCGCTGTTTGTTTAAATCATTCTGTATACACATTAAAAGAGTATAACCGCTCCTCCCCGCTATTTCTCCCCGCTGCTACTCTGCAAAACGAGGAACTCAACCGCCTTTCCGCGTACCGTCAATAGTCAGCTTCCAGCCATTGCCTTCACCCACCATAATAGGAGAGATAGAGAAGCTTAATTGTACTATCCAAAACGGCCGTAAAGACCATATATACGGTAGTCTATATACGAATGTGTATGTACTGATCTATGAATAGACGGCTGAACACCGTCAGCCCGTATGAATACCAGCCCAGTAAGCCGTACAAGGGCTGAGATCTATTTATTCAACCCAAAACAAAGCTCTTTTCATCGTGCCTATTCCTTTGTTCATCCTTCCACATCACTCGAAATCGTTAGGCTATGATGCCAATATTGATTATTGCCTGCACTACAAGAAACTCTGAAAAACCTTCTCTTAAATGATCAATACCTTCAATAGACGCTCTCACTTCACATTCTTGACCGGGCGCATCATCTTTGCTAGATATGGATCGGGAGCCTTTAGATGGAAAACCTCGGGAAAAAGCAGTGAAACAGCCCTCTTTCGACTCCTGCTATCTTCCCGGGCTTCTAACAAACAAGCAAGGTTGCGCATTAGACGGTCTCTAACGAAAGAGGGGAGTCGACCTGATTATAGGTTCCCATTCTTCTCGTCCCATAAACCTAATGACAAGAAAGAGATATGAAAATTTTATTTCCCGACAAGCAAACAATAAGTCTGAGAATACACTTGCGGGACTATGAAGTTTTTCCGAGATTTATCTTCATACCGATTTACCTACATGCCGATTTATCTCAACAAATCAGCGACCGAACCTCCCAGAAGCTCACGAGGTACAACGGCGGCAGTGGATGCGTTCTGCCCTCGATCACATAACAGAAAACGAAGTGGGAATCTGTTTGACCCTCAACGGAAGTGACTCTATGGGTCGGGATGATTTTACGAAATGGTGGCCTACGGCGTGGCGGTGGTGGTGGAGGGACTACGGCGAAATTACGGACCAGTTATGAGAGAAGAAATGGGATGATGATCTGGTGGGAGTGGTGAGAGGGATATTCCTATGGCCGACAGGCGGAGGTGAAGGCTAGCAAGTACAATGTGGAGGAACTTAGTTGCCCTATGAGAGTGCGGATGGTGACGCGGCATTTGGATCACGAGAATACGGTGATATTTGTGTGGGTGGCAACAAATGGAGGTAGAGTTTTCTCTCTCGATAGCTCGATCTGTCGTTCTCTGATATTCAGAGGAATGCAACCATGGATGTGGCTAGTTAAGCATTTAGCTATAGATTACCATTGGTATTTACAGCTCTTGGCGGGGGTGGTGTGATGCATGGCTTCTGTTGCCAGAAGTATCTAAACGAATGGGTGGAGGTTGTTCGTTTGTTCTCCTGAGACAACAGGCTAGCCTAGTTTCGGTACCACACTCCGAAACTACAGACAAGGTTATTTACCGCCATGCGATTGGCGATCGCATTTGTTCAGTGCACTAAGCCCTGCACGTTCACCCCACAGTATTGCGTCACCTCTGCATTTCTACCACGCCATCACGCCAATATCCTTTCCAAGCTTACTTCCTGCTGTCCCACTCCAATCGGTTCACAGCTCCCCTATCTGGTTTGTTCGCCCGTTCCCAATAAAGTAGTTTGCCCCCCAACCTTGGAAGTGACTTTCAAGTTGAAATTGATCTCGAAGAATTGGCGCACCTGGTAGCATAAAAGGGAGTAAGCTTTGCAGAGGCCATTCGGCTTTATCCCTTTGCCGCCTGCCACAGCCTTCAACCAATCCTTGAGTCGCTACTGAAACAATAATTGCTTTCACAGGTGTATCATTCCTGCAGTGCCGAGCTTTTGATAATAGACACCTGAAAATAGTTTTTCACAGCAGGTCCAAACGACTCCAATACGGCTCAAGAGTTGACCCGTATATGTTGTGTGCTTAGTATCATTCAATCCGTCGAAAGTCCAACTGACATCCGCTACCGACATTCGAAATAACATCCAATATGAGTGCAGGTACGGTTCTTGTTGCACTGACACTCACCTTGGCAGCCCCAGTAGCTGCTGATACCGGCGATGACTATACGAACAACCTCTTCTCCGATATCGCACCGTATGCAAATTCGTATATTCCGACTTCCTTTAGTGCATATGCTAACGGTTGTCGTCTAGGCTACTGGCGCTTTTCGGAGAGCAATTTGCTAAACAATTCATGAGCCAGTCAAGTTGAGTGCCCACATCTGTTATATTTCAACGTGATCTGATATCGGATGAACAGTGAGCTGGCTGGATCACATCATCTTCGCTATGGCGCCTTTAGGGATTCTTACTGCTATTGTCGGTGCTATTCGAGTCGGCGGTCCTTCATGGTTGAGGGCAGTAGTTGGTAGAGCCCGGGAAAATCGTGCCACTGTTGAGATGGAATTGATGTCCTCAACCTCACACGAAGTCTGCGAGCTATGGAACGGCCAGGGAATTGTCAGGACCATGGGGAGGCCTGAAATCCAGCAGATAATATATCTCGAACATCATACAGATGAGAAAACATTCGGGTTGTATACGGTAGAGAGTGCGATGAAGGCTGGGCTTCTCAGGGCAGATCGTACGTATATCAACAAATTAATTTCGCAGTTTGCTGAGTAGCCTTATTGACAGCATGTGCGGATCCTTCCATCTCTATTTTCAAAACAATATTCTCGGGTGGAGGGGAGTCAAATCAGCACCCGGCTTGGAGAGCCACGTTGAGAAACCTCTTTCGGCGCCAACATCGAGAAACTGGTGAAGACGAAGAGAACCCAGCACCGCTGACTTCTGGTCCGACCAACGCATCTCCACTTCCCGTGACCTCTCACCAGAATCAATCCTCAGAAAACACAAGCTCATACACAGGTACGCAGTTACAATCTTCATCCATAAAAGATATAAAACTAACCTGGAAGATAGAATCGCCCGGCATAAACGATGAATCGGCCCCAAATATATCGTTAAACCTTTACGGCGGCAGCAAAGACGGCGAGCTCTATTCCGCTGCTCTCTGCGGCATAGTACTACAATTTGGAATGTTAGTTTTTTGTGGATTTTCAGTTTATCATCCGGAGTTTAGCCAGCGATTCCCCAAAAACGGACACCCTGTACAAGAGTACGCTTATCCGATAATGGCAACCGGGACCATCATCCTTATGATTGGGATGCTCATTTGTTCGGCTGTTGTGGAACACAGCACTCGGGAGACGGAATATGTACTAGAATCGACAAAAACGGATCATACTTGCAGCAAAATGATTTCTCTATCCAAAATGGCATGGTTGTTTTTGAAGAATATGGCAGATGATAACCAATCCCAAACTGGGAATACAAAGCAAGATGTCACAGAGAAGCCAAAAGTTCGCATTTTATGGTTGCAAAAATCCCACACTGTTAGCGATCAAGTCTTTGATTCGTTCGTCCTCTTTGGACAATACAAGGATGGCCCACGGGACTATATTCTAACTTCAAAGAGGAGTGATGCACTCTCAGTCGTTACGGCGGAACGGCCAGATGAATCCCCTCGAAACAGCAGCAGCCCGGCCTCACGAAATTCTGACGCTAACCCCGATCCCCCGACTCCTCGAGATCCTGATCCTCACCCTGACCTCTCAAATAAGCTCCAGATGTGGGTTGCAGGGATTTCGCGGAGCGGTATGGAATTTTCAACAACTCTCGGAGTATTTCTTGGATTATGTGGTTTCATTCTTCAGTTTCAGGGCCTGCGCGGTATGAACTGGTCAGCATCGATAGCACAACTGGTCTGCATATTTTTGATGACTATCTGGCGAGCGTGGATTCGACGCGGACTGATTGCCAATCCTATTCCCAAAAGTGTGCAAGAGAATCACGAGATGGATTGGCTAGCATTGAAGGTTGTCAAAGGGTATGGAAACCCAGAGGGATTTTGGCTTGAGGATGAGTTAAAGGAACAAAGCAACGAGCGCTTGAGTTGGGAGATTTCCATAGTCGACAAAAATCTTGCCTCTGCTGGGAAGTGGGACTTCGAGCCTTCAATTACAAATGCACAGCGTGCGGTGAAAGCTAGGCGACACTTAGGGCAGCTTACCAATTGGACTGGACGAGCATCCGCATTATCAATTTCTGTTGCAGATTCCATCGAGGTTGTGATGAACGCCCTATATGACAACAGCGAACACACACGTTTCACCTGGGCTCTGAAAGTTAAGATTGGCGAAATCAACGATAAGCCCAAGACAGTCGAGGATATCCACTTCATGGTGGAAAAGTTGGATAGAAAGTGGAAAATTGACGCGACATATATAGAGGCGGCATTGTCGCTATGGCTGTTCCGTATTCACGAAGCTGATGCTGACCAGCACAAGGAAAATCAGAAAAAAACAGATTATGACTGGCTACGAAAAGACAAGGATGTGAGGCGAAAGATTGTTCGACTTATAGGTTCAGGTGAATCTTTGCAAAGGGATATAAAGTGGTGGATTGGAGATATGGTCGGCGAAGATAGTCAGCACAAAAGCAATAATGACCGGCAGGACTCCGAGTTTGGCCCGTTAGGGTTCGTAAATGTCGAGGCTGGCGATGAAACCACAAGTAATGTCATCCAGCACAGCAACAGTTACAGGTAATTCTAACATTACGTTTGTAGTTCCTCTAACAGCTGTGTCAAACGTATCACTGGAATCTTCACTCGCACAACATATCTTTTTGTCATTCATGTGGGCGATTGCGAATTACATTCCGGTCAAAAAGTTCGACAAGGATAAAACTTCAATTGCACGGGGAGGCCTATTTCAAATGGACGATCCCGAGACTTTACTCTCTTTGGGACTTGAGAACAAGGTACTCTCCCGAATGGCTAGCGCTATACAACAAACGGGATTGGGAAGTTTACAAGAGGTGTACATGTGCCTCATTCCACCGCTCAGCTGCTTTCAAAAACTGCCGATGGAGGCGGTGGTCGAATTCATACGGCAACGGACACGTGATCACGAAGTGCTAGGACGCTGGAGCACGGCAGAGTTGGTATATATTAAACTTTTTCAAGAATGCAAAGCATTGGGAACGCCGCCCAGTCTTTATCATAAGGCAACAGCAATCTTGATACACCTCTTTATATCTGTCAGCAACGCATTGCAGCTGCAGGAGACTCAAGCGCGCAGAGATGGCATTGCAGATTTGAGGAGAATCAAAGAGAACATACTAAAGGAACTGAATCCCGAACAAGAGCTGCAATCGCAACATTCTTCATGCGATTACACCCATAATTTTGTAAAATTGGCCAAGATTCAACTGCAACCGAATCAAGACCTATGGAAGAAATTAGTACACGGCAGAGCGTCAGATGACACCACCAATGTACACAGCTTCTTCAATCACAATCCACTTTTCTCGGAGATTTTGAAGATGGATACCTACAAAATAACTAAGATCGGTGGCGAGGATGCCGATGCAAGAGACGTCTTTGGCTGGAGTCCACTTCACTACGCGGTGGTACGGGGTAATGATATTGTCATACAAACGCTCTTCAGGATCGGTGTGGACCCAAATTCTACAGATCAGAGAGAATGGACTCCTTTACACTATGCAATACAGGCTACCAACAAGAAGGAACAGGCTCCCAACGAGAAGGAGCTGGAATCTATCATTTGGACCCTGTTGAGAAATGGCGCAAACACTGAGATTCGAGGAAGGGATGGAATTGCGCCGATCCACCGTGCAGCAGTTGCGGAGAATTCTGGGAAAATGACAAACCTTTTACTTCAAGCTGGCGCAAGTGTCGATATCCAAGATAACTCACGAAGGACCGCCTTACACTGGGCAGCATACACCGGAAGTGTCGAAGCAATCGACAACTTATTACAGAAGGGCGCATATAGAGGAGCACGAGACGACTACGGAAGAACGCCTCTACACCTAGCTGCAGTAGCAGGTTGGGATATAGCAGTAGAAAAGCTGATGGTCGCCGGGAGAGTTGAACGAGACTCGGTAGACAGAGATGGCAGGACTCCATTGCATTTGGCAGCCATAAAAGGGACCGCAAAGGTGGTCGAATTATTACTCAGCAAGAACCATAGCGAACAGCGAAATGCGCATAAAGCCGTGATCGAGGTACCCACTGACAACAATGATTGCACGCCTTTAGATCTTGCAGTCATTTTCGGACATGAATCCACAGCCAAAAAACTGTTAGAAATATACAATGAACACAATGAAAAGCGAGAAATGGTATCACTGGGTATTGCGATCATGTTCAGGCGTACGGGCTTAGTAAAATTATTCGTTACTAGGGTCAACAAGACTAATATTGAAACCGCAATTAACTCGGCGCATGATCTGTAGGTTTCAAGGTTTAAACGGAAGGTTACGTCAGGGCGTTTAATTGTTAACAAAAGCAGGCTGGCCTCCCCTAATAGTTCGTGAGTATCTGGATCCTGATTTGTAGCCTGCTACTAACAAGTGCCCGATGGCCTGCTCCGATAGCGAGTGAGTCTCTAGATCGACATCTGTGGCCTACTGCTAACGAGTGCCCGATGGCCTGCTCTGGTAGAGAGTAAGTCTCTAGATCGACATCTGTGGCCTCCCGCTAACGAGTGCCCGATGGCCTGCTTTGGTAGAGAGTGAGTGTCTGGATCGAGATCGGTGGCCTGCTACTAACAAGTGCCCAATGGCCTGCTCTAATAGAGAGTGAGTCACTGGATCGGCATCTGTGGCCTACTGCTAACGAGTGCCCGATGGCCTGCTCTGATTGCATGTGAGTCTCTGGATCGACATCTGTGGCCCGCTGCTAACGAGTGCCCGATGGCCTGCTCCGATAGCATGTGAGTCTCTCGAGCGACATCTGTGCCCTACTGCTAACGAGTGCCTGATGGCCTGCTCTAATAGCAGGTGAGTGGCTAGATCTACATCTGTGGCCTACTGCTAACGAGTGCCTGATGGCCTCCTCCGATAGCTTGTGAGTCTCTCGAGCGACATCTGTGGCCTACTGCTAACGAGTGCCCGATGGCCTACTCTAATAGCAGGTGAGTGTCTAGATCGACATCTGTCGCTTGCTACTAACGTGTGCCCGATGGCCTGGTCTGATAGCGTGTGAGTCTCTCGATCGCCATCTATGGCCTGCCACTAATAAGTACCCAATGACCTGCTCCAATAGCTAGTGAGTCTCTGGATCGATATCTGTGGCCTGCTGCTAACAAGTGCTCGATGGCCTGCTCTGATAGCAAGTGAGTCTCTGCATGGACATCTAGGTCGTGCAGCTAATGAGTGCCCAATGGCCTGCTCCGATAGCTTGTGAGTCTCTGGATCGACATCGGTGGCCTGCTGCTAACGAGTGCCCAATGGCCTGCTCCAATAGCATGTGAGTCTCTCGATCGACATCTGTGGCCTGCTGCTAACGAGTGCCTGATGGCTTGCTCTGATAGCAAGTGAGTAACTCGATCGACATCTGTGGCCTACTGCTAACAAGTGCCCGATGGCCTGCTATGACAGAGAGTGATTCTCTGGATCGACATCTGTGGCCTGCTGCTAACGAGTGCCCGATGGCATGCTCCGATAGCTTGTGAGTCTCTCGATCGACATCTGTGGCCTGCTCCTAACGAGTGCCTGATGGGCTGCTCCGATAGCAAGTGAGTCTCTCGATCGACATCTGTGGCCTACTGCTAACGAGTGCCTGATGGCCTGCTCTGACAGCAGGTGAGTCTCTCAATTAACATCTGTGGCCTGCTGCTAACGAGTGCCCGATGGCCTGCTCCGATAGAGAGTGAGTCACTAGATCGACATCTGCGGCCTCCAGCTAACGA
>Ga0307515_10014904_pt1 | contig 14367 bp, 9 predicted proteins | sample 17_EM_MG_FD_194513 | JGI IMG/M metagenome (GOLD analysis project Ga0307515, IMG submission 194513) | Populus trichocarpa ectomycorrhiza microbial communities from riparian zone in the Pacific Northwest, United States - 17_EM | ecosystem: Host-associated > Plants > Roots > Unclassified | place...
TTTTTTTATGGCTATAGAAATCGAATGCATTAACGCTCAAATCTAATGTTTGTATCTAAAAGCTTAGCTAAGTACTCCATTAAGTAGAGCTAACTGCTCAGACAGACTTTTATTTAACGTTGAGGAAGCTTTTACCAAAGGAAGTCTAACAAGGTCATCGCAAATATTTAATTGCTTTAAAACGGCTTTAACGCCTGCTGGATTTCCTTCTGCAAACATTAACCTGGTTATTTCCAATAAACTTAAATGTGCAGGTACCGCTTTTGCAAAATCGCCTTTTAAGCATAACCTAATCATGTCAGATAATTGTTGGGGTAAGGCATTTCCAACCACTGAGATTACACCAACAGCACCAATTGAAATCATTGGTAAGGCAATTGGGTCGTCGCCAGAGATTAATAGGAAGTCTTCAGGTTTATCTCTCATGATCTGATTGAACTGCTCAAAACTTCCTGATGCTTCTTTGGTGGCAATTACGTTTTTAAAATCGTGGGCTAAGCGACAAGTTGTTTCTGCACTCATGTTACTTCCTGTTCTACCTGGAACATTGTACAAGATAATTGGCAACTCACTTAATTCACTTAGATATTTATAATGCTGGTAAATTCCTTCTTGTGTTGGTTTGCTATAATATGGACTTACAGAAAGCACAGCACTGTAGTTGTTGTTCTCGAATGTTTTAATGGCATCGCCAATAACATAAGTATCATTGCCTCCAATACCTGCAACTAATGGCAAACGACCATCATTAATTTCAGCGGTAAAATCCCACACCTTCTTCTTCTCGTCCTTGTTCAATGTGGCTGTTTCGCCTGTTGTACCTAATGATACAAGGTAATCTATACCTCCATCAACCAAGTGATTAATCAGTTTTTTTAATCCCTGATAATCTACCGATCCGTCTGTGTTAAAAGGTGTAACTAAGGCTACACCAGTTCCGTGAAATTTGTTCATTGTTAATTGTAATGTTTACCACCAAGTCACTAAGGACACAAAGGTGTTTTTAAATATATATAGCATTTGAATTATAAATAACCATTTATAACTCGTTTTATTCCATCTTTTATTTTTGCAACATTAAAGTTGATTAACAACCCAAGTTTACAATCTTTAAGTTTTAGATAAGTTAGAGTCTGAGCCAAGTGAACATTATTTAATTCGCTAACTGACTTTACCTCAACAATTACCTTACCTTCAACTAAAATGTCAATTCTGTAACCACATTCTAAATAAACTCCCCTATAAATTTATTTAATTTATTGGTAAGCTTACTTGAGAAGAAACATTAAGACCTAAATCAATTAGTTCAAAAACTAAACAAGCTTCATATGCAGATTCTAGTAACCCTGGGCCGAGTTCTATATGCACATTGTATGCAGCTTGAACAATTATTTTTGCGATTTCATCTTCAGTCATTTAATAAATATACTGTAAGATTGTTAATTTCAAAATAACCTTGGTGTTCTTTGTGTCTTTGTGGTTAAAAATTATTCAATCATTTCAATAAGCTGTTCTTCACTTATTAAAGGCACGTTTAGCTTTGTTGCTTTTTCTAATTTGGATGGGCCCATATTATCTCCAGCTACTAAGAAATTGAGTTTAGCAGAAATACTACTTAAAATCTTCCCGCCATTTTCTTCAATTAATGCCTTTAACTCTTCTCTGCTATGCTTCTCAAAAACTCCCGAAATTACGAATGTTTTTCCAATAAGTTTGTCGCTTTGCAATAATACTTCATTTTCTACCACCTCAAATTGTAATCCAGCAGCTTTTAAAAGCACTATTTGTTGTAAATGTTCTGGTTTACTGAAATAATCTTGAATACTTTCGGCTATTCTACCACCAATTTCATCAACGGCTGTTAATTCTTCAATTGAAGCTTGTGCCAAGTTATCTATGTTTTTTAAACCCTTTGCGAGTTTTTTTGCCACGGTTTCGCCAACATACCTAATTCCTAATCCGAATAACAATTTTTCAAAAGGCATTTGTTTAGAATCTTCAATACCTTTTAGCATGTTTTCTATAGATTTTTCGCCAAAACGCTCTATCGTTTTAAGGTCTTCCGCTTTTTCCTTTAAAAAATATAAATCGCTGATGTGTGAAACCAATCCTCTTTGGTAAAAAGTTTCGATAGTTTCATCTCCTAAGCCATCTATGTTCATCGCCTTGCGACCAATATAATGTTGAATTTTCCCCACTATTTGTGGCGGACAACCTTCATCATTAGGGCAATAAAAAGCTACTTCACCTTCTTTCCTAATCAGTTCTGTTCCGCATTCTGGGCAATGAGTAGTATAAACAATAGGTAATGTATTCGGCTTTCTTAAATCTAAATTTACCTTAATGATTTTTGGAATAATCTCTCCTCCTTTTTCTACAAAAACAGTATCATTTTCGTGTAAGTCTAAACGGATAATTTCATCTGCATTGTGTAGTGTAGCTCGTTTTACTGTCGTTCCAGCTAATAAAACTGGTTTCAGATTGGCAACAGGTGTAACAGCACCAGTTCTGCCAACTTGATAAGTAACCTTTTCTAAAACAGTTTGAACTTCGGCAGCTTTATATTTGTAAGAAATTGCCCAACGTGGAGATTTAGCGGTAAAGCCTAACTCCTGTTGTTGTGCGTAACTATTAACCTTAATTACAATGCCATCAATATCATAACTCAATTTAAATCGTTGGTTTTCCCATTGAGTGATGAATTCTAAAACAGCATCAATATTGTTAACTAATTTGCTATGTTCAGAAACATTAAACCCCCATTTTTTTACGGTTTGTAAGCTTTCCCAATGTGTTTTAAATAATTGTTTCTCACTATTTAAAGCATATAAAAAGCAATCTAAAGGTCGTTTACTTACTTCTTTAGAATCTTGCATTTTTACTGTTCCAGCGGCAAAATTTCTTGGGTTTGCATAAGCCACCTCGCCTAGCTCTTCTCTTTCCTTATTCAGTTTTTCGAAAGCAGCACGATGCATAAATACCTCGCCTCTAATTTCAAAAATATCGGGAATTTCATTTCCTTTTAAACGGTGAGGGATAGTATGGATGGTCTTAATATTATTGGTTACATCATCACCTTGCGTACCATCTCCACGAGTTACAGCCCTAACTAAAATTCCATTTTCGTAAGTCAAGCTTATTGATAAGCCATCAAATTTAAGTTCACACACATATTCAAAATCATCACCAATCGCTTTTCTAACTCGTTCATCAAAATCTCTTAAATCTTGTTCGTTATAAGTATTGCCAAGCGATAACATTGGCCATTTATGTTTTACCGTGATGAAATTTTTAGTGATATCGCCACCAACTTTTTGGGTAGGAGAGTTGGGGTCGGCAAATTCTGGATGCTCTTTTTCTAGTTTGGCAAGTTCTTCTAGTTTTTTGTCAAACTCATAATCGGCAATGGTAGGCATTGCCAAAACATAATAATTGTAAGTATGCTGGTTTAACTCTGCAACCAAGGCATCCATTTGTTCTTTTACCGCAAAAATAGACATGACACAAATATAAAATTTTTATCAGTATTGAGATGTGAGATATGAGAATTGAGATGTGTCTTAGTTTTGAAAAGCAAGGCCTAGGCAATAATTAATGGTAGCCCTGCTTTACACTTTACTCGCTGCACTCGTGCTCGTTGCAATCAGGTTTATGTTACACAGGTTTGTACTACTATGAGGGGTTTTCCTTGCACTAGCTTAAGTAAAATAACCCCGACAGCAATGGAAATACTTTTACCCTTTAGGTTAAAAGATTGAAATGGATGGCGGGACTTCCTTTAATTGAAATATTGGGATTGCGTTTCACAACTTATTTTCTATCTCGTCAAAAATATCTAAGTAGTTTTTCTCTAGCATTGTTTTGTAAAGGGCAATTTGTTCTGTGAGTAAGTTAACAGTTATTTCATCAAATGGATGTGCCCATAAACGCATACAAATCCTTTGCAAAGCATAACTAATATTCTCTAGCTTTTGATAGCTCAGTAAATACCTGCTAGACCTAAAGCTGTTTAGAAATTTAAAGAAAGTATCAGTATCATCGCTTCCGCTTTTTCTTAAAAAATCATTTAATATAACATCATCAACTTTGTTTAAATGCTCGTAAAATGCGGCGATATCTATCTTTCTATTAATAACGAGTAGGTGGTCTAAGACTAACTCGACACCGATATGAGCCAAAAATGACGGTCTAACCGGACTATCATTTAAAATAGGTAAGAGAAGTTGTTTTAGCTTTGCCGTTTCTGCATTAAAGAAGTCTGAAGAGTGAAATAATAAATCAACTTTAAGGTGCCTTTTCCATCCTGTTAAGAGAGAATTTAGATGTTTGTCATCAATAAAAAGTTCTTCTGTTTTTTGAGGATAAAGATTCCAGTCTTTGTGTGCATTTTTAACCAAATCTGGCAATACGGTTCCGATAACCATATTCTCATCCTGGTTTTGTCTTTCAAAGTAAAAATGCGAAAGGAAATTCATCTTGTGAAGCTAAAAGAATAAAGCTAAAAGAGCAAGGCTTATTTAAATTATAAAATTTGTTTATTTAGTGGTAACCTTTGGTGTTTCTGCTTTCCGCTCAAACTGCTATCTTTGCGACCTAAAATAAGATTGATGAAAATCCATCATCATCTAAGGTGTCAAAATTGGCCTGATGATGTTAGCTTGAATACCATTAAATAAACTATAACTGATGAAAAATTTTGTTGATGAATTGCGTTGGAGAGGGATGTTGCATGACATTATGCCTAATACAGAAGAAAAGCTTAATGAGGGAATGTGTGCTGGATATATTGGATTTGACCCAACTGCTGATTCTTTGCATATTGGTCACTTAACCCAAATTATGACCTTAATTCATTTTCAAAATGCAGGTCATAAACCAGTTGCTTTGGTAGGTGGGGCTACTGGAATGGTTGGCGACCCATCTGGAAAATCTGATGAGAGAAACCTTCAAACAGAAGAAATGGTAGCTCACAACTTGGCAGGAATGAAAACTCAACTTGCTAAGTTTTTGAAATTTGAAGATTCTGGCAATGGTGCTATTATGGTTAATAATGCTGATTGGTTCAAAAACATGAACTTCTTAGATTTTATTCGCGATGTTGGTAAGCACATTACGGTAAACTACATGATGGCAAAAGACAGCGTTAAAAAACGTTTGGAAGGTGAAACTGGGATGTCTTTTACAGAATTTAGTTACCAATTGGTACAAGGATATGATTTTTACTATTTGTGGAAACATCATAACTGTGTTCTTCAAATGGGTGGTTCTGATCAGTGGGGTAATATTGTTACCGGAACAGAGTTGATTAGAAGAAAAGACCAAGGAACAGCTTATGCCATTACCACGCAGTTAATTAAAAAAGCCGATGGAACTAAATTCGGTAAAACTGAAAGTGGCGCTGTTTGGTTAAATGCAGAGAAAACGTCTCCTTATAAATATTACCAATTCTGGTTAAATTCTTCTGATGATGATGTGAAAAAATGGATTAGAATTTTCACTTTAAAAACACAAGAAGAGATAGAAGGATTAGAGCAAGAGCACGATACTGCGCCACACTTAAGAATTTTACAAAAAGCCTTAGCTGAAGATATTACAATCAGAACTCACTCGCGGGAAGCCTTAGAAACTGCAATAAAAACATCAGAGTTTTTATTTGGGAATGGCGCTGTTGAATTTTTGCAGACATTAGAATCTAAAAGTGTATTAGAGATGTTTGAAGGTGTTCCTAAGTTTACTATATCAAAAGCAGAATTAGCTGATGGAATTGACGTGGCTACACTCTTGGCAGAAAAAACCACCGTGTTCCCATCAAAAGGAGAGGTTAAAAAAACTGTTCAAGGTGGTGGATTGAGTGTGAATAAAGTTAAGGTTCCAGAAATTACATCAACTTATGGTCTAAGTGATTTGATTAACAATCAGTTTATTGTTGTGCAAAAAGGTAAGAAAAACTATTTCTTATTAATAGCTGAATAAGATTTTTTGAAATATGTAAATCCCATTCTGAAAAGTTTGGGATTTTTTATTGCACTAATAAATTGCAACCTCTAATATCGGCATTGTCAAATCTACCTAAAACTTCAAAGCTACCATCTTCATAAATTTTTCCTAAATCTTGAGTTGCAATAAAAGAACAAGAGTTAATGTTGGCTAAATCAATTACGTTAATTCCTCCACTTTGTTTGTTTTGCAATAAACTTAAAGGGTCTGAGGTGTCTCTTAACAAGATTTTCATCCAAGGGGGGCAATTGAAAATACCGTCGCCATAAGAATAACCTTGAGAAAGTAATTCGGTCATTCCGTATTCGCTGTGGATGTATTTAACTCCAAAACCTGCAGTTAAAATATCGTGTAATTCTTCGCGAACCATTTCCTTTCTTTTACCTTTCATTCCTCCGGTTTCCATTACAATTAAATTAGGGAAGCTAATTTGAAATTGCTCTACAAAATCTAATAAAGCGTAAGTAACCCCGATTAAGATTGTTTTCTGATTAGCTTTTTTTAAGCTTTCTAGTGCGTTGAATAGGTTTGTTAAGTCATTTAGAAAATATCCACTTTGCGGATGTTGGCTCTGTTTCAATAAATCATCTACCATATAAATTAAAGATGAACCTTCTCTTTCTAAATAGGATGGAAGCAAAGCTAGGATGCAAATGTCTTTAGGGTTTCCGTAAAATTGCTCAAATGCTTTATTGAAACTTTGCTCGTAAATATTAACATCGCTAACCAAGTGTTTACTAGTTGTTTGGCCAGTTGTGCCAGAACTGCTAAAAACAATTTCAGGGCTCTTTTTTGTGCTTAAAACTTGGTGACTTTTAAAAAAGCTAATGGGTAAAAACGGAATTTCCTTATAGTTTTTTATTAATGAAGGATTAACCTTCAAGTTAGAAATATAGTCGTGATAAACTTGGCAGTTTTTTGCTTGGTGCCTAAAAACAGTTAAAGCAACTTCATTAAAAGTTGCTTCGTTATCTAAGGAAAAAATTTGTTTAGGACTTAAATTCACTGTACAAAAGTACAAAGAATTATGATTTAGGCAGGTGTTTTCATACTAATCATTGCTTTTCTGAAATGATAACCACAATAGCCACTTATGCCAGCAGCTAATCCGCCTAATAAACCTGTAACTACTAAAACTATTGGCCACAATTTAACACTTAACATTTCTGCCACACGAGTAGCTAAAACATTATGGTTTGGCAAACTTTTAAATAAGGCCATTGCAATCCACAAAACAAAAATTGCCAAAAAAGGTTGCCAAAAGGAGATTTTACCTGTTTTGCCGATTATACCACAGGTTGCAAAAGCGATAACAATTACAACCCACCACGGTAAAAATATTTGCAATAATAAAGATGCTATAATGATAACTATGAAAACCATTTTTATTTTTTTGAGATTTTATAACGTGAAATTATTTTACCAGAATTATCATCTGGAGATTGCATAAAGAATAAGTCATATAGTTTGCCTTGTGCCCAAGTATCAACCATGTTATCATAAAAAGGACTACCTGGATTACCAGATTGACCACCTGGATAAACACCATGTCCTTTTACATTTTTGCCCAGCTCAATTACCATTCTCCATGATGGTCCGTTAGCCTCGCTTACTGCATTAACCGTACTTTTAGCGCCACCAATTAATAATTTTTTAGAACCAAAACCAGGAATTTTGGCTAAATGCGGAACATTGGTTCCTTTAACTTTCCCCCAATACCAGTTTTTACCAATAGGTCCGTATTTTCTTTCAAGGCTATCACAAGTAAATTTAAAGGACTCATTTACTAAATCAGCTAGCGATTCCTTTTTAGAAGTTTTAACATTATCGAACCATTTTGAGTTAGGGTCATTTCTAATTAATTCAATTGTTCTATCTCTCGAAGGATAACGCATGGGAATATCTGCAATGGTAAATTCATCATCCCAAATGTCATAACTCAATCTCTTTGTCCATAAATCAAAAATACTTGCGGCAACCTCTTTGGCCTCGAAAAATTTATTCCATTTTGTGGTAATGTTTAAGGCCTCTTTTTGTGTGGCATTTAATTTACTTGCATCTATAAGCGGCAAAATATGAGGTAATAAATCTTGAGCAATAATACTATAAGAATCACTTTGTAAAACTCTCATGCTATCAGCGGTTGCATCTTTCATTACAGTTAATCTATCGTTAATTCTCTGACCACGTTCGTAAGGAGAGAATTCCCAATTGATATAATAGGGATAGGTTGGATCAGTTGATGACTGGTTAGCAGAGCTGACAAAGTTTCTAGGTGGGTTTTTAACTGTCGGATTTTGGCTTGCAGGAATCCAACCTTGCCAATCGTTAGCTGGATCTGAACCATCGAGAATGAATTTACCTTGTTCTTTCCATTTTAAAGGGAACTTACCGTTGGGTGTAATGGCTATATCATTCTCTGCACTGGCAAATATAAAGTTCTGTGCAGGTGCGGTATAATAGGTTAAAGCTTTTCTATAATCAGCATAATTTTTTCCTCTGTTAAGCAAATAGAAAGTCAATAGTTCATTCGATTTATCGTGAGCAATCCATCTTAAAGCATTACCAACCGGAACATTATTTGCCTTGCTATAATTGGGTTTTTGAAAATAAACCACTGGACCTTGATGCGTATAATAAACAGTATCAATTTCATCAGGGCCACCTTTAATTTTAATAGTTTCTAAACGTTGAACAGTGTTTTTCCAACTGTTGTTGTACCAATAACTTTTATGAGAATTGTCTTTAAATTTAATTTGATAGAAATCCAGTACATCAGCTGCCACATTGGTTACTCCCCAAGCAATATCTTTGTTAAAACCAATGATGATACCAGGAGCTCCTGGAAGTGAAACGCCATAAGAGTTTAGCCCAGGTGCATGTAATTGAATTTGATACCAAATAGAAGGCAATGTTAAATCTAAATGTGGGTCGTTTGCTAAAATTGGATAACCTGATTTTGTTTTAGCTCCAGAAACTGCCCAGTTATTACTTCCAATACCTTCTATTTTCTGTTTAGTTTTAATATCCCCAGTCATCATTTCTGTATAACCAGTTGGTGTTGGCGGAATTGGTAAAGGTGTAAAATCCCATTTAGTACCTACTGGGATAATTGGACTTTCTTTAAAAGGATAATCAGGGAATAGGTCTTTAGTTATTTCTGGTCCAAATTTCTTTAAGATGTTGGTCATATAAAATTCATCAGAACCCATTGCCAAAACAGCCGACATTTGTTTAAGTAACAAGGCACATTTAATCGGTGTCCAATCTTCCGGTTTAAAATCTAATAATTTATATTCAACCGGTAAATTTGCTCTTGATAAAGAATGGATATAAGCATTTATCCCTTCAGTATAAGCTAAAATCATTTCCTTAGCTTTTGGATTTTCCATCATCCCCTTTAGGGAATTTTCGGCTCCATAAACCATTCCCATTCTGCGTTGGTAACGGTCAACTTCTATGGCCTTTTTCCCAACAACTTCAGAAATTCTTCCGGCAGCAAATCTGGTTTGAAAATCCATTTGCCAAAGGCGATGCATTGCAGTTACATAACCTTGAGCATAATAAACATCATGGTCATTTTGAGCAAATACATGCGGTATCATTTTATCATCAAAAAGGATATCAATTTTATCATGAGCTCCTTTTAGCTTCATTTTTTTATTGGCATTTACCATGTCACTTTCGGCATTTTGCCAAAAACCAGTAAATGGATTTAAAAACTTTAAAATTGGAGGAAAATCACCAAACTTGGTGTTTAATGCAAAGGCCAATAAAATAGGTATAATGATGCAAATTAGGGCTTTAACTCTATTCATTAGTTTGATGTAAGTTTATTTGGTTGTTCAGTTTTGCTCCTATAAAAGGAACTTAAGCTGCAATTTACTATAAAATTGATTTTAAATACAATGAAATTAGATTTTGCTTAAAAAAATTATAATGAAATTATACAGCATAGTATTTGTTAGTTTCAAAATTTGTACTAAGTTTATACTGTATAAACAAATATAAACTACTTTGAGTATGAACAAAATTTTTACAAGAGTCATTTTTATGCTTTGTATGTTACTCGCAACTGGGTTTGCCGTACATGCGCAGAGCATAGTAGTTAGTGGTACTGTTACAGATAAACTAACTAAAGAACCGATACCTGGCGTAAGTGTAACTGTTAAAGGAAAGACAATTGGATCATCTACGGATGCCAAAGGACAATTTTCATTTAGCACCACAGAAAAGCCACCATTTACAGTATTGGTTTCTTATGTAGGATTTACAACTGTTGAAAGAGAAATATCAGGTGGTACTTTAAATTTAACATTCGAGTTAGAAAGTGGCACTATTTTAGGTCAAGAGGTTGTAATTTCAGCTTCTAGAACTCCAGAGCGTATTTTAGAATCACCTGTTTCTATTGAGCGTATCAGTTCATCTCAATTAAAGGAATTACCTGCACCATCCTTTTACGATGCCCTAAATAATTTAAAAGGTGTTGAGATGAGTACACAGAGTATGACCTTTAGATCTGTAAATACCCGTGGTTTTAATGCAAATGGTAATGTTCGTTTCAATCAATATATTGATGGAATGGATAACCAGGCGCCAGGTTTAAATTTCTCGGTAGGTAATATTGTAGGTTTAACAGAACTTGATGTTGATAATGTAGAATTATTACCAGGTGCCGCTTCTGCATTATACGGAGCTGGTGGTATTAATGGTACATTATTAATGACTTCGAAAAATCCATACCAATATCAGGGTGCAAGTTTCATGTATAAAACTGGAATAAACCATGTTAATGATAATGCAACAAATCAAGGAGTTCAAGAATATAAGGAATTAAATGTTCGTTTGGCAAAATCGTGGAACAATAAATTTGGTTTTAAAACTTCATTTGGCTTTTTGCAGGCAAAAGATTGGGCTGCTACTGATACAAGAAATTTTGATAGAACATCTCGTCAACTAAAAGGCGGGGATAGAAATTCTGATCCAAACTATGATGGTATCAACGTTTATGGCGATGAGATTAGTCAAAATATGCTTAATGTTGCTCAAAGTGTAAATGCTGCTAATATTGCAGGTATTAATACTGCAACTGGCGGTGCGATACCAAATATACAAGCACAATTAAATGCAATTTTTGGAGGTATGGGTGTTGCTGCAGGAGCTGCTCCATCTGCGGCGCAACAAGCAGCAGCTTTAGGTTTATTGCCTGCGGCATTAAGGCCAACAGTACAGGCTTATTTGCCATTTTATGTTGGTTTAAGAGTCCCAGGGTTAATTCCAAATCAGTTCGTATCTAGAACGGGTTATGCAGAAAGTGATTTAGTTGATTATGATACAAAATCATTGAAAACATCTACATCGTTACATTATAGATTTACGAATACCATCGAAGCTATTGCTCAAGCAAATTGGGGAACTGGAACATCGGTATATACTGGTACAGATCGTTATTCTCTTAGAAACTTTAAAATTGGCCAGTATAAATTAGAGCTTAAAGGTCAAGACTTCTTTTTAAGAGGTTATACTACTCAAGAGCGTTCGGGAGATGCCTATAACGCTACAATTCTTGGTACTTTTATTAACGAAGCTTGGAAACCATCTACAACTTGGTTTCCACAATATATAGGAAATTATATTGGTGCTAGAGCAGGTGGACAAAGTGATGCAGCCGCTCAAGCTTTTGCTAGATCGCAAGCAGATATTGGGCGTTTAGTTCCGGGTACTGCTGGATATGAAACCGCAAAGGCTACCATTGCTGCTAAAACTATTGGTCCAGCAAATGGAGCTAGGTTTAATGATAAAACTAATTTGTTCCATTATGAAGGGATGTACAATTTTACTAATGCGTTTAACAACGTTGTGGATTTCATAGTTGGAGCATCGTATCGCGATTATTTTTTACATTCTGATGGAACTATTTTTGACGATGCTAACCGTGATATTACAATTAGTGAATATGGTGCATACGCTCAATTGGGTAAAAAATTCGGTGAAAATTTTAAAATGACAGTTGCTGGTCGTTACGACAAAAGCAAGAATTTTGAAGGTAGAATTACACCTAGAGTTACAGCAGTTTGGACAGTTGCTAAAAACAATAATATCCGTGCATCGTTTCAAACAGGTTACCGTAACCCAACAACACAAGATCAATATATTGATTTAGCTGTAGGTGGTGGATCAACTCGTTTAATTGGTGGTTTGCCAGAATCTATAAATAAATATGGTCTTAATACCAATAAAGGTGTAACATCAGCTAGCTACAGAGCTTTTGTAGCATCTGCAGCGGCAGGAGCTCCAAACCCAACATTATTACAAACTTATACATTTGATGCTGAAGGCTTGCGCCCAGAAAGCGTAAAATCGTTTGAGTTGGGTTATAAAGGATTAGCAACAAGTAAGTTATTAATTGATGGTTATGTTTATTATAACATCTATAAAGATTTTATTGGTGGTGTAGAATTATATCAAAATCCAATCTCTACTCCAACTACTCCAACTGTTAAGTTTAACGTTCCAGTTAATATTAACGAAGAAGTTAAATCTTATGGCGCTGCATTTGGTTTAGATTATCAAGTAGGTAAATTCAACTTTAACGGTAATACTTCGTATAATAAGTTAAGCGATGTATCTCCAACGTTTGATAATAACTTTAATACTCCAGAATGGAGATTTAACGCTGGTGTTGGAAGTAGAGAAATCATTAAAAACTTTGGATTTAATGTACAATACAGATGGCAAGATACTTTTATGTGGAGTTCAACTTTTGCAACAGGTCAGGTTCCATCTTATTCTACATTTGATGCACAAGTTAACTTAAAAATACCTTCAGTTAAATCTGTTATTAAATTGGGTGGTTCTAATATTTTAAATAAATATTACCAAACATCATTTGGTAATCCATCTGTTGGAGCATTATACTATTTATCATATACATTTAACCCATAGTTCTCAATATTTTAAAGGATCCTCTCTGCGTAAGTGGAGAGGATTTTTTTTATAATTGAAGATTATTTTTTTAAACCTTTGGCTATTAACATAAAAATTATCACTTTCGCTTAATATCAACCAAATATAAAATGATAAAGAAATTAGTCTTGTTGACTTTAGTGCTATCAGCTCAAGCTCAAGTTATTTTTGCACAATTACCTGCCATCGAAAGAGTAGAGCCTATGAATTGGTGGGTTGGCTTTAAAGATCAATCCTTGCAATTATTAGTAAGAGGTAATGGAATCGCCAATAAATCAGTTACGCTTAATTACCCTGGTGTAAAGCTTGTTAGTGTTCAAAAGGTAGAAAACCCTAATTATCTATTTGTAAACCTGCAAATTTCTTTAACCACTAAATCGGGAACGTTCCCGATTACCTTTTCTAAAAAAGGAGAAAGGGCTGTTAGCTATAATTATGAGTTAAAATCTAGAACAAATAAAACAGAAGGTGTAAACAATAAAGATTTTATTTATTTGATTATGCCAGATCGTTTTGCCAATGGCGATTTAAGTAATGATAAGATTGAAGGAATGAAGGATAAAAGCTTTAACCGTGATTCGATGTATTACCGACACGGTGGAGACCTTCAAGGCATCATTAATAAATTACCTTACTTACAAGACTTAGGTGTTACTACACTTTGGCTAAATCCAGTTTTAGAAAATGATGAATATAAAACCTCTTATCATGGTTATGCCAATACAGAAAATTATCAAGTAGATCGTCGTTTTGGTAACAATTCCCTTTACAAAAAGTTAGTTGATGAATGCCACAAACGTGGGATGAAGATGATTAAAGACTTGGTTCATAACCATATCGGAGATCTGCACTTTTTGTTTGTAGACCCACCTGCTAAAGATTGGTTTCATCAATGGCCAAGTTATACTGGCACTACTTATAAAGATCAAACCTTATTTGATCCTTATGTAGCAACAGCCGATAAAAAAATAATGACCGACGGTTGGTTTGACAAACATATGCCAGATGTTAATCAGCAAAATCCACTAGTTAAAAAATACATTACCCAAAGTCACATCTGGTGGATTGAATATGCAGGTTTGGATGGATTTAGGCTAGATACTTATGCTTACAATGATCGTGATTTTATGGCAGAATGGGCAAAAGCAATTACTGCTGAATTTCCGAAATTTACTTTCTTCGGAGAAACTTGGGTAAATGGAACAGCCAATCAAGTTTTCTTTACAGAAGGCAATACGGTTAATCAGCATTTTGACACCAAATTGCAAGGTGTAACAGATTTTCAAACCTACTTCGCCATTAACGAAACTTTAAATGGGAAATTTGGCTGGACAGATGGTGTAAATAGATTGTATTCTGTTTTAGCAAGCGATTATCAATATAAAGATCCAACAAGAAATGTAT
>Ga0307515_10014905_pt1 | contig 14367 bp, 13 predicted proteins | sample 17_EM_MG_FD_194513 | JGI IMG/M metagenome (GOLD analysis project Ga0307515, IMG submission 194513) | Populus trichocarpa ectomycorrhiza microbial communities from riparian zone in the Pacific Northwest, United States - 17_EM | ecosystem: Host-associated > Plants > Roots > Unclassified | place...
AATAATCAACTGCCTCGCTAGGCACCAACGGTTCGCGAGTGACTGCCGTCAGGATCCGGCGTCGCTCGCGCTCGTGACATACCCGGCATGCAATGCCTTATTAATTGAGTACGCTTGCTTCCGCCGCCATGCGTGTAAATTCGGAGCGCAGCCGCGGGGCGGCGAAGTCGACAAAAGCGCGAACCTTGGGCACTGACATCCGGCCATGCGGGGTGAGCAGATGCACCGGCAGGGGCGGGTACTCGGCATCAGCCAGCACCACCTTTAGCAGTCCGTCTCGCACATATTCGGCGATTTGATAGGAATAGAGCCGTGTCAAGCCGTTGCCCGCGATGGCGGAGGCGGCCGCAGCGCGCACCGTGTTGACGATGAGCCGCGGCGTGAATTTGACCGTTCGAGGAATGGACGAGCCCTTCGCCGGCGTGAAGTTCCAGTGATCGAGACCCAGATGGGTGAAGGCTACGATTTGGTGTTTGGCCAGATCCGCCGGCTCTTTGATGTGTGGACGGCTCGCAAGATAACGGGGAGAAGCAACCACAACGCGCCTGACGTCACCACCGATGCGGATGGAGATGAGCGACGAATCCGGCAAATGGCCGACGCGCAAAGCAATATCGACGCCTTCGTCTACCAGGTTGACCTGGCGGTCGAGGAGGAGAAGCTCGGCCGAAACAATCGGATGGAGGTCGAGGAAATCGTCCAGGATTGGCCGCAGCACCTCCTCCCCGCTGATCGGCGGCGCCGAAATGGTCAACATCCCACGTGGCGCGGTGCGCTCGCTGGCAGCCAGCATGTCGGCTTCCTCGAGATCGATCAGTATCCGCCGACAGGCAGCTGCGTAGCGTTCTCCCGCTTCGCTCAGTTTGAGCGTGCGGGTCGTTCGATGCAGCAACTCGACGCCGACATGGGCTTCCAAAAGCGCCAGTGACCGACTGACAGCGGTCGGCGATCGCTTCAAGCGACGGGCGGCGCCCGCGAGACTGCCCTCATCGAGAGTGGTGACGAACACCTTCATTGCGTCGATGCGATCCATTACTCTGCCGATCATCGGGATGGTGACTGCCGCCTCGCGACTATTCTCCTGAAATCCGCAAGAAGTAAACAGGGAAGTGGAACTAAGCCGCCCGCAGTCGCATCGGCGCTTCCAAGCAACCCGGAATCGGAGCGAATGATGATGATGACGAATGCAGTTCTCGACGTGATTGAAAATCGGCGCAGGAATAGGCAGTACAGCGAAACGAGCGTGTCTCTGCTCACTATCGAGGTGTGATCATGTCCTTTTCCCAAGCCTTGAGCCTGTTGCCGCGCCGCAATCTGTTCGAGGGGCCGACTCCTATCCAGCGCCTTCATCGTATCGAGGCAGCTTTGGGTTCGTCATCGAGCGGCGTGCGCATCTACGCCAAGCGCGACGATCTCATGTCGCGGGCGGCCGGCAATCGAACTTCGCTCGCCTGGCGGCTGCCTCGGCGGCCAGGCTTGGCCTCGCCTGCGAACTGGTTCTCGCCCGCATGGTGCCGCGTGGAGGCGATGAATATGATCGAAATGGCAATGTTCTGCTCGACGATCTTTTCGGCGCTCGCATCCACGATCTGCCGGCCGGTGTCAATTCGACGCGGTTTGCGGAGGAACGGGCCGGGGAACTGCGTCTTGCCGGCCACATCGCCTATGTGGCCACGCTCGGCGGCTCCTCTCCCGTGGGAAGCGTGGGCTATGCGGCCTGCGCGCTCGAAATCCAGGCGCAGTCCAAGGATCTCGATATCGACTTCGCCGCGGTCGTGATCCCGAATGGAAGTTCAGGAACACAGGCTGGACTGGTCGCGGGCTATCGGGCGCTCGGGCTTGATACGACGCGGGTGCGATCTCACACGGTGCTTGCGCCCGTTGCCGGCGCTATTGCGGCGACGGTCGAGAAGGCCAATGCCGTTCTGGCGCTCCTGGGCTTTGAAGCGTCTTTGAACTCGGATGACGTCGAGATCTCGGGAAGTCAGTTGGGTGGGGGCTATGGCGTTTCGACACCAGCGATGGTCGAGGCGGTCCGACTGATGGCGAGCCAGGAGGGCTTGCTGCTTGACCCCGTCTACGGCGGCAAAGCGTTCGCCGGATTGTTGGCAGACATTTCGGCCGGGCGGTACCAGGCCGGCGACAACCTCCTCTTCATCATGACTGGCGGGAGCCCCGGCCTCTACGCCTATGCGAGTGATTTCCTCGGCGCGGACCGAGGGATTTAGGCTGGGCACCAGCGTCGCCAAATTAGGAAGAAAAGTGATCCTGACAGCACGCTACCTCGTCTGTCAGGCGACAAACCGCCCATCTTTCAGAAATGACAGGGTCTGGTTCCACATGACCTTGCTGAGCGGGAAGAAGGTATGATTTGTCGGAATGACGATATGGGCGGCCGCGCCGTCGAGGCGCGTGCTTTCCACCGAAACCTTTCCATCATTCGGATTCCTGAAGCCGATGATGAGGGACGAGACCGGATCGATTGTCCGGTTGCCGGCGATGATGCCAAGTTCGTAATCGACAGTGCCGAAGAGGTCGGCAATCGCGGTCTGGTCGGTAATCAGCTGCTGCCCGGCCGGTCCATAGAGCTTCCTGTACAATGGCCAGTCCTTGATGAAGTCGGCAACCTGGCTGCCATTGTTCGGCGTTCCGAACATGACAACCCGGCCGAGATTCGGTGGGCGGTAGCTCTTGAGCAAAGCGCGGATGACCAGCCCGCCCATGGAATAGCCGACGAAATGGACACGGGCCTCGCCTGCCGCCTTCACTGCAGCGTCGATCTCCGGTCGAACGATATCGATGAGGTCACTGATCGAAAACCTGGTCGAGGGGTACCCGACATTCACCACCCGATAACCGTGGCCGGACAGGAAGGAGGCAAGCTTCTCCATGCTTTTCTTCGTCCGGGCAATGCCGTGGAAGAGAATGACCGTGTCGTTCATCATGTGTCCGCTAAACGTGCTCTTACCGACCTAACCTGCCAGTCCTTCGATGGCAACCGCGGTGATCGTCCGGAACTACCACGTCATTTGTCGGCGGCCTTATGGGTGTACATTTTACCGATTGTTCTTCTTCCGCCATTCCGCGAATTTTGCCCGGGGGGCGTCGCTTGTCGCGGGATAAAGGCCGATGATGGTCGCTCCGCCCAGGACCTCCTCGGTGACGAAATCCTCGTAGGCGGTCATTTCGACGGCCTCTTCGGCAACCTCGTCGGCGAGGTGGAGCGGGATGACGACCACGCCCTCGTTGTCGCCGACCACCACATCGCCGGGGAAAACAGGGACGTCGCCGCAGCCGATCGGAACATTGATCTCGATCGCCTGGTGATGGGTGAGGTTGGTCGGCGCGGACGGGCGGTGGTGATAGGCCGGGATGTCGAGGCCTGCGATCTCGGGACTGTCGCGAAAGCCGCCATCGGTGACGACGCCGGCGACGCCGCGCATCTGCAGGCGCGAGACCAGGATCGAGCCGGCCGAGGCGGCGCGGGCATTCCGCCGGCTGTCCATGATAAGAACGGCGCCCGGCGGGCAGCGCTCGACGGCGGCGCGCTGGGGATGTTCGGGATTGCGGAAGACGTCGAGCGTGTTCAGATCCTCGCGCGCCGGGATATAGCGCAGCGTGAAGGCCTGGCCGACCATGTTCGTCTTCTTCGGCGAAAGCGGGCGCACATCCTGGATGAACTGGTTGCGCAAGCCGCGCTTGAAGAGCGCCGTGCAGAGCGTGGCTGTTGATACTGCCTTCAGCTTTTCGCGCGTGTCCTTGCTCAATTCGCTGGTCATGAAGTCTCTTGCCTCCTGCAATCAGTAGATATCCGGCTCGCCGGCCGTCGGGCCGAAACCGGTTTCCAGAAAATCGAAATCGCAGCCGGTATCGGCCTGGGCGATGTGACGGTTAAACATCCAGCCATAGCCGCGGCCGAACTTCTCCGCCGGCCTGATCCAGGCGGCGCTGCGGCGCTCCAGTTCCTCGTCGCCAACGAGCATGTCGATGCGGCGGGCTGCGAGATCGATGCGGACGATGTCGCCGTTTTTCAACAATGCTAAGGGGCCGCCGACATGCGATTCCGGCGAGACGTGGAGCACGCAGGCGCCGTAGCTCGTGCCGCTCATGCGGGCATCGGAAAGGCGCAGCATGTCGCGATGGCCCTTTTTCAGCAGCGCCTTCGGCATCGGCAGCATGCCCCATTCCGGCATGCCGGGGCCGCCCCGCGGGCCGGCGCCGCGCAGCACCATCACATGGTCAGGCGTAATGTCGAGGTTCTCGTCGTCAACAGCGGCCTTCATCTCGGGATAGCTGTCGAAGACGAGGGCAGGGCCCTGATGCTGGTGGAAGCGGGGATCGCAGGCAGCCGGTTTGATGACGGCGCCTGTGGGCGCGAGATTGCCCTTCAGGACGGCGAGCGAGCCTTCGTGATACAGCGGATTGTCGAGCGAGCGGATGACATCGTCATTGTAGCATTTCGCCCCCTGCAGCGTTTCGCCGAGCGTGACGCCGGCAACGGTCAGGGCGGAGAGATCGAGCCTGGAGGCAAGCTTCGCCATCAGCGCCCGGAGGCCGCCGGCATAATAGAAGTCCTCCATCAGGTAGGTCTTTCCGGTGGGGCGGATATTGGCGATCACGGGCGTCTCGCGGCCGGCACGGTCGAGATCGTCGAGCGAAAGCGGAATGCCGGCGCGCCGCGCCATCGCCACCAGATGCACCACGGCATTGGTGGAACAGCCCGTCGCCATGGCCACCGTGACAGCATTGTTGACGGCGGAAGCCGTCACGATCGTCGACGGGACGAGATCTTCCCAGACCATCTCGACGATGCGGCGGCCGACGGCCGACGACATGCGGATATGGTTGCTGTCGGCAGCGGGGATCGAGCTTGCGCCGGGCAGGGTCAGGCCGAGCGCCTCGGCGATCGCCGTCATCGTGCTCGCCGTGCCCATGGTCATGCAATGGCCGTAGGAGCGGGCGATGCCGGCTTCTACATCCACCCATTCGGCCTCGGAAATCGTGCCGGCGCGGCGTTCGTCCCAGAATTTCCATGCATCGGAGCCCGAGCCCAGATATTCACCGCGATAATTGCCGCGCAGCATCGGGCCGGCCGGCAGGTAGATCATCGGCAGGCCGGCACTCAGCGCACCCATGACGAGACCGGGCGTGGTCTTGTCGCAGCCGCCCATCAGCACCGCGCCATCAACAGGATGCGAGCGCAGCAACTCCTCCGCCTCCATGGCCAGCATGTTGCGATAGAGCATGGTCGTCGGCTTGACATAGCTTTCCGACAGCGACAGCGCCGGCAATTCCAGCGGGAAGCCGCCGGCCTGGAAGACGCCGCGCTTCACATCCTCGACGCGCTGCTTGAAATGCGCATGGCAGGGATTGGCATCAGACCATGTGTTGAGAATGGCGATGACGGGCTTGCCGGCCCATTCCTCCGGCGCATAGCCCATCTGCATCGTGCGGGAGCGGTGGCCGGAGCTTCTGAGATCATCAGGCGCAAACCATCTGGCACTGCGTAGCGTGGCCGGTGTCTTCCCCATATTCATTGTCGCTGAGGCCCTATTTCGAAGTGAAGGAGCGGAAGTGCGCCGCTCCGACAAGGCGGGCTTGCGCGTGCTCACTAAAGCACTAATGTATTAGTGCATCAAGCCACGAATATGTTTAAATGGCCCAGGTGCTTCAACAGGATGGATGGCCGCGCGTGAAAGTAGACCGGAAGGAATTTGCCCTCGACCGATCGCGGCAGGTCGCGCCGCAGATCCTCGAGATTCTCCGGTCGCGCATTCTCTCCATGGACCTGCCGCCGACCACGGTCCTGTCGCGCATCTCGCTGCAAAGCGAGTTCAATGTCAGCCAGACGCCGGTGCGCGATGCGCTGATCCGGCTGGAAGAGGAGGGGTTGGTCGCGGTCTATCCGCAATATGCGACTGTCGTTGCCAAGATCGATATCGATCATGCCACGCAGGCGCATTTTCTCAGGCTGTCGATCGAGCTCGAAGCGATTCGCCGGCTGACGGTGGAAAGCCCTGCCGAGACGGCGCTGGCGCTGGAGCGCGTGCTGATCCAGCAGGAGCAGGTGCTGTCGCCCGAGAGATACGATCTCTTCGATTCCCTCGACAAGGATTTCCACCGCACGCTGTTCGAACGAACAGGCATTCTCGGACTTTGGGCGACGGTACGGCGACAGAGCGTGCATCTTGACCGGCTGCGCCGGCTCAATCTGCCGATGCCGGGCAAGGTGGAGGCGGTGTTTTCGGATCACCGGGCCATCGTCGAGGCCGTGCGCTCCGGCGAGCCGGAGAGGGCGGTCGCAGCCATGCGCAAGCATCTCTCGGGCACGCTGTCGATCGTCGATCTCATCTGCGGTCAATATCCTGACTATATCAGCCGCTGACGCAAGTCAGGCGAGTGTGCCGCGCAGCAGGTGGCCGGAGGCATGGGTCTCTTGGTCGTCGACCATTCGGCGCGTCGTCACATAGATCGTGCGCGGACTCTGCCTGTTCATGACGATCTTGGTCGGGTGCGTCACGGGAACCGGGATGGGCTCCAGCGGCTCTCCTGACGGAGCAAAGCGCAGCAGTTCGGAGCCGCCAACGCCTGATATCCAGTAGGTCCCGTCCTCGTCGAGAAAAGCGCCATCCGGGCGGCCGGCCACGGCATGGGTCGTTGCGAAGACGCGGCGGTTGGATGGCGTGCCCGTCGCGACATCGTAATCGCAGACCCAGATGGTCTGCACCGACGGGTGCGAGTCGGAGACATACATCCGGTTTCTGACAGGGTCGAAGGCAAGGCCGTTCGGCGTCCAGAAACCCTCGAAAACGCGGCGATGGCTCATATCGGCTTCGATGCAGAAGAGGGCGCCGCCGGGACCCGGCACGCCCTGCTGCATGGTGCCCGCCCAGAGCCGGCCGGCCGGATCGAGCGTGCCGTCATTGAAGCGCACATCGGTGCGGCTTTCCGGGGAACAGAGGCGTTCGAAACCGCCGGACCGGCGATCGAACAGGAAAATCCCGGTGGCAAGGCCCGCCACCAGCGTTCCATCCGCCCGCAAAGCGATGCAGCCGACCGCTTCCGGCGCGTCCCACACCGCCGTCCGGCCGCTTGCCGCATCCGTGCGCAACAGCTTTCGGCCGTCGGTATCGACCCACCAGATGCAGTCTTCGCTCTCCGACCAGACCGGGCTTTCGCCGAGATGCGCCCAGTGGTCGGAGAAGGTTTCGAATGCGACTATCATTTCGTTCCCAGGTTTGCCTTGCGCCGCGCATGCCGTCCCACGGGAAAACCCGACGGATACGGCCGCGCCGATCTTCGGCCATTTTGCGCTCCGCGTCGACTGGATCGATCTGCGTGACTTGCCGTGACTCTGACCACATTCGGATGATAAACAATGACCGGGGTATGATGCCACCGTCATTATCCCCCCGCACGCGCCTTGCGCGGCTTTCCCGTCCCGGAGGTTCCCTTGGCCATCGACAGCGCAGCCGCCATCAACGTTCCGGAAGCCGTCATCGAAGAGCGCGTGATCGCCGCTTTTCGAAAAGTCGGCACCAGCGAGGCCTCGCTTGCGGCGGCGACGCGGGCCATGCTGCATGCCTCGCGCCTCGGCATCGACAGCCATGGCGTGCGCCTGACGGACCATTATTGCCGGATGCTGGAGGGCGGACGGCCGAACAAATCCCCCAATCTTATCGTCGACCGGCGGGCGCCGGCGAGCGCCGTCGTCGATGGCGATGACGGGCTTGGCCATTATGCGGCCTACAGGGCGATGGAAGTCGCCTGCGAACTCGCCCATGAAACCGGCATTGCCGCGGTCGGCGTGCGCCGTTCCTCGCATCTGGGCGCGGCCGGCGCCTATGCCATTGCCGGCGCCGAGCGCGGCTGCATCGGCTTTGCCACGACCAATACGGATTCCATGGTCGCCCTTTTCGACGGCGCGCAGCGCTTCCACGGCACCAACCCGCTTGCCTTCGCCGCTCCGGTGCGCGGCCGGAAGCCGTGGCTGCTCGACATGGCGACTTCCTCCATCCCGATGAACCGCGTCCATCTTTACCGCTCGCTCGGCCAGCAACTGCCGCCGGGCGTCGCGGCCAATGCCGAGGGTGCCTCGGTGAGCGATCCCGATGACGTCGCCATGCTGCTGCCGCTCGGCGGCGCCGAATATGGCTACAAGGGAGCAGCACTCGCCGGCGTCGCGACGCTTCTGTCGGCCATCCTGATGGGCACGACCCTCGACGGTGATTTCATCCCGATGTTCGGCTCGTCCGATATTTCGACGCCGCGCAACATGGGCCACTTCTTCCTGGCGATCGACCCGGCCTCTTTCGGCGGAACGTCCGCCTTCGAAACGGGAATGCTCCGGTATCTCGAAAGCCTGCGCAGCGCACCCGCGCGCGAGAACGCCGCGACGATGGCGCCGGGCGATCGGGAATGGAAGGAAGAGGAGCGCCGCAAGCGGGAGGGAATCCCGATCGATATCGACACGGCCCGTTTTCTGGGTCTCGCCTGAAGGGGCGAGTTTTTGAAAGCCCGATCGTTGGTGTATTTGACAGGCTTGATCCGAGCGATGTTCTACGATGCAAGATAATGCCATGACCACGGAGCCTACCGGCTCAGACGACTCCACGACGCCAAAAGCCGGACTGTCGGAAATCCTCGCACCTGGTCTTTCGGTGGTTTTCTGCGGGTTGAATCCGGCTCTGTCAGCCGTTCGGGACGGCCATAATTTCTCGAACCCGAGCAACCGTTTTTGGCGCGTGCTGCATCTTGCCGGATTTACACCCCGCTTGCTGAGGGCGGATGAAGAGCGCGAGTTGTTGCAATATGGCTGCGGCCTGACATCGGCGGTCTCGCGTGCCACGAAAAGCGCAGCCGAACTCAAGGCGCAGGACTATGTCAATGCCGCGCCCGCCCTGGAAAACAAGATACGAAAATTTGCGCCAGCCAATCTGGCCTTTCTTGGAAAGGCGGCCTACGCGGCGATCAGCCTTCGGGCCGACGTCGAATGGGGCCGGCAACCCAAGGAATTTGCGGGCGCTGCCATCTGGCTGCTGCCAAATCCGAGCGGCCTCAACAGGGCCTTCAACCTGGCGAAATTGACCGAACATTATCTCGAGTTTCGATCGGAGATTTAGGCGTTGGTCCAACCATATCATCAAGAGACGAACTCCTATCTTGAATTCAGTCGAATTTTTCGCCACCTGATCGATCGTTTTTTCCATCCTGACGGAGATGATCACACATGACGACGACCGCCACCCAGCACCCCGCTGAAAACCACGTCTTCGAGGCCGATGTGGCTCGCCTTTTGCAGATGATGGTGCACTCGGTCTATTCGGACAAGAATATCTTTCTGCGTGAGCTGATCTCGAACGCCGCCGATGCCTGCGAGAAACTGCGGTTCGAGGCAATCGCCGCACCCACGCTGCTCGCAAACGATCCGGACAGCCGTATCACGCTGGCGCTCGATGAAGAAAAGCGGCAGTTGGTCGTCGAGGACAACGGCATCGGGATGAGCCGCGAGGAGTTGATCGAGGCGCTCGGCACCATCGCCCGTTCGGGAACCCGTGCCTTCATGGAGCGCATAGAGGCGAACAAGGCCGGTGAGGGCGCGCAACTGATCGGCCAGTTCGGCGTCGGCTTCTATTCCTGCTTCATGGTCGCCGACCGCGTCGATGTGGTTTCCAGGCGCGCCGGCGCCGATGAGGCCTGGCTGTGGTCGTCGGATGGGCAGGGCAGTTATAGCGTCAGCCCGGTCGAGGTCGCGGATGCTCCGGCGCGCGGCACGCGCATCACCCTGCATCTGATGGAGGACGCCAAGACCTACACATCCCGTTGGACGGTCGAGAGCATCGTCAAGGAGCAATCCGGCCACGTTCCCGTGCCGATCAGGATGATCGAGAAGGCAGGCGCCGAACCGATCGAGCTGACCGACGGCACTGCCCTTTGGACGCGTTCGAAGAACGACATTTCGACCGAGGATTATACGGATTTCTACCGCGGTATTTCCGGCCAATATGACGAGCCCGCTTTGACCGTCCATTTCCGGGCCGAGGGGCGGCATGAATATACCGCACTTGCCTTTGTTCCCGGATCGCAGCCCTTCGACATGTTCGACCCCGACCGCAAGGGGCGGATGAAGCTTTATGTCAAGCGCGTCTTCATTACCGACGACACCGAACTTCTGCCGCGTTACCTCCGTTTTGTCAGAGGTCTCGTCGATACATCAGACCTTCCCCTCAATGTCTCGCGCGAGATGATCCAGGAGAGCCCGATTCTCTCGGCAATCAGGAAGGGTGTCACCAGCCGCGTCGTAACAGCGATCGAAAAGCTCGCCGAAAGCGATGCGGATGCCTTCATCAAGTTCTGGGAGAATTTCGGTCCGGTCGTCAAGGAAGGCATTTACGAGGATTCCGAGCGGCGCTCGCAGCTGATGGCTTTGTCGCGGTTCCGAACGACGGCATCAGGCGACGGCTACCGGTCGCTGGCCGACTATCTCAAGGATGCCAAGCAGGATCAGACCGCAATCTATTATCTCACAGGCAACAGCCTGGAGCAGGTGAAGGCATCGCCGCAGCTCGAGGGATTCCGTGCCCGCGGCATCGAGGTGCTGCTGCTGACCGATTCGATCGACAGCTTCTGGGTGATGAATGCGCCTGAATTCGAAGGAAAGACGTTCAAATCGATCACGCAAGGGGCAGCCGATCTGGGGCAGTTTGCCAAGCCCGACGGAGAGACGGCGTCAAAAAGCGAGACATCGGCCGATGTCGAAAGCTTCATCGCCTTTGCCCGCGAAAGGCTTGCAGACCAGGTATCGGATGTCCGCGCTTCGGATCGCCTGACCGACAGCGCAGTCTGCCTCGTCGCATCGGAAGAGGGCTATGATCGCCAAATGGAGAAGATATTGCAGGGCGCCGGGCGGCTGCAATCTGCCGCAAAGCCGATCCTGGAGATCAATCCCGGGCATCCGCTGATCACGGGCATTGCTGCCAAGGGCGATGGTTCGTCGCTGCGGGAGGATGCCGCATTGCTGCTGTTCGACCAGGCACGGATCCTTGACGGCGACAGGCCCGCCGATCCCCGCGCCTTTGCCGAGCGATTGACCCGCGTGTTCGAAAAAGCGTTGCGGGATTGATCGAGACGTCGCTCGCAGCTCGATTGGCTGCCAGCCCGCACCGTCCCACCCGACAAAGAGATTGAGAAAGCAATCGGTATTGTTGTAGCAATCGGTATCAAAGAGAAACCGATATGATCGCCGCAAAACCCAACTCGCTCGTTGCCCGCCTCTCTCCCCCGCCCATTCCTTCCGTCGTCGCCTGGGGCCGCGAATACAAAGGAGAAAAAGGACCGCTCATCGACCTCTCGCAAGCCGTGCCCGGCTATCCCGCGCATCCGGAGATGCTGCGGCTTCTGGGCGAGGCGGCCGGGCAACAGGCGATGACGGGCTACGGGCCGATCGAGGGCGAACCTTTATTGCGCAAGGTCTATGCGGCTCATCTTGCCGAGCTCTACGGCGCCAACCTTTCCGCCGGCAATATCCACATGACCGCCGGCTGCAATCAGGCGTTCATGTGTACGGCGATCGCGCTTGCGGGCGCGGGCGATACGGTGGCGCTCACCAATCCCTTCTATTTCAATTACGACACGACGCTATCGATGCTGGGGATCGGGCGCCGATTGGTCGATTGTGACCCCGCCAGCGGGTTTCTTCCCGATCTGAGTTCGGCCGAGGCAGCCCTTGCAGCCGGCGCGAAGATGCTTGCCGTCGTGACACCCAACAATCCCACAGGAGCGGTGTATCCGCCAAGCCTGCTTCATGAGCTTTTTGTTCTCTGCCGGAAATATGGCGCCTGGCTGATCCTCGATGAAACCTATCGCGATTTCCTCGGCGAAGATTATGGGCGGCCGCACTCTCTTCTCTCCGAGCCGGGCTGGGAGGAGACGCTCGTTCTTCTCTACAGCTTCTCGAAATCCTTCTGCATCCCCGGCCATAGACTGGGTGCAATCACGGCAGGGCCTAAACTGATCGCCGAGATCGCCAAGGTGATGGACAATATGCAGATCTGCGCACCGCGTTCGGCTCAGATCGCCGTTGCATCGGCGATCCCGGCGCTCGCCGATTGGCGGGCCGGCAACCGGCTGGAGATCGCTCGTCGCGCGGATGCGTTGAGGCAGGTCTTTTCCGGGCTGCCGGATTGGGAGATAGGAGCGATCGGCGCCTATTTCGCCTTTATCCGCCATCCCTACACCGATCGATCGTCTTCAGAGGTTGCCGAAAAACTCGCCAAGGAATCCGGCATCGTCTGTTTGCCCGGCGCCTATTTCGGCGAAGGGCAGGAGCGTTATCTCAGGCTTGCCTTTGCCAATGCGGATGTCGCCTCGATCGGGCTATTGTCGGAGCGCCTTCGCTAGACCGTTATCATCAACCTCCGCCGGAATCTGATGATAGCCGCCGCGCCAGTAGAGCAGAGGCCCTATGCCCTGCCGGATTTCGATCGCGCAAATATGTCCGACCAGAATGGCATGGGAATGATAGTGGAATGCGGTTTCGAGCTTGCAGTCCAGCACCGTCAGGGCTCTTTCAAGGGCGGCCGCGCCGGTCTTGAGGCGATACCATCCCGCATCGCCGTAGCGCTCCGTGCCCTTTCGCCCGTCAACACCGGCGAAGGATTGCGCCACCGGCTGCTGGTCGGCGGCGAGCACGTTGACACAGAAGCAGCCGTATCGCTGCAGCGCCGGCCAAGACGATGAGGCGCGGTTGACGCTGACGATGACGGAAGGCCGCTCCGCCGAAAGCGAGGAGACCGATGTTGCGGTGAAGCCGGTGCGGTCTTCGCCTTCGCCGACCGTAATCACGCTGACGGCACCGGCCAGATGACGCATCGAAAGCTTGAAGTCCGCTTCGCTGATCAAAGCCTCGGCACTCATCAGGCTGGTGCTTGCGTTTTGGCAAAGCGATTGACAGGCATGGAAAGGCCGAGGTTTTCGCGCAAGGTCTTGCCCTCGTATTCCTCACGGAACAGCCCGCGGCGCCTGAGTTCGGGCAGGACAAGCCGCACGAAGTCGTCGAGGCTGGACGGCAAGGTCGGAAACATCAGGATGAAGCCGTCGGCGGCGCGCGTTTCGAACCATTCCTCCATGAAGTCGGCGATCTGGGCCGGCGTGCCCGTCATGCCGTTTCCGGTATGTTTCTCGGCATAGTGCCGGATGAGTTCGCCGACAGTGCGGCCGCTCGTGACGAAATCGACCAGTTCGTCGAACAGGGCGCGTGATCCCTTGGGCGCCGCCGGCAGCCGGTCCATCGGGAAAGGCTTGTCGAGAGCCACGTCGCGCAGGTCCGCCTCGAGGAATTCGGAAAGCATCAGCCGGCCGACATCGGGATGCATCTTGTCGATCAGATAATCCACCTTCGCCTTTGCCTCGGCTTCGGTTTCTCCGACGTTGATCACAATGCCCGGCATGATCTTCAGGTCATCAGGATCACGCCCATAGGCCGGCATCCGGCTCTTGACGTTTTCATAGAAGGCCCGGTTCCGCTCGATATTCGATGCGAGGCTGAAGACGATCTCGGCCGTGCGTGCCGCCATATCCATTCCGGGTTCCGAACCGCCCGCCTGGGCGATGACGGGGCGGCCCTGGGGCGTTCGGGCAATGTTGAGAGGTCCGCGAACCTGGAAATGCTTGCCTTTGTGGTTGAGCGTGTGGTGCTTGTCCCTGTCGTAGTAGATGCCGTTTTCACGATCGAGCAGCAGCGCACCGTCCTCGAAGCTGTCCCAGAGGCCGAAGACGACATCGACGAACTCGTTGCCGCGCTCGTAACGCAGCGCATGCGGATCGAGCCCCTCGCGATTGAAATTGTAGCCGGTCTCGTCGTGGTCTGACGTAACGACATTCCAGCAGACGCGACCCTTGCTCAGATGGTCGATCGAGGCAAACAGCCGCGCGACATTGTATGGCTCGTAATAACTCGTCGACAGCGTCGCTACGAGACCGAGATCGTTGGTGGTGACCGCCAGGGCCGAAAGCAGCGAGAGGGGTTCGAAGCGGTTCATCTTTGTGGGAATGCGGGCAAGCGCATAGGGATCGCCGACGGCAGCGGCGGGAGAATCCGCCATGAACATGAAATCGAACTTGGCAGCCTCGGATCGTTTGGCGACATCGAGCAGGTGCGCAAAGTCGTTGGCGCCGTTGACGTCGCTTGCCGGATGCAGCCAGGAGGCGGGGTGAAAGCCGAAAGTATAGACGAAAGTCCCGAGTTTCATCTTGTCGGTCCGCGCCATGGAGCCCTCCGCTATGTCGGCCATGTCGCCCGCTTGAAGGCGACTGCGCAAATTATCACCAGGCGCAAATTTTCATCAATATCGCGAGATTGAGTTCCGT
>Ga0307515_10014906_pt1 | contig 14366 bp, 14 predicted proteins | sample 17_EM_MG_FD_194513 | JGI IMG/M metagenome (GOLD analysis project Ga0307515, IMG submission 194513) | Populus trichocarpa ectomycorrhiza microbial communities from riparian zone in the Pacific Northwest, United States - 17_EM | ecosystem: Host-associated > Plants > Roots > Unclassified | place...
TCTAGTTGCTGATGCGCAGGGCGATCGATTCGCGTCCAAGGAACAGAATCTGCAATCGTTCGATAATCCACTAACGCAGGAACGCCCACAAGACTGGTAGCGCAGCAGAGCAGCCCGAAAGGCGCGTTTTATGTTTGACCTACCCAAAAGTACCCTTCCGCAGCACGAGAGTGAGTTTTGCAAACCACGCTCAGGGCTTGGGCTCATGAATGGACCGCATTAGCTCCTATGAACCGAGAAATCGCACCATCAGTACTTCCCTTACACCCAACTACATGATGTGTTACCACATTCCAAACTCCTTGGAGGAGGGTGGCGATTTTCGATCGCCCGCTAGGTTCTTGTATTTGGTTTGGAACTGGCGACATGCACCACATCCACGAAACCGATATGACCGTCCGGGTGACTGAGTGCATTATGGTCGGCCCCGTCCTTCCACGGAGGTCACCCAGATGGCGTTGTTGTAATGTAGTGTTGCACGTCAACAAACTTTGATCCCCCACGTAGTCATCGTTTTCCAGCAGCGGACCCGGTGATCCGCAAGCGGAACCTCGAGAGACTATGGCGACGTCGGAGCCTGGTGAGACGGAGATCCGGGAACTCCAGAGCATCGGGTAGGGATCAACAGGTACAGATCTGAAGGTCCTCATGGCTCGCCTGATTCCCCACACGATCGCCGTGGTCATCTGGTTCCCCCCCCCACCTGATCGGTAATGCAACCGGCGTAATATATCAGCCATCGTTGAAGCTTTGAAGCACGACATTTTCTTCCACCACGTTGTCCAGGGTATGGACCGACCGGGTTCTGTTGCCCGGTCACTTTTTTGCTTCTCTTCTGTCGCCCAGGATATGTGTCGTTCTGTTGTTTCATGTTGAGCCCGTTTCCCCTCGCCAACTGTGTAAGAAGGTCAGTTTCACCCTAGGGGGGAATTAGAGCCTTTCCTGGACAGAAATTCCACTTCTTCGACTTGTGCCGATGCCTGGAACCCCCAAGCCGGGGTCCACGACCTCGGGGCACATCCGAGGCATAACGGCTCGAACGGAACGGGAATGATGGTTAAGGAACCTACAACCCCAGGCAAATATTCAGTTACCTTGAACTCACATTGGACTAGATCGACCTCACCTTTTCTGATGCCGTCCGCGCGTTCTGTTCTGTTGTCGCCCTCCCTGGTGTTTCCGGCGGCCACTGGTGACCGGTGACTAGTATGGCTGCTGACCGCGTCAGCGAGATCAAAGTCTGTCGAGTTTCTATCCAAATATTGTGACCTTGGTTTTTTTTTTTTGGGAAAAGGGATTTCCAGCGACCCTGTCTATGAGAGTTACACTTCAAGTCTTTGTACTACGACGAAACGCACCCATCCCGGGGCAGGGTTCCCCGTGTTCAACATGGTCCATGCAACGCACGCGACGGCCTGCCAAACGATCCTGCCAGAGATCCCCTTACGGAAGCAAGTCTAGCAGTTTTCCGGGCGTATGGACCCGCAGGATTTGGAGTTGAGCTTAACGCAATCTGGGTGATCGGGGGACTTGAGCCGATGGAGTTCCTCAATGGTGTGGGGATCAATTTTCTGACCTTACATACTTACCCCCCGAAACCATTTTGGTACTAGTCTCATTGGGTAAGTCATTCTATGGACGCTTTGTGATGTGGGTTTTCTGCAAGACAGGAATGAGCGTTGTCCTTGCTTCGCGCTGAGAGATGAGAATATCGAGAGTGACCCATTTACGTACCCTTTATGCAAACAACGCGGCCCTGGATGATCGTTATCGAATCGTCCACATTTCCTGAGGTCCTCGGGGCTGGTGACACGGGGCGAAAATGAACATCCGCGACGGGTCGGTAGAGAAAAACACAAGGGTGATCAAGGGATGGTCTCGGGCAGCCACGGTGATGCTTGCCTTAGAACGCAAGCTTGTAATCTCCGACATGGGAATAACCCTGAATCAAATTCAGTCCCGACTCTTTGGTGCCTCAGGCGTACCAAAAGATCAGAGACCGGCCTCTGCAGCAGGCATCTGAAGAGGGATGAATCGATGAACCTCCGGGCCGGTTAAACAACATATGGAGGGGGATCAACTAAATCAGTAACGAGAAACGTCTTCGCTACTGACCCTGACGTGTTTCAACGGCCGAGGCGGAAGGTCGTGTGGTCGCGTGGGACGTAAGAGAGGACTAGAATCGGTCCGCGACTGCTCCAGCCACCAGCCAGTCAGGTTGAGTTCCCGTCCATAGAGATCACGCGAGATAATCTCTCTCCCTCAGATCATCCGGAGATATGTGGATTTTGGGGGTCTCGACGGAAAGCCCGCGAACCTCTTTACCTTGTGGTTTTTAGCACCAAGGTGAATTCCTACGGGAGGATGGTTACAAGTCATTTGCACTCATTCACCGCCGCAAATGATCGGAGCGCGCGGCTGATGCGTTAGTGGGAAAAAAAATAATTGGAATTCGATCTCGCTCTCTCAAAACTCTTTTCCGGACCAACTTCGTCCCTACACGAAGTTAGCCCTCGCAGAAAAACCAGGATTCGGACAGCCAACGTCGCCAGCAGATGTACTTTACACCGTTATCAAAATGTATTCATCCAAGCACCAGAGAAAAAGTAAGTGCCGGCGACCCAACCTTTTGTTCGCACACGTCGTCCTCGTGTGATCCCCTGCCAGCCCCATTCGAGGGGAGGGTAGAGATTAGAAATCAGGAGATTGTGATAATCCCAATCGCCATCTCTTCGTTTCCGCCTCTTCGCCCCATCCTCATTCACCCTCTCATTTCGTACCTGGATTCCCTTAGGTTTCCAGAGCCAACAAACTCCCTCAATGTCGTCTCCTCACTCCCATACCCAAACCGCGCCCGTAAACCAAGACGACGAGGGCGATATATGCCCCATCTGCGAGTCAGAGTGCACTTGCGACAACAACAAGTTGTCGATCGCCCCTCAAAAGCACGGGCTGCTGCCCCCACTCAAAGTTAAAGTTGCCGCCTCATCCTCCTCTAACCCAAAACCTTCTGGCTCCAACAAACAGATCCGTTCCAAGCCGTCTACTTCTACCACTTCCCAATTACCTCAGACCGGCCAGTTCTCCGTCTCCGATCCGCGGCTCAAAAGTCATCTCCTCGATCCGACCTTCCCAAAGCGTCGTGGCCGACCCCCAAAAGTCGTTGTTGCAGCCCGCGCAGCCCTTGCGGCCGCTGCTGTTAATTCTAGTCCAGAACGCATCGCAGGCCCATCTATCCTGCCCCCGCGACCCAAAGCAAAGTTTCTCAAGAAACTTGCTAAACCCCGTCCAAAGTCGAAAGTCCGAGGGACCAATGCGACCAAAGCTTCTCTTGCCCGAAGAAAACACAAGGCCGATGATTCCTACCATCCTAAGGGACTCGTCCGCCGTCGGCCTCTTGTTGAAGATCACGACGACAGTGACGATGAAGATGGAGAAGATAACCTTCTCCTCGAAGATGACGACGACATCGAACCGACTGCCCCTCTTGACCTGCCCACATTCATCTCCGCTAGCTCTTCATCGTCTGAATCTTCATCTCTCTCATCGCTTTCCTCTTCTGAGGAATCGGATTTGGGAGACGTGGAGATGGAACAGGAAGAGGAACAAAAAATCAAGGACAGTGAAGACGAAAAGGAGAGGAAGGTACGGAAGGACAAGGCACGCGTGCGTCGAGAACTGTTGGGGGAGAACGACCCCCGTCAGAATGGGCGCTCTCACCATCACAGCAACCGGTGGGACATAAAACCTCGGCAACGAAGCGTGCCGGCGAGTGACGGCGAGGCGGACGTCGACATGGATGCCGAGTCTGGAGACACGACGGAAAGCGAGGATGAGGATCAGGACGCAGTCGTCGCTGACGATGAAGACGAGCTGGATGCGATAGAGATGGATAGGGATGGCAGAAGGAAATTGGGCGTCAGCTTTGCCGGTGTCGTCACCGGTTGGAGCGACGGGGAGGATTCCAACTATGACGCCGACCTCTTTTTCGCCAACCTCGACAGCTCCGGGTCGGGTTCTGAATCGAACGCAGCTGTCGAAATGTCCTCGATGGACGCCGACGGAGAGGATGGAGAACAAGACTCGGCAGACGAGATCGCAGAGGCGATGACCATCGCGGCGGCGGCTGGCCTCTACGATGGGTGGGAGGGACCGATTGTGTTCGTTGCGCGTGATGTAGACGTCGAGATGGATCTGAGCCCTTCCCCCAAATCTTCCCGTAGACGACGGATGTCATCCTCATTCCTTACCACGGACGACGAGCGGGTTTGTCAACAAATCACGGATCCAACAGCGGGTGGCGGCGAGGACCATCTCGAAGAGGACAACGGGATCGACTTGGCGGAGAGCGATGGAGAGACTACAGAGGATGAGCTTATTGGAACTGATGGTCGGCCAAACGCGCGTGCCATGATGCTCTTCAAGTGGCCGGTCTCTATTGGAGCTGTTGACCCCAAGAATACTCTTACTCCTGGTCGACGTGGAAACGTATCTGCACCTCGGCACTCTGCGTCCCGACACGAGACATATGATTTGGACGATGGCTCCGACAAGTCGTTGGACGGGATCAAGACGCCGAACGGAAGAAAGTCAGGAGTACCTCGCACTCCCCGCGGCCCAGTTGCGGGAACGTTCCAACTTACACCACAGAGCGTGGAACCCACGAAGGCGGCAGTGATCACTGGCCTTCAACCTGCGCTCCCATCTCCTTATCCCCGTTCGAGACGGTTGTTCTCGAGCGTTGAGAGGATCGGATATCGGGTATGTATTCAGGACCCACGGTGCATATTCTCAGACGCTGACGAGTGTGACAGTCGATTCGGGATCGTTCGCTTTCGGTTTCTGGCCAATCCTCGGTGCAAACAGAGGGATCGAGCGTCCCCAGCCAATCTACGGACCTGGACATTTTCACCACAGAATCGATGGACCTGGACGATGTCCTCGAGGCGGCATTCCTTGCCTCCGACTCTTCCACATCGGATGCCGAACTCTCTTCTTCTCACGCAGAGGCGGCTGACGATCGAACCGACATGGGAGAAATTAGTTCACGCAGCCACGTCGAGGATCTTAGGAGGTGGGAAAGGATCCCCATGACGGCGTTCCGACGAACGCGAGAGTCTCAAGGCAGCGTTTCGAACGAGGACGGTACTCCATGGAGCGCCAAGTCTGGAGATGGTACGGATTTCTATGCGGTGGCGATGATGAACAACAACAACCTTCAGCATCTACTTTCCTCACCGACGCCTACTCCAAGCCAGAAGGAGCCAGTTGAAAGGGTTGGGCCGGCAACGCTGTCGTCTCCCATCTCACTTGGCAGTCCTGGACCTAGTGGACGTGGGGCACGGAACTTGCGGACGGTCACACGAGACCACAAGGCAGAGAAGGAGCGGAAGGAAGAGAAGAAGGCGCTTCGAAAGATGGCGCATATGAAGCCGTCTCTGGGCCGATCGTTCATCCCCAATCATCAGGCTCACCATCACCATCGTCACCAACACCACCCGAACGCAAGATCGCGAGCTTCTGGATCTATGCAACGGACGAACTTTTTTAACTCTCCGCCGACGTTGGGTAACCCATAAGGGTCCTGGTGATCAATGTTTCTTGACCGTTCATGTCTGTTTGTTGTTTGTGCCACCAAATGTTGTTTTGCTTCCTCATCGTGTTTGTTGTTACATTACGCTTTCCTTCCCATTCCCCCATCCCAACCCCACCGCCTGTTCTGTGGTTCCGGCTATCGACCACGTTTTCTTTTTGAACACCGTTGCTTTACACGTGATCCTCCTGTGACCTAATCCCCCCCCCCATGCACCTTATACTGTGTTTTTGTTATATGCTCTGATAATTCCGGAACTACGGTTCGTTCGCTTGTCGCTGCTTGCTCTCGGAACTACGTCCGTGTTTAAAGATTGTTTCTGTTGGAGGGTCGATGGAGAAATAAAACGATTGATGAGTGCGCCGATGTACGGAATAAGCGAGGGAATGCAAGGGTCTGGACGTAAGGTACATACACAACCCGAAAGAAAAGAAAACACGAGGTGCTACTGCGAAACAGGAGTGTCTTGTACAAACACAGACAACAGAAGAAAGGAGCTCTGGACGATCGTCAAAAGTTGGAAATTATTATGTACAATATTATGCACAGGAAGTTCTGGTGGGCATGTGAGTGACAAAAACGGGGGTTGATTGCCGGATAGAAACGTACCGTAATGGGTCGTTAAGCGAGGTGGGAAACTAAGGGCCCGGTCTTCTCTTTACGATGCCGGGGTACCCTGGACCACGAAATTTTGAAGCAGGAAGGGCAAGAAGGGGAGGGGGAAGCGGTCGGGTTTTTGACACCGGTTTTGGGGGATGGGGATTTGGATACGGTTGGTGGTGATGGGGATGGGCCGGGTAAGAGGGATAATATGAACCGGCAGACATGATGATCATCCTCTGGAGATTCTTGGTCGCGTATCTTCTGGGTGAGAAAGTGGGAAGATCCATTGATTCCCTGGTCGAGCGGAAAGAGTTGGGGGGGATAATGTCCCATTTTTTGAGGTTGTGAGGAACTTGAGCGTCGTTCTGGATGTCGTTTTCTACGAGGAAGGTGGAGTGTAGGACATCCTCGAGGTCCATGGGAGCCGATTGATCCTGGTCCCCGCCGTCGTCACCAAGGTCAGACCTGGTAACGAGCGCGGCGGAGGTGTCTTCGTACGGGTAATCGTCGTCAGGATATGTTATTGGACTGTCCTCCCAGGAGAGTTTGTGTGGCGAGGGGGTAAACGAGGTACTATCGTCTTGGACAAAAAGTTGACTGGTAGACGGTATCGAGCGAAACGGATCATCGTCAGAAGGGAAAGGGTCAAAGTCGAAACAGAGTTTAGTTCTGCAAACGCGGTCTCTCTCAGCGGTGGTGAGATCAAGGTCGTCGATGTCGTCTTCAGATGAGGATGAAGAGTCGAACGCGAGTTGGTGTTTCTTGAAAGCGTGAGCCTGAGCCTTTGCTTGAGCAGCGGCGACCATGGCAGCGGCTCTTGCGGCGACTACGGCGTTGGATGGTCGACCTCTCCTCTTGGGAAGCGACGGATCGAGAAGGTGACTGCGAACAGGGTTAATCTCCGAATCCATAAAAAAATGTGGACCAGAAAAGAAGAAGAAGAAGAAGAGGGGAGGGCGGCGACGGCGGCGGGGGAAAGGAAAGAGGCGAAAGTGGCTGATATAGTTCCATAACCGGTATGCACGTGTTCCGATCCATCGGAAATCTAACTTAATTAACCTGACCATCAACGGATCAATTTATTTTCCTCTTTCAACTCTCTCTCTCTCTCATTCACTCGTTCATGTAACGTTCCTTCTCCTTTTCGTCATGAGGGTTTCACTCGCGGAGGAAATTCGGGAAATTTCACAAGTCGCTCCCAAAGATTTCGACTTGGATGATTTAACTTTCGAGCCAGACGACAGAGACGACGACGACCAGGCCGCAGCTACCGAGCACTATCTCTTGGAACTCGGGTATGCACGCTTTTTTTCGCTCTATTTTTTATTTAATTTTACACAACCTCAGTCCATCCGCCCTCCGCAAGGCTCAAGAAAGCTTGTCGGATCCTAAATACTCTGGAACGCGTGTGTCAAGAGCACAGTTGCTCACTGACCGCGAGGAATCACTTCCATCTGATTCCCAATTCGACGACTCCGAGTCGGATGATGGCGAGGTTCAAGCGACTCAAGGGAGCGAATTAGATACCCCAGAGCCCATTACGCGTCAAGAGCCTCAGCCAGATGTCGCGCAGACGATAAACCAGACGCGCCAGGAGGATCAAAAGAAAGGTCTTGCTGTTTCCCGTCAGCTCGTACGACGTTTTTTTATATCCGTTCAGTCACAACCATCTCATACTCTTGTCATCCAGTCACTGTGGGAATCACTCCTTGACGCGCGGATTCGTTTTCAAAAGGCCCTCACTGCCTCGAATCTTGTCCCTTCCCATGCAGAATTCGAGTCTCTCGTAGACGAACCATCTGCCCGGGATGCTATCCATGTCCTACTCGACGAAGCGTTACTCTTGTCCCAAGATCTCTTCCAGCTGCAAGAGGTGCGCTCTTTTTACGTTTCCACCCATATTACCCCCACTGAGTCGTTCCCTAGCATCTGCTTGAAGCGAATGGTGAGATCACCCCCCCACCCCGCAAACGCGTCAAGATCGACCATGGGGGAGACTATGCGGCTGCCGTCTCAGCTTCTTCACAAGCGCTTGCAAACATGGAGAGCGCGTATGTAATCCTTCCTTTCTAGGCTTTACAGTTACTCACTCTGCATAACAGATACCATCCCCATCTCGTCCAGAATCTCTCTAAATGGTCAAACAAAATTCAGTCAGTCGCGCCATCCGTCCTCCTGCCCTCAAACCGCAACGCCTTTACAAAATCCTCACGTAACGAACTCAAGAATGCTGTCCAACTCGTCTCCGAATCGTTCTCCGACCAAACCAGTTGGAACAAGATGGTTGGCCGTACGAGGGTTTACCGAGGCAAAGGAGAGAGGATAGGAGGGTCCAACCTCGCCTCCAAAACGGGCGAACACGACTTGGAAGTGTTTGACGACAGCGATTTCTACCAACAGCTTCTCCGTGACGTGATCGACGCTCGCAATGGAGGAAGTGGTAGTCAGGACTGGATCCAAGCCCAGAAGGAGAGGAAGAAGAAGAAAGTTGTGGATACGAAAGCCAGCAAGGGTCGTAAGATTAGGTGACTACACCTTCCATCTCGATTTCGTCAACCCCGGAAATTAAACGTGCAGTGACACAGGTACGAAGTCCAAGAAAAACTCCAAAACTTCATGGTCCCCATTCCAGTGACCAATGGCTGGCACGATGAACAAATAGATGAGCTCTTCAGTTCTTTATTAGGAAAAGGGTTCCAGGACGGCGTCATCCCCGAAAAACAGCAACAGTCAACCCAATCACCCGTCGATTTGACCGGTTTCAGGGTGTTTGGTTAACTTCCCGTCTGTATGAGTTCATATTTTCTCTTCGGTAGTGATACATGTACAGTACATTGTTCATTATATTCCGTGTTCTGGCCATCGTGCGATATCCGTAGAGATCTCGGTTTCTACCATCCCCACATCCATGAACCTCGGCAAGATGCCCTTCATCGTTCCACCCAAATCCTTGATCGGAGAGGTCGAATCGAACTTTCCCTTGATGACCAACACCAACCTATGCTGTGGTAATCGCGTCGAGAGGTCGTACAAAACTTCGTCAGCATTTATCCACGTCCTGACCGTCTCCGGTCCTTCCAAGTCGGCTCGCCGGATGTCCTGCGAAAAGGTAAACGTCACCCTCTCCAGGTGAGGAGACGGGACCGGCCGCAGGATTGTGTGGACATCCGCAAAGAAACACAAGGGATGCGTCAACTTGATCTCCACGTGCCTCAGGGCTGTAAAGCCAGTCAGGGAGGTGTGATCGAGACATGCGCCTGTTTTCGACCAAAGTTAGCGGTTGCGCTCATCGCAGAAAAAATGGACAGACACTGACCAAAAGTCGGCGAGAGACTAATGACTTCCACGCTCGGTGCGCAGGCCGCCAGGAATCCGTCGTACGAGATCGAGCGGGGAATAGAGATCTTCAAGATCTTCGGCTTTAACCCGCTACCGATCAGTGCGTCCGCGAAATGCTCCTCGACACCATCCAACACCAGCGTCCCTCGGACGGTCACAACGTTCCTGGGGAGCGGGTCAAGGCTCTCGTCCAGGTACGACGTCCAGATGAATAGGTCGTTTAGATGCGGGAAGAGTGAGAGGAGGTGAAGAAACGAGCCCGCGTCTCCACGGGGTAGGGATATGGATAAGGTCGTCACTGATGGCCCGAATCCCCCAAACGCCTCTTCAACCTCCTCCCTTGTCGCTCGCCCACCGCACCAGTACGTAAGTCGCAACTCTTCGACGTGCGTGAACGACCTCAGATGCTCGATCGATGGGAACCTCAGCGACCACTGGTCCCAATCACAATTCATCCACAACTTCCTCACGTATCCTGACACTCCACCCACGCCTGGGCGAACGTTCCTGATCCAGTTGCTGACGTCTGAGGTCGAAGCGAGCTCGATGTTGTTGAAAAGGTGTTGTCGGCTTCGTTGCACCCAACTCCTAGCGACGAGGGAACAGGAACGTAGATGGGGGTCTTTCTGCCCTGTGGAGCTGACGCTGACCCAGTCAATTAGGTCGTCGGTGACTTCCTGCGGGAATGTCGGTTGCATCGGATTGATAAGAGGATAGCGGTAGCGAGAGAGAGAGAAGTGAGGGTGAGGACTCATTGGAGCCGACCGAGCTTTATTGGTCCACGGTCTAACCTATGATAGGCCGGACAGAAAGGAGTGGGGTACCAGACCAACGGCTCGCATAAACACAGGTAGATGGCTCGTGCAATCATTTTCCGTATTCATTCATACAATTCTGGTCATGAGCGTGTAGGGTCCCGATTACGGACGCGGGACCAAACAGAACGGGGGAATGTTTCAGAAAGACGAGCTAAGGTTCATCGAGCGGCGGGTTCCAGGGCTCCGAATCACCAGATGTGTCTGTGAGACCGAGATGTTTTCGGGTATCTCACCGTGAGAGTGGATAAACTCCACACTTTGCCGAACGGTGCCCGGTCACCTCCCGAGATTCCTCCTCTTGAAGGGGGCCAACCAAATATTCTTTGCTGGATGGATGGAACAAGTTTGAATACGGCACGGTGTGTGCATAATACCAGTAGGCGAAGTTGACGCAGTATTTTGAAATTCGGACATTGCGATAAGTTGTTCCTCTCGACAAGAGTCAGATATCAATCTGAGATCGCCAACGGCGGTAACCCGCCCCGCTCCTGAAAAAGTCGTAAGTATAACGCAGGGACAGAGCGGGTGACGACAAATCTGACGCGCAAAACGTAAGACGGCCTGAGAGCAACTTGGAGGTCCGTTGGTCGTTCCACCCTCCCCAGCCAAATATCATATTCGGAGACGATGAGAGTAAACATAACTCAAGCAGTCACCTCGTTTTTCGAGAGATGCGCCCTGAGTCGGCGTCCGAGAGCGGGCCTCTCCAAGTTAGCCCTTGTACGACAGCGGTCGAATCTTTTTCCCAAGCGTTGGTGAATAAGCGAAACTCCGGAACCCCGGGGAGAGATGATCCAGCTGGCTTTTTCGACCCCCAAGCGATGCTTATGATCCCCCAGTGTAAGTACAGACCGGTCCACAAGTCGAGCGAGCCGCAGCTGAATGCACATTGCCAATGATGCGAAGGGAACGAAAGGGACTCACGTGGAAAATCACGCTTCGATCACCACCGCGCCGTTTATCCGTTTCACACCTTCGCGCAGCCTTCGAAACCCAAGCGACCGCAGACGAAGTTGAAGGACAAGGAGAGACATGGACACGTTTGAAGAGCAAGAAAACCCATTCGACACCGACGACGGCAGAAACCTGTCCTCTCAAGCCTCCTCGTCCACGAAGCTCAACGTCTCCGAACCTTCCTCCCCGCCCCCTACTGACAACTACTCCCTGCCTCCCACGCCCGATGGTGCGTTTTCCCAGCAACAAAGGGATGACCATTGGTTACAGTCTAGCGATGACGTCGAAATTCTGGTTTGTAGCTGCATGCGTTTTCTACTCGGCATTGAGGCGTCCAGGCTCATAATCGCCACGGTAGATCGTCGACGCGCAGAAGACCTCTGTAGGATCCAACTCTCCTTATATTACCTACGTTATCAGAGCAGGCGTACGTATCCCCGTCCCCCTCACCCCCTCCAAAACATCCGCTGAGCGTCGTGATCTAGAACCATGAAGCCCGTCACCGGTATTCCGAGTTCGAGTCCCTCCGAACTCACCTCGTCAAACTCTACCCTACTCTCATAATCCCCCCAATACCTTCCAAGAACACGATCGGCGATTACGCGGTCAAGCAAGGTAAAGCCAAGGAGGATGCCGTCATGATCGCTCGTCGAAGGCGAATGCTCCAAACCTTCCTCAATCGCATCGCTCGTCACCCTATCCTGTCCAACGAACGTGTGTTTCATCGATTTTTGGATGGAGAGGTTTCCTGGGTACGTTGGAAAACCCAGTATCACTGGGGGTATCCCACCGATTGACGGCATTGCGGGCGCAGACGGAGGTTTTGAACTCTCCCCCTATAACCCTATTACCCAAGAATATTCTGAAAGCCCCTTCACACAATCCTACGGATCAAGAAGCATCTCCAGCTTACCAGGCCCTTCCAAATCCCTCACCCACACACCCGCTGCGCAATCCTGATCAGAGGTTTCTCGATTCCGAAACGTTCACCAACAAATTTGCGGCTCATATTAGCGGGCCGATGGAGAAGGTTTCGAGGCGGACTATGAAGCGTTGGTCCGGTTCGTTTCTCTCCCTTCCCATCTTCGTATACCGAACGAACCTCACATCTGATTTTAGAATTGGCCCAGGACTACCAGGAACTAGGAGGGGCCCTCAATGGCTTCAGTTTAAACGAACAACGTCTGAACGAACAGCAGGGCCATCTGTCTGCTGCGCTTGAGAAGACTGGACAGGCAAACGATACTACATTCGCATCAACCACCAAGCTTATCCAAGACCTCGAGCAAAACTGGGTAGAACCGGTTCACGAATACAGCCAATTCGCAAGTATCATCAGGAAACTCCTCGTCTACCGTCATCAGAAACACGTCCAATACGAGATGACCCAAGATGCCCTTGTATCCAAGCGAGAGCAGCTTGAGGAGTTGGAAAAGAGTGAACGGGAAGCTCGCCGGTTGGAAGAGGCTCTGGGAAGAGGGCGTGTACAAAGGTCCAGCAGTCTGCCCGGAAGAGCTGCTTCTGGAGAGGATGAAGGAGAGAACGAGGAGGTAAATGAGGAGGAACAAGACCATCCCACACAACAATCGTTGCCTAGCCTTCCACCTCATCCGGGCCCCAGTACCGTTCGAAGGAGAGCACCCGGAATGGGCTTCCTCAGTGCCCTCGGCTACACTCTGTCCGGCATGATCGATTCGGATCCGGAAACTGCTAGAAGAAACGCGATTAGTAGGAACAGGGAGACCACCTCACAGGTAGGGTCCCCTTAGCGACGCCAAATTGGCTTTCTGACGCGACACTTACAGTTGGAAGACGCGATTCATCTCTCCGCTCAAGATCTCAAGTATTCGAGTTCGACCATCCAAGCCGACCTTGACAGGTTCCAGCGGCAGAAAGTGGCAGACGTCCGAGAGATGTGCATCAACATGGCTAGGACGCATCGCGAATGGGCCAAAAAGGTATGGGATCATCCCCTAAGGTTGGTGATTCGTTAACGTTTGCTTACTGATCGTCCGCTTTATAGAACCTGGAGGCATGGGAAGAAGCCAAACGGGAGATCGACAAAATCGAAGAGCACCCGAACAGGCTTCCGGAATCCGTGCCTCCCGACCCATCTCCTCCGAAACCTCGACGAGACTCGACCGCGACGGTCAATGGACGATAACCTAGCTGTATGGTGGGAGGCGTGAGGGACGATGACACGAGGACTTTTTGGGTTGTTTTATCAAACATAAACGCTATTAAAATTTCGAGCCTGTAACTATTACATTTTCGAATGCGACGTGCTTCAGTTTATAAGGGGATACAGGGCGGTACGGATAGATTGAGCGGAGAACCACACATGAAGACGTTTGGTCGGAGGCGTCCATTACCATAACTCGGGTTCCTCCCCCGTTAAAACAGGCACACGTCGGTCCAATAAGTCCCTCATCTCGTCTTCGTTCAGCTCGACCTCGACGTCCTCATTGTCGAGGTACGCAACTGTGTACCGCATCCCTCCTTGCTTGCCCCGCCGGAAGCCTAGCACGACGAACTCAAGCAATTGATCCGTCTCTGGGTGGAGGTACGTGACGAAATCTTCGACCGCCAAACCTGATACCGGTGCCTTCGGCGGTGGAAGCGAGGAACCCAGTGTGAGTGTGTGGGTCCAGTGGAGAGTGTCTTGGGCTTGGGGGAATCCGTCACGTTCGCGGCGAGCCTGTATGGCCCTTGCGTTCACAACCTGCCTGAACAGAATATATGAGAGGGGCCCTAGGACATGAAGGGGTGGAATAATACATGCTGGCCCTCGTACGCCTGACGATCTCGTTCAGGAACGGGGATCCATGAGGGAATTGAATCCCGCTGACAGCGATGCAAAGGCACCCGTCTGTGCAGCGAAGCATATGCGGAGGAGCCTGGTGGCACTGTCAGCAATGGAAATACTATGTATAATGAAAAGGGACGCACGCCTTCCTGTCGTCCTTCTCCACCAAATCAAAAGTTTCGCAGATGCTGTCAATAGTCTGATAGAAGACATTTTGTGCCTGCTGGTCACCAGGTGGGAACACGATAGAAGG
>Ga0307515_10014907_pt1 | contig 14366 bp, 9 predicted proteins | sample 17_EM_MG_FD_194513 | JGI IMG/M metagenome (GOLD analysis project Ga0307515, IMG submission 194513) | Populus trichocarpa ectomycorrhiza microbial communities from riparian zone in the Pacific Northwest, United States - 17_EM | ecosystem: Host-associated > Plants > Roots > Unclassified | place...
TAACACTACATAACTCCTCTCTCATGCCATCTATAATGGTTTAGAGATAGGGAAGTTTCAGCCGAGATAGCTGAAGTGGGGTTATTGTTTACCTGTTCATACTCAATGAAAGTGTTAGCAGCTTCAATGTTGATAATCCCAGTAGCTAATGAGGAAAACAAAATTAACCAAAAAATGGCAAAAACAACTATTTGATACCTTTCTTCGCCCAACTTTCCTTTTTCTTTATCTGTCTTTAGTTTATTCTCAATCATCTTTCACTTAAACCCTCCGTTAGACATCCTATACTGATCAACTTGTTCTAGATGTAGTAGTTTTGCAACCTCTGCAATTGTACTCTCAATTCTTTGCCTAAAATACATTTTATGAGGGTCATTTAGGAAACTCAAGATTTAGGCATACTTTTCAATGTTAGGGGTCATATCAACATCCTCGAAGGTGAAACATTTGTAACCCAGATCCTAAAAGTGGATCCAAGCTTTGATTGCTGAAATATGATTTGGGATCCTTATCAAATAAGCAATTCTCCCATACCTTTTCTCAAATAGATTCCCATCTATGTACCCTAGAATTAACACTAACTTCTTTATATTGTTTATGAAGCAGTGTACTTTGGTTATGTGCGGTAATTCCTTAACCTTGGTTCTTGGGCAATCCCCTTCAACTAATTATATCATCTCGAATCTTTTCTTGTATTCCGAAAAGGTCATGAAAGTCATGGTCTTAGCTAAAAAGTCTTGTAGAGTTCAGGATTTTAATCTGGTTTGCCCTAATACAAAGTGAATTATTAAGGAGTTCATACCCTAAAGGCAGGTTCTAGGTCATTATATAAGGGATAAGTTTTCTAATTGGTCTCAAAGATTTATGAACTGCCCAGTGACCACTTTACATCAAGGTAATATAGGGGTTTACAATGAATGGTTGGGGCACAGTGTAACCGCTATTATTGAGTAAAAACTCAGCTCATAGTTGGATGTTTCACAAATTTAAACCCTAACTGAAAGTCATGAGACTCCTCACCTAACTTAGAATTGAGTTTATTCATGAAATTAAAATGCATGAGGGCATTAATCCATACTCAATGTATGTATACATGAACAAGAAGTAAAAATGCTAAAGCAGTAAAAAAAATGCATGCTAAATTAAATTAAATAGACCAAAAAAAATATATAGGCAAACAAGCAAAGGTTAACCCAACCAGACAAGGCATTCCCCAGTGGAGTCGTTGTCCTGTGGCAGAGCAACGTCGAATGGCATTGTTAGCCTCTTAAGAGGTATTAGGAAAGGAAAGGATTCTAAATTTAATCATAAAATTATGATTAAGGTTCAGGAGTCGCCACTAGTATTATGGTTACTACGAAATTTATGGTTTGCGATAGTTCGGGTAAAGGACTAGTAATGTAAGGGGAAGACGCAACACCCTCAGTGCACCCTACCTAAGGTAAGCTGCATTGTTGCTTGATTGTTTTTCTAGGTCAAGTTTATATTCGTTGGTCTTTTCTAAGGTCTAAGGTAAATCTCCATTCATGAGAGATTTTTTACCTTATAGGGTTAAATCCTAATCGCTCTAAAGTCTAAATTTTAGCATTGCATTCATTTATTGTTTTTTTTATCTTTAATATCTTATGGTATACTCTACTATGTAGTCTTACACCCTCAAATAATAAAGTCTATAGCTAAACCTTAACACTTTAAATATAAAGTGAACAAAATGATTAGTGAAGGGTTTTTGATATTCTGGTCAAATCCTAATGGATAACCATAAAATAGTTACGATATCTATATTTTTTTTATAAAAAAAAAGCATGATGAAAATGTTGTCATTTTTATTTTTAAGAAAATATGCTTGGAAAACTTTTAGGATTTGGTTGCATGCACGAAAACAAAACATTTTGGTTTTTCAAAATGAAAATTTATTTTTTGAATTTTTGAATTTTGGAGGAAACTGATTATTTTTAATAACGGATCTATATCTTACAATATAAGTCTATAGCCTAATATTATGAAAAATTATTGGAAAAACACGCGAGAGACCTATAAATATTTTAAAATGCCCTTTTAAAAATTTGAAGTTTTTTAAATATTATTGTATTATTATATTATTAAATTATTATTTAATATATTGGGCTAGGCCAGCCCAACGGGGTCCGGTTGGGTTGAAAACGGCCCAACAGGCCTGGCTCATTCTTCTTTTTCTTTGGGTTTGGGCTAGAGCCAACGTAACCATTTAGGTCGAACCCAACCAGGTTGTGTTGGGTCGACTGGCGGCCTAACAGACCTAACCTCTTTTTTTAGGGCTCGACTGGACCTCACGCAGCCATCTAGGCTGGGCTGAAATAGGTTCAGCCCAGTTTGCATCTGCTGGCAGAAGCCACCAGTTGCAGGACATGAATTATTTCACGTCCTGCATGCAGACGATAGGGGAGGGAAGGAGAAGAAGTAGCTCATTTAGCGTAGGGGTTGCAACTGGTGTCACTAGTCTGGTTGAGGACAATGGAAGTGTTGGTGGCTTACGACAATGCTGAAGTGATGGATGGTTCTTATGATGCATGAAGAAGAAGAAGTCTACGGTGGAAAGGGAGAAGGAAAGATTGACGACAATGGTTCCTGTCGCAAACAAGGAGATGGGTTGGTGGAGGAGGTTGAGTTGTGGTTGTTCGTGGCAGTGTTGAGGTGGTGGCAGTTGAAAACACAGTAGAAAGAGAGGAGGAGTAAAATTACAGAAAAATAATGGGAGAAAGATGATTTTGTGCCAACTTTTCACACAATTTTCTTCATGCCTAGGGCATGAAATCCACCCCTATTTATAAGGAGTGGAAGAAGGATATTTTGTCTTTAATGGTGCTAAATCTTGGCCCTTAAGTCAGCCCCAAAGGATCCCAACAATTGGCTCAAAATGAGCATCATAAACTGTCAAATTTGGCAGTTGAAGGCTTTATTATTTGACCCTTTTAGGCCGGCGCCACAATCGTTGTGGTGTTAATCGGCCAAAAAGGTCTATACCAGGGTGTAGTCAGATATCAGGTGATAATTTTCTTGCAAGTTTTGTCAAATTTAATGGAGAGATGAAGTATTAAATGCCCCTAAAAAATAGCTCCCTGAGTAGTTTTTTCAGTGAAAATTAAAGAATGTGAACAATAACCAAAACGACGTTGTTTTGGTAAAGCTTAATTTAGTCCTTTGATTTGTGATTTCTCTTAATGACACTCCTGATTGGCTTCAAACTTTTATTTTTATGCAATTTTGCCCCTGACGAACTTCAATTTTAGCCTCGAATTTCAACGCCTTTTTCATTTTGGTCTATGGTCTTGGATTTAAGCAAATTGACCCTCAATTTACCATTAAACTTTTCATTTTCTTCAGTTTTACCCCTGATTTCATTCAATTTTGTTCATATATTTTGACGTCTTTTACATAAACATTAATTTTCTTGTGATTTTACCCCTGATTTGAACCAATTAACTTCGTAAAAATTAAATTAGGTCCTCTAAAATTTCAATGTTCTCAATTAAGCCTGAATTGGGCTCTCAAACTTAATTTTTCACCAATTAAACCTTAAATAAAATTATTTTGACCAATTTAAAGTATAATTAAGTCATTGCACCTAATTAAATCCTTGAATTGAACCCAAATTAATTTTTAAACATAATTAAATTCTCAATTTGGCCCATGATTAAATCAAATTGGCCTATTAAAAATTTAATTACGTCATTGAGCTTAATTTTTATGTAGATTCATCCAAAAATTATTTAATTTGACTTGGAATTCGCATTGTTTCTGCAGTTTTGGTACAAAGGGGCACGATTAGTTTTATAATCCGTCAAAAAAATTCAGCTTGATTTTTCTGTGTATTTGGAATCCTCCTTAACCTACTTTTACCAAAATATCAATCTTCTTGCTACTCCTCCTACTACTACTACTACTACTACTACTATTATTTATGATTTTTATTTTAAAATGAAAAATGGATAATTTTAGGGAATAACCTAAAAATGGGTTATGACAATGACCATGGGTGGTATTAGGAAGAGATAAAAATATGTTTAAATTTTAATGATATTGTATATTTATTTCGTGTGTAGGTATGCGAAATTATGTTTAGAAAAAGATTTTGTTAATACATGTGAATTCTATATTATGTGTGTGTCTAGAGGAAAGTGTTGAATGTTGAATGATGTGTGATGTGTGATTTTGTAATGAAAATGCTTATGGATTATTGTAAAAGCCTTAGAAATTAAAATGGAAGTAAACTCATTATTTAAATACATGTTGGCTTGTTGTGATATATGTTAGGAAGTGTAAAAAGGAATTTGGAAGCTATGATGCCTTAATGGAGTTCATTAAAAGTGTACTTACAAGAACTATGTATATTGTATAATAGAGAGTTAGGGATTATGTTACGATATGTGAAAGTGTGAAATGATTTAAATTTTCATATAATGTTTGGTTGAATAAATCATGTATAAAAATAAAATTAAAAAGATTCAGGTATCCTTAATTTGTTTCTTTTTATAGCCGAATTTGGAAATTTAAAACGAAAAAAAAAGAGTTGAAATTTATATTAGTTGATAATGGTTGATGTGTGTTGTGATGTTTTTAACCTCAAGGGGTTGGGTTGGTCTAGTAGATATAAGCTTAGGCTTTGGGGTTTGCTCACTCTAGGTCTCAACTTCGAATCCTCCTACCAACAAAAACTCTTGGGGCCATGGGCCGTAGGGCGCAAAACACCCTGTGTCTTTCTAGCTCCAGGCTGTAAGGACTTAGTTTGATGCTTAAAAGCTAGCGTAGGATACCTTGCGTTTCAAAAAAAATGTTATGATATTTACTTAATGAATTTTGAATGTTTTGGTTAAGGAAATTGAAATTTGTGTTAAATGGTGAGAATGTGGGGAATTGGACTAAACTATGTAAGTAGGATTTTCGAATTATGTAGGGGGGGTTGATGTTTGGGTTGGCTTAGAATATGAGAAAAACTAGGTATTGAGTTGATATTGGTAATGTGGGTTAATGGAAATATGAAAGGTGGTAACATTATGTAAATTTTGGTGTTATAGGTGATGTTGCACAATTGAACTCGATTAGTATAATGATGAAATTGTATTAATCATAAATTTCAATTCTTGTAAAATAGGATATCCAAATAATGTGCTATGTTGTTAAATGGGGAAAATGAAAGTATATGAATTGGTAAGAAAATGGTGTGAAAGGATTGGTGTTTTAAACAATGCTTAAAATGGTTGGTAATTGGTTTGAGAGGTGGCTAATATACTTGCCTTGAATTTTTGCTAATATGTTCAAAACTAAATAATGGTGAAGATGGAGGATTAGAAACTTGGATTGAAGATGGAATTTTTTGTGTTAATTGATTTTATGTGAAATTAAATTATAAATATTAGGGTGAAATGGATATTATTGTATGATTGGATATTTGTGGCCATGTTTTGGAAAATATAGGAATGTGAAAATCGAAGGTTTAATATGTCTTGTGATGCCTTGGGCATAAAATTGAAATTTTAGAAATGTAAAAGTCCCAAGTGAAGAATTAATTTAATGGAATGAAAAGTAAATTATAGATTTTAATAATAAATTGATAGTTCCAATGTGTGAATATTAATTTGGGTGTTGGATGTGAAATTTTTATATTTAAATACTAAATTTTAATTTGAATGCGAAATAGTCTAGGAGTATGTCAAAGCATACGGTGATTTGTGAAATTATGTGTTGTATTGAATTGATTGTTAGACAAATAATTAGATATATATGGCTAAACAAACATTATTGATTATTATTTAGGAATTGTAAGAGAAGTGTTTGGAGTGGGCCGACTTTTTAAGAGCATATAAAGCATGAGCTTAAGGTAAGGATCGTCTCCTTTCCTTTTTAATGATTTAAAATGTTTGTGTAATTGTTAGTTTGCAATGGAACATATATGTGTCATGTATAATTGTTATAAAAAAAAATTATACCTATGAGGCATAAATTTGAATGTGATTTGGTAGTGTGTCTATGATTTATGATTAATCACAATGGTGGTAACATAGATGTATTTTGTAATTGACTATATTGATGGTAAATTATACGAGATTGGTAATCAACCATAATAGAGGTAATGTATATTTCATGTGTAATTGACCGCAACAATGATAGTTTTTATATGGTTTGAAATCAACTGCAACATCAAATACCTATATGTAAATCATAATCGATTGCAATAATGAAAAATCAATGTGTGAATTTTAAATCAATCGTAACAATAAATATCGCATATAAATGGTAAACGATCACAACATCATAGAACAACATGTGAATTTTAAAATATACCATATCAGTGAGCTTTATAAGTGGTTAGCTGACCATGCGGACGAAGGCTAGAATATGTGAGAAAGTTGGTCGTTTAGATGAAGGTTGTGATGTGTGAGAAAGTCATTAGTTTGGACGGAGACTAATGATGTTTGATGGTATTGTAATCAAACGTTTAGACGTAGACTATGGATACAAATATAGTATGTCATTTGGACAAAGACTAATGAGATTTGATGGTATCATAGTTGGATGTTTGGATGTAGACTATGGATATAGATATAGTTTTCCATTTGGATGAATACTAATGTGATTAATAGTATCATAATCGGATGTTTGGATGTAAACTATGAATACATATATAGTATGTTGTTTGGACAAAGACTAATGAGATTTGATGGTATCATAGTCAGATATTTGGATAGAGGCTCAAATAATTTTATGAAAATAATGCCTATGGGGCAGGGAATTAATATAAATAAATTATGCTCATGGGACAGAACAAATAATGTTATGTAAATCATGTATGTAGGTAGAGAAAAAAAAGTATGTGGGAATTTAAAATGTGGGAATTAAATGAAATTTTAGTATGAAAAATTAAATAGACTGCAATAACGGAATATGATGCATGAAAAATTGAATGGACCACAATGGTGGAATTTTAATATGTTATATTTGAATGGGTCGTAACAACGGAATTTAACTTGTGATATCTAAATTGTCTTAGGAGAATTTATTATGTGATATTTGAATAAGCTATAAATGGATATAAGGAAAATAGGAGATGGGAAAATATTTGAATATGATAAAAAAAAAAAATAGAATATGCCATAAATGAGCATAAGAAAATACTAAGATGAAAAAATTATTAAAATATACCATAAATGAGCATGAGAAATAAAGGTTAGAAAAATATTAAACGATGTTGTAAAGGGCCATGAGAAATAATTGTATTGAAAAAAATATTAAATTATACCATAAATGGGCATGAAAAATATTTGAATTAGAAAATTAATGGAATTGCCACAAATGAAAACGAGAAATATTTAAGTTGGAAAGAAATATTGAAATGTACTATAAATGAGTATAGGAAATATTCAAGATGAAAGATATAATTGAAAGGGCCATGAGTCTAGGAAATATTCAAGATGAAAGATATAATTGAAAGGGTCAGATTGAGTATAAGTAATATAAGAATGAAAGAAATGTATGTGTAAGCCAAAAACAGACTGGAAGTGTACCGAGTTTTTTTAAAAATTTATATGGATAAGCTACAATCAAAACCATAGACTTTGGAATTGGAATTGATATTGATGAATTAATAATAATATAATGGATAATATGATTGTGATGGAGAGGTGAAATGTGACATAAATTAAGGGTGTTGTGAAATGAAATGATGGCATAAACTAAATACGCTCAAGAGATTAAATGGGATATAGATAAAATATGATGTGGAAAAAGAACATGTTATGGAAAAGTTACAATGAATATTAAACAAATGAGTAAAAAATTATATTGAGATGAACTATGAAATAGATGTTAAATTAAAGAGTTGTTACATGTATGACAACAATAGTATAATTTGTGAGTTCATTAGTAATTGATGAAGAAATATTAAATTGAAAAGGGGACATATTAATGTGCTTATAGAATGGTTAATAATATTGGTTATGTTCATATAATTGTAAAATGTAGAAATCACGATGAGGTAGATACTTATAGTGTTCGTGATCTTGTGTGTTTTTACAGGTATTTTTTTTAAGGTCTTAGTTCTTATAAAAGGGTTATCGAATTGTTGAGTCCTTCTTATCAAATAGGTTATAGTATTCTCTAATGATTGTATTGTAATCAAGCTTATGCATATAATTTATAAAGGTTGTAACCACACTAACATGTAAATATAAATAATATATGAATGTACTTGTAAATTAAATAAATGGATGGTGAACTCAATACTACCTTATAAAACACATTACCCTTAAATTTCAAGTACACAACAATTGAAAAGAAAATAATTGCATGAAAAGTTTATGGTGTTACAATTTTGAATTAATTTATATTAACCCAAATTAATCCATCTACTCCATAATCTAAACCTTGAACCAAGGCGGATTCAATTCTTTGATTAAGATCACTTATCAATGATACAATAAATGTCTGAAAAGATAATATAAGTAGCCATATCCTTTCACGGGTTTTTTTTAAAATTTGCACAATGGAATAAAATAAATCAAACTGGTACAAATGAAAAACTAATTCTTAAACCAACACAATTTGATTAGTTATGCAGGATGGAGACCTGCATAACTTGAGACACAAGTCTCACCCGCGCAACTCACATGAGCAAAAAACAAATTCTTGGACCTCTTTACTAAGGACTTTTCTTAAAAACTTTAGACAGATCAATGGTTAGAAAATACAACAATACCTTAGTTTATATAAGACAAATAAACAATACAGTTTACCTTAGATAATGTATATTAGGAGTGATATGTTCTCCCTATACACAACCAATTCTCTTATCTAGACTCTAAGATCAGTTAAGATTCTTGGTGATCAAAAAATTAGTTGGCGACTCCATTATTTTTTTACTAATAAAGATAAAAAATTCATTGTTCTTTTAACCCATCACCCTCGAAGATCCCGCTTTAAAAGGACAATCGTAACAATATTGCACAGCGATAAGAATCATCTCAACGTGATCTTTATTTTTCAAAAGGCATGCTAGTTGAGGAGCTATCATATGGCTCTAGCTAGCCAATCTTCTTTCATTTATTCTTCTCTCTTTTTTCTCTCTTCTCTCCTCAGTTTCTCGTCTTTCTTAGTCAAAATAGTAGAGTGGGTTGTCAACTTTTCTTATGTCGTATTTGATCCTTATTTTTTTATTGTTATTTTTTTGTCCTTTTTATATATAATTTTTTTAATTCCATCCTTAAAAAATAATTTGGTTGGGGATAGAGCTTCATAATTTTTTTGGTTTGCTTTATATAGTGTAAAATCAGTCTTATGACTCGGGTCACGAGTTTAGAAGGTTAGCTTGGGTTGACTCAAGGTTTTTTTCATTTCTTTTTTTAAATTCATTTTTTTTCAATTTCATCTTTCAACATCTAGTTAGTTGGTAATTGGGCTTCACAATGTTTTTTTGATTTTTTTCTATAGAGTTATCCCAATATTATGACTCGGGTCACAGGTTTGGCGGGTTGACTTGAGTTTTTTTCTGTTATTTTTTAAAAATTAATTTTTTATTTCAATTTTATCTTTCAATATTAAGTTGGTTGATAGCTGAACTTCATGAATTTTATTGATTTGTGTTCTATAATGTTGATCTAGGTCATAGGTTTGACAGGTTTATCCATGTTGACTCAAGTTATTTTTTCGGTTTTTTTTTAAATGTTTTTTTTTTATTTTTTTTCCTTCAATATTTTTTTTATTGTGGATTGGGCTTCATAATTTGTTTCAATTTACTTTTTATGAGATTATCACTGTCTCGTGACTTAGATTGTAGGTTTTATAGGTTAGTAAGGGTTGACCCAAGTTAATATAAAATGAAGAACACTTCTAACTTCTTTATTTTATTTTATACATGGAAAAGGGATAATGATTTTTTTATTATTTAATTCAATATAATACTAAATAAGTAATAGGAAATTTAAAAATTAGATCAATTAACTAACCAATAAAAATCCTTCTTATAAATAAAATCTTGTTGTTATCCTTATTACCCACATTTTAAATCCTAAACCCACCCTTTTCATGGATTATACCATGATTTATGTACAAAAAGTTTCCTAAACTAATGATCCAAAATTTAGACCCATTAGACCCATTGAAGATTAGAAGCTCGTTTGGCAAGATGATGGTTTTTGCATTCTTATTAGCTTTTGTTTTTTTTTTTTAATAATGAAAAGATATACAATAATTCTAAACTATGTTTTATAAATAAATAATTAGGAGCATGTTTTAGTTATATTATAACATAAAAACATAGTATTATATATATATTTTTCTTACAACCATAATAGTAATTATTAACATTAACAAAAGCAAAAGAGAATGAGATTGTATTGTATCCTTATCATAAAGCATTATTTATTGGAATAGTAGTGCTTTGTTTTTAAAACAATTTAATCAATGTTTTTTTTTATAATTTTATTCTTCAATATTGAATTTGCTTTTTATTAAATTGTTCTAGTCTCAAGACATGGATCATTGATGGGTTAACCTAATTGACTCAAGTTTTTTTTTTAATTGATTTTTTCTTCTCAATCTCATCCTTTAGTATTAGACTAATTGAGAATTAGTTTTCATGATTTGTTTTGATTTATTTTCTATTAAGTTATCTTGATTCATGACTTGGGGATAATGTTTAGCAGGTTAACCCAAGTTGACTATGATTGTTTTTTGTATTGTTTTTTAATGATTTTTTATTATTTTATCATTTAACATTGAGTCAATTGAGAATATTGTTTCATAATTTGTTTTGATTTGTTTTTTATGAGATAATCTAAGTTTCATGATCAGGGTTACCAGTTTGACAGGTTAACCTAGATAAATGGGTTGTTTTTTTATTTTCTTTCTATTAGGTTATTTAGGTCTCATGACTTTGTTCACAAGTCCTTCAACATTATATTTGTTTTTATTAGGTTGTCCTAATCTCATTATCATGTTCGCGGGTTTGGTAGATTAACCTTATTAACTCGAGTTTTGTTTTCTTTTTTCTTAATTTATCCCCTCATTGCATCCTTTAATATTAGGTTGACTGAGAATTGGGATTCATGATTTTATTTCTTATTAGATTATCTCGGCTTCATGACCTGAGAATAATGCTCTGCGGGTTGACTCGAGTTGTTTTTTATGTCATTTTTAATTGTTTTTTTTTCAAATTCCATCATTCAACATTGGATTGATTGGTAATTGAGTTTCATAATTTCTTTTGATTTGTTTTCTTTAAGGTTATATTAGTCTCATGATCAAGGTCGCGAGTTTAGCGGGTTAACTCAGGTTTAACCGGGTTGTTTTTCTTTTTTTTCTATAAGATTATCTCAGTCTCATGACTCAAGTCATGGGTCCTTCAATATTAGATTTTATTTATTGAGTTGTCTCAATCTCATGACCCGGGTCGCTACGTTGACAGGTTAACCCAATTGACTCGTTTTCTTCTCTTAATTGACTCTCCCTTGTCTCATTCTTTAATATTAGGTTGATTGAGAATTAAACTTCATGATTTGTTTGGTTTGCTTTTTATTAGATTATTATGATCTCATAACCTAGAAATAGTGCTTAGCATATTAATCCGTGTTAATTCAGGTCTTTTTGTGTCATTTTTAATTTTATCATTCAACATTATATCGGCTAGGAATTGAGCTTCATGATTTGTTTTTATTTGCTTTTTATGAGGTTATGTTGATCTCATAACCAAGGTTATGAGTTTGGCAGGTTAACTTGGGTTAAATTAGATCTTTTTTATTTTTTTTATATGAGGTTATCTCAATCTCATGACCTGAATTACGAGTTTGGCGGGTTGACTCGATTTATTTTTTTATGTTTTTTTAATTGATTTTGTTAATCTCAACCTTCAACATTGAGTTGATTAAGAATTGAGTTTCATAATTTATTTAGATTTGTTTTCTGTAATGTTATCTTGATCTTATTACCGGGTTGCATGTTTGGCAATTTAACTTGGGTTTTTTTAGGTCCTTTTTTTAATTAATTTATTTTTAGTTTTATCCTTCAACATTGAGTTAATTGAGAATTGAACTTCATAATTTGTTTTAATTTGCTTTATATGGGGCAATTATGGTCTTATAACCTAGTTAGGGGTGATCATTTTCGGTTCGGTTCGGTTTTTATCAAAAAAGTAACCAAACCAAAATTTAAAAAAAAAACCGAAACCGGTTCAAACCGACCAGTTTCGGTTTGGTTTGGTTTTTTAGGACAAAAACTAGTTCAAACCGGTTTGACTCGGTTTTTTCTTCAGTTTTTTTCGGTTTGGGTTTGGTTTGGTTTTTTCGGTTTTAGGCTTATAAAACTTAACTAGTCGGTGTTTTCAAAATTTTAATCGGTTTTTTTTCACGGTTCGGTTTTTTCGGTTATTTTTTTCTGGTTTTCTCGGTTTTTTTGCTCACCCCTAAACCTAGTTCATGGATTTAGTATTTTAACTTGGATCAATTTAACATGTTGTCATCTTAAAATTAAAAAATAAAGTCATCTTAATTTTTTTTAGTTAAACTATATTTTTATTAATTATTCAAGTTATCTTTAGACCAGCAAATAAACTAAATCACATCAAATCAACTCTGCGTGATTTAAATTTCTTCTACTAAAACAATATATGAATAATATCTAAATATTTTTTATTTAAAAAAAAATTAATTCGACCACAATATAATACGGAACAACTAAATGTATGTTTGCTTTGTTGTTATTTTTATTTTTAATGGTGAATCTATAATTAAAAACAAAAAATTCAACAACAAAAACATGAATTTAATACTTTTACTCTTATATTTATTATTATTATTATTATTATTTTGCTATGAAGAGTTATACCTACAACAAACACAAACACAAAGACAAACATTGAAAAAAAAAAAAAACCAAAGTTAAAAGCCACGACTTTCCGTGATGAATATTAAAGTTTGCGAAACGTAATAATACTCTTTTGTCCTGCGGGTCCTGCCAACTTGATCTTAAATCCACTCTTAACTTGCCTTGCTATGTCCTCCTCTAATGCTCTTAAGCTACTCAAAATCACCTTCTCCACCTCCACATTACGACACCAGTTTTACGAAACATCACCATCAAACACCCACTATATATGCAACTCCTACCAATTTCTCATTCAAATCCACTTCTGTAGACTGATTTCCGACGAGCTCAGCATGAAAAAAACCAGCCATTCCTTGCTTCCCTCCCTCCTCACCCTGGCTCTCCTGCTGGGCTCTACGAAAGCAGACCCACACCCACTGCAAGATTATTGCATTGCCGATACATCTAAACCTTTTTACTTGAATGGTGCTCCCTGCATCGACCCAAAACTCGCAGCTTCTTCCCATTTCACCACCGCAGCTCTGTCCAAGCCAGGCAACACGAAAGCCACCCCTTACGGCTTCAGTGTCAAGGTCACCAACGTCACTAATCTGCCAGGGCTAAACACCATGGGCCTGACAATGGCCCGGGTCGACCTTGACCCAAATGGGCTCGTCCCACTCCACTCGCATCCACGGGCCTCAGAGGTGACCATTTGCATCAAGGGTTCCCTCCTTGTGGGCTTTGTTAATACAAGTAATTATGTGTTCACGCAACTCTTAAGGCCTGGTGAATCCTTTGTATTTCCAAGAGGTTTGATTCATTTTCTATATAACATGGAGACAATGGACTCAGCACTAGCTGTGTCTGGACTTAGCAGCCAGAGTCCAGGAACCCAAATAGCTGCTTTTGCTGCGTTCACATCAAAGCCCTCTATGCCTGACGAAGTTTTGAAGAAATCATTTCAGATTTCTAACCAAGATGTCACGAGAATTCGTAGAAATCTTGGAGGATAATTAAAAATTATGCCTTTCAATTCAGAAAATCAATAATAATGATATTATTTATTTATGTCTGAACTTGTTTCTTATGTTGAAAGTCTTTGTTGCCTTCTTTATTTAGGGCTTGATAGTAGTAGTACTGTGCATTGGAGGAAGGTAGGAGGTTGGGATCATCCATTCATTCATTCATTGCGTATGGAAGTAGTGATAATAAAAGTATATGCCAAAATGGATTGATAGACATAGAAACACAAGAAAGGAACTCATTCCAGGTAGAATTGGATGGAAAGAGTTGTTGAAATGAGATATGGGTTTTTTAGAAGTGTTGTTGTGGTTGTTTTTCAAAGTGTATTTTATTTGAAAATGCATCAAATAATTTGTTTTTATTTTTTAAAAAATATTTTTGAGATTAACATATTAAAATGATATGAAAATATTAAAAATTATTAATTTGAAATAAAAAAAAATTTAATTTTTTTCAAAACTCTTTCAAAACACAAAAAAAAAAAAAAAAAACATAGGTTAAAGGATATA
>Ga0307515_10014908_pt1 | contig 14366 bp, 12 predicted proteins | sample 17_EM_MG_FD_194513 | JGI IMG/M metagenome (GOLD analysis project Ga0307515, IMG submission 194513) | Populus trichocarpa ectomycorrhiza microbial communities from riparian zone in the Pacific Northwest, United States - 17_EM | ecosystem: Host-associated > Plants > Roots > Unclassified | place...
GTGAGGACCCCCCTTGACTGACGCTCTGGTACCTGGCCGCTTGCAGGTTGTAAGTGGATGCCCGAGACGTTGACTTTGACTTTGAGAACCCCCCTTGACTGACGCTCTGGTACCTGGCTGCTTGTAGTTTGTAAGTAGATGCCCGAGACGTTGACTTTGACTTTGAGGACCCCCCTTGACTGACGCTCTGGTACCTGGCCGCCTGCAGGCTGTAAGTGGATGCCTGAGACGTCACCTTTGACTTTGAGGACACCCCTTGACTAAAACTCTGGTACTTGGCCACTTGCAGGTGGTAAGTGGATGCCCGGGTCGTCAACTTTGACTTTGAGGACCCCCCAGGATTCACGATCTGGCTACACTTCAGGGGGTAAGTGCATCCCGAAACGCCGACTGTATCTTTGAGAACCCCCCTTTACTGATCCTCCGGTACCTGGCTGCTTGCAGATTGTAAGTGGATGCCCGAGCCGTCGACTTTGACCTTGAGAACTCGCCCTTACTGATGCTCTGGTACCTGGCCGATTGCAGGGTGTAAGTAGATGCCCGAGACGTCAACTTTGACTTTGAGGACCCCCTTTGACTGACACTCTGGTACCTGGCCACTTGCAGGTGGTAAGTGGATGCCCGGGTCGTCGACTTTGTCTTTGAGGACCCCCAGGATTGACGATCTGGCTATTTCCAGAGGGTAAGTGGACCCCGAATCGTCGACTTTGACTTTGAGGACTTTGACTTTGAGGATCCCCTTGAGTGACAATCCGGCCACTGCTAGATGGTAAGTGGATGCTCGCAACGTCGACCCTGACTTTGAGGACCCCCCATGACTAATGATTTGGTACCTGGCCGCTTGCAGTTTGTAAGTGGATACCCGAAACATGGACTCTGACTTTGAGGACCCCCATGACTGACGATCTGGTACCTGGCCGCTTGTAGCGAGTAAGTGGATGTCCAAAACGTCGACTTTGGCTATGAGGACCCCCCATGGCTAACGATCTGGTACCTGGCCGCTTGCAGGCTGTAAGTCGATGTCCACGACGTCGACCTTAACTTTAAGGACCCCGACTGATTAACGCTCTGGTACCTCGCCGCTTGCAGCGAGTAAGTGACTGTCCAAAACGACAACTTTGACTTTGAGGATCCCCATGACTGACGATCTGGTACCTGGCCGCTTACAGCGAGTAAGTGGATAACCAAAACGGCGACTCTGACTTTGAGGACTCCCCAAGGCTAACGATCTGGTACCTGACGGTTGCAGCGGGTAAGTGGATGCCAACACGTCGACTTTGACTTTGATGACCCCCATGACTCACGATCTGGTTCTTGGCCTCTTGCAGCTGTCCACAACGGCGAATACGCAGGCCGCGGCCACTGATCGCGCTTCTGATTCGAAGGAGCACAATACGTGGATTCGGGATAGCAAAGAACTGGGACGTGGAGGATTTGGAGTTGTGTGGCGCGAGACTTGTGTAGAGACCAATGCGGTTAGAGCTGTGAAGGATATATTGAAACAGGATCCACGGCTGTCCGCTAAAAAGTTGTGGGAGAGGGAGATACAGAATTTTATTATTTTGAAAAAAGTATGTTTCTTTTTTAGTTGAAACACATGTACTAATTCTGTGATAGTACCCAGGAAACTTTGTCCAGTTTTTTGAGTCGTTCGAGGATGAACGATGCATTTCTATTGCGATGGAGTTCATTCAGCATGGTGATCTCGGGAAACACCTTGATCAGCCATGGAATGAAGCCGCCGCTCGGACCATCAGTATCCAACTACTGGGGGGGTTGATCATTATGCATAATCTTAGGATCACGCATCGTGACTTGCGTCCGGAGGTTCGTTCTCTGAGATCTACATGGAAGTAACTTCCAGATTGTTTTGACCAATAAACACGGCATTTCTAATTAGCACCTGCACAGAATATATTTGTAGTGTCACTTTCTCCTATCGTTATCAAGATTGGTGACTTCGGATTTTCAAAACGAGTTCCGAATAATGAGACAGCCCTCCGAACAACAGGCGGACATTTCGAATATATGGCACCCGAAGTCGATAATTGTTCTCCGTCCTGCGAGTACACAAATGCGGTTGACATCTGGTCTCTTGGATGTGTTGTGCATAAGATTCTAACTGGTCTGACACCATTTGCAAACCCACGAGAGCGAATGCGTTATTATTATGGAATGGACGAATTTCCTGCACAAAACTTGGATAATAGGGGCATTAGCATATCTGGGGTGGGATTTATAAAATGTCTGATGAAGGCGGATCCACCAACTCGGCCGTCTGCTGGAGAATCTAGGATGGATGCGTGGTTGAATACTGTCGACAAGATCTAGATGGCAAAACTCCAGAGAGGGTGCTGGATTTTGAAGGCTCGTGCCACCAAGAGTAGGAATTAAGTTCTGTGGGAGATGTCGGCTGCTTGGGAAAGCATCCTGTTATCGGAGATGGATTTAGGTAGTTTATGGAGTTACTTTCAGCGGGTTTGTGAAGTTCTATAAAGGGGGAATTTGCATCTACATGACTTTGAAGATCTGGGGTCAAGATAGTCAAGCTTTGTTTGTTTTTGTTTTAATTAATTAAGATAGCTAAGTTGCTAGGTCACAAATACTGGGTTTGCATCTAACTTTAATTTCCAAATTCCTTATTAACAAATAATGGTGATTCATGAAGTGTCAAGATTTTGCGCTTAACTAGCTAGAGTGAAGGTCTAGATTGAAATCTATTTAATACTATATTATTTCTATATATTATACAGTTGGTATGTCCGCTCGAAGCATTCTCATTGGTTGACTTGCGGTACGTACCTCTATGAAGGATTTTTATTGGCTGACAACCCACAGCTTCAAGCTTTCTGATGGCTTGGCACACCCAATCAAATATCCTCAAATACCCACTCACAATTAACTATTGGAGTTCAACTCCAATCATAAAGTGGTGTATGCATGAAATGTTCAGAATTCATTGCTTCTTTGCCTCTCCATCTCGAAATGAGCATATCCTGAAAATTGGTAGAACTGTGGTGGAAAAATAACACTTTGTACTATATTTGGGCGATTTTCAAGTGTTTTACTAAAGCCACTCAATCTGGTTTCATTATGTGGTAAATCTGAAATATGGAGGTGCAACAGTATCGAATTATGTACAATTCACGTACACATCACTTTGTGATCAAAGTTATACCCAGAGTTGCATATTTTTTGACTCAGCTTGAAAGTTTTACCTTGAGTTTCTGCTTGAAATGTTGCCACACATGCTGTGGCAGGGATTTGGGTGGGGCACATCCAGACACACTAGATTTCCGGGTGCGGATAGACAATGCTGGTGAGCCCTAGAATTGACTGTGACACTGTTACACTTCTGCTGTTCAATGTGTCAACTCGAGCTGTGTTGTTGGTCGTTTCCCTGCTCCATTCCGAGGTTCAAGAGCATTGTTGGCTGTAATGACCGAAATTTTTTGACAAACTCCTTCAAGATTCATCTGACTACTTCCTAGTTCTACCCATATCGGATAATCTTCCCTGCACCTGGGTACATTCATCACACTCAGATGTGGGTTGCAGGCCTGATGTTCCAGTATCATTCCTAATTGCCAGATTTCATGTGCAATGTTTCAGGACTATAAAAGGCATTGAGGAGGGAACATCAGGTTTTCGCCACCACCGCTTCTTAATTTGGCAGGGGGAAACTCACGTGGGGCCTAGAGAGATACAAGGGTAATGCAGACAGACTGTGTCACTGGGAGTATAGTGTTGGGAGTAGCCAGAGTAGATTGACATAATCTCATCATCATTGAATAAAATGCAATCTTTATGCTTTCTTGCTCATTGTTCCGCACACTCTTGCAGATCATTCATAGATCAACCCAATTTTTGTGGTAATTCACAGCCGGGTATCCTGTGATATGCGTTCACTCATTTACCGCACTATTTGAGCCAGTACCTCTCTTTCTAACCAATTCGCGTGAGACACTGGGACCGGTAGAGCGATGTGCTCGGGATGGACTCAGTGCCTTCTAGCTCTAATGTTCTACCACAGCGTGCTTTGGATCCTCCAAAGTCTTTTAGTGGAGATTTCCCACTCCATCACATTCGGCAGTCGATCTCCAGCCAGTTCTGAGTAGACTGATTCCAGTATTATCCAGCCAGCGAAACCGGTTCTTTCAGATTGTATCTGACCAGCTGAGTGCTAGCCAGATCTGAATGATTCTTGCTAGCTGAGTGATAGCCTGATTAGATGATACCCAGCCAGTGAATACCAAACCAGTCTAAATTGCCCCCAACCCACCCTCTACTAACCCCTCAAGTTTGTATCCAGCCATGCAAATACTATTATGTCCAGATTGTAGGCAGAATCTTGACAGTGGCAAGCACCAGTCCAGCTTATGTATAGCCAGCTGAGGGACAGCCTGTCCAAATCATTTCCAACCAGCTAACTGCAAACTCATTCAGATTGTGTCCAGCCAGCATATTCAGATTGTGTCCAGCCAGTTGACAGCCATTGTAAGGACGCCTATGCCAATATTTTTTGTTTTAATCATATTGCATTCACTTTAATTAGAGTATGTCAAAGACCGATTCCCCTCCGCCTCCGGGCAAGTCGGCTAGATGGCGGAGCTCCCCACCCACTACCCAAAAACAAAAATTCACCCCCTCCCCTCTTCCACCCCCATTACCCCAGTGCACCATATTCTAGTCCTCCCCCAGAATTGAAACTGTTCAAATCCAGTACCACATTTGCCTGAGTGCAGGGTCTCATTGATGTTATCGCAGTGGAATTCCCCAACCGTCCTACTGTGGGGCGTGAACAGCACCTTTGATGTGTCCATCGATTTTCGCTGTTTAAGTGGGTTGATGCGTCCATGGGAACAACTCGTACTGGTGCTCGTATGGTTGATCAGCTGGTCATTGAAGCCTCTCGGAGTGTCGTGGGTCGGAGCGTGCTGTCCTCAGAAAAGCTCTTCATTGAACTGCTGCGCTGTCACACCCTAGTTAGTATCCTCACATGCGCTGCATGTTATAAATTGTCATAACTGGCATAAAACAACCTAAAAGAAGGCGAGTGGCCCCAGAAGGGGGACTACCGGTCGTTGTCAATGCTGAGTGGGATCGAGTGATGTACAGACGAGATACTCTCCCCAAAGGTGACCAAACACACACCGGTATTCAATAATTAAGCCAATGTAAAACCGCAACCTGCCCAAAAAACGGGATGTTTTGGCAAAACTAGGCGGTGAGGTGTGTTGTCGAAGGTGTGTCCCTGTGCCAATATGCAGTAGTGTAAGGATGTGGTTGCTCCCGAGCATCAAAATTACCTCAGAAGGTGGTTCAATGGTATAATTTGTTACGTACAGGGTTGGGAGTAGGTGATGTTGGCAACAAATTGTGATATCGAGAACAAGGCGAAAGCTCACAGTTCGTATCGAGGAAATCAACGCAAGACAGAAGCCAAAGTTGCTTCCCATGTCGTCTGTTGCTTTGCTATATAAGAGAACGAGTGAAGAGATACGAAAAGGACATCTTCTAACACCAAACAACGTCGCATTATTTAAAATTCGTATACAACCATGGAATCATTCCTCACACTCCAACATAGCATCCGAATATTTCCTCATTATCTTACACACCACCAACTCAATGCTTATCAAACTAACCACACCACATCATCCGACATTGCAACATCTCAAACCATTTCCTTTTGATCACAGATCATACCACCACCACTGCGCTACCATCCTGCACTATTTCGGCATCTCCCAACGTCCTTTCCTCTCTGTAACACCAATGCCTTCAGCACCCCCCATCATAACTCCAGCCGGTGACTGTATCACCGCTGCTAAGTTCAAGGTCCCCCAAGAACATCATCTACTGGCCATGGCTTCTCAGGATATCGTTGATGGAATTCTCCTACTGCCTGCAATCTATCCACGAACTTCGCTGGTTCCCACAATAACGAATCATAACCTGTCCATCATATGAGATACCGAAGCTGATCCTGATACACTTGACTATCTTCAACACTCCAAACCTGATATTCTTCTTCCCCAGGAACTACAACTGGAGGTGGCGGATCCACCTGTTGCCCGTCAGGGGTATCATGTGCCACAGGAGTCAACAGCGAGACAGATCGTACTCGATGCATTCGGATTGACGCGGGTAGTTCCAATTAATAAGGATATGGAGATATCTGACAAATCACTGAAAAGGGACCAAATCGTTTTCATTGTACTTTTCTTGATGGTCTCATAGTTGGAACATGCCGAGCATTTAAGTACACCTGAAATCCCTCCTTTATGTCCAGTGGGGGGATTGCACCACGATTTGCGCCATCCTCCTGCGATGCCTTGCGTCATTTCATTACTTGTTGAATGTGATCGAGACTGTGTTGCATTGTTGGCTAGACCTGGCTTGAATTCAAGCGTCGATGGTCTCATTCCTCTGTTGGTTCTCATCAGAATGACATCTGGGGACCTGTACCTTGAATAACAAAAAGCTGAGTACACTTCATTGTTTCTGATATCCCATGGTTCACATCGAATTTGGCCTTTCTAAGGCAGTGTACACAATCGTCCAGTTGTTGATTCACAAACACCCAAAGGAACTGTTCCATAGAGGAATTCATTCGTTCCATGTGGGCGTCTGTCTATTGATGACGTGCTGTTGAAATTCTTCAATGAATACCCAGGTGACTGCTGATCTGTCCCCAAATGGTTGAGGCAAACTGTAGACCTCGATCCAGAACAATTGTTAGTGTAAATCCATCGAGACATACCACCTCCCGTAAAAACAACTCAGCCAACGCCAAAGCATCAAATGGTGTATGTCAGGGTACGAAATGTCGCATCTTTGAGAGTCTATGCACTACCAACCAAATTGCATCAAACTCTTCACACACTGGAAGTCCTACCACAAAATCCATAGAGATATCCTCAGATGGTTTATCTGGGATGGACAAAGGTTGGAGGACTCCAAAGATTGAATGTTGTGAACTGCAGGACCATTGGCAACAATGACCATTGTGTACATATAGTTCAACATCCTTACGCTAATCCTTAGTGTTAGCAATGGGTCCGGGGAATCAGCCAGCGGTCAAGGGTTGGACTGGAAGAACGGTTCGGTTCCGTTCCAGAACTGTCCAAAAACCCGCCCCGCAGGTTCTTGGCGGGCCAAACACGGACCTGTACACGTCAACCCGCGGGTTTTGCGGGGTTTTGCAAGACCCGTCGGTTCCAATCTCAGGTTGTAGTTTTCGGGTCTTTCTATTTATGGTCGCATTCAGATATCCCACTGTCTTGTGCAAAATATTAACTTTGGTACATTATTGTCTTTGTTCGTTTTATTGGCTGCCTTTATCATCAAACCAAGGAGAGACATGCTCGCTGCTACATGATAAAGTCGAGTGTGAACCATTTTTCGTCTTGCATCATTAGCAAGATTTGAAGTAAAGAACAGCCATATTGACAGTTAAGGCAGTCATTAACCCGCAATTGGATCAGTGTGCACCTGCTACTGCACAGACAACATTTGGTGAGCTGATGGAGATACACGATAGTAAAAGCAGAAAATCGCAATGCCGCATGGAACTTCCAAAACAGAAAGAAGCCATCTCAGATTGGCATCCGGGGCACCATGGTCATACATATGGATATCGGCTCTGACACCCAACAAGGTACTCAATTCGTCACTGATAAACAGATCGAAGCCAGTTAAACCCGTTAACTTTTCCCCTTGCATGTAACCCCCCAAGCCAATCACCATACAGGAATTGGATTCAGATGAACATGTTGTAATGGCTTATGTGTCATCGGTACACTACCTGCACAATGAGTGATTATTGACCACTCATCTCTGCGAAAAGTAATTTCTGTACCGATTTTGCTACATGTCAACATTTTTTCAATTTCAGTGACCAAATTGCGAGACATGATAATTCTTCTGTGCATGTGCAAGGGTCATACGGGCCATACGAGAGTTCTAGACTCCATACTGACTCGATTGGCAATTGATCAACCTGATATAGTCCTGCCTCTTACAGATATGTGAGAACGCACAATCTAAATTGGAGACAGAATTTACTAACAAAATTTGAGTAAGGGATGGCATACTAGTCAGAGAAGGAGCAGTCAATGCACAACACGAATCTGTATTAATGCCCACCATCATGTTGGATTCAACCATACACTCAACTACGTCACTCTGCGTTCAGACCTGGTGCACTTAGTGAACATCGCGAAAAATGCTTATGGAAGGTCATGAAAATCGAGGACAAGGAACTGATTAGGGCAAAGCGAGGAAGTTGGGCTATATTAATGAAAAATGAGTGAATGGATCTACATGCGGTAAATTGGCAGCTGAAAGCGCTGGAATGTGACAGCGCTACGTTATCCATCGCTCAGAGATCATGTGGATCAGTGGATCAGACATTGAGACGCCACAAAGCTTTTGGATACAACTGAGTATTCATACAAATTATAAGTTGGCTGTCAATAATGACTATATGATTATTTGAACAGAATTATTGACCATACAACAACTTTAAGGACATATTTATGGTGAGCGTCACTGCAATGTAAATGATTTTTGGACTTGTAGGCAACTCAATTGCGAAGCCATTTGCTCGCTGTTATCCATAATCAATGTATTGCCAGCGTTCATAGGCAAAACAGACAGTGACACAGTAACAATATCATTATGAAAATGAGAGTCAATCGAGGGTGAACGATGTTCGGTCTTCTAAGTGAGATGTTTGGGACGCGATTTGCTCGCTGTTATCCATAATCAACGTATTGCCAGTCTTTATAGGCAAAAGAGAAAGTGACACGGTAACAGCCCCATGCTGAAAATGAGCGTCAACGGAGTGTCACCAATTTCTGGTCTTGTAAGTCAGTTGTTTGGGACGTGATTTGTTCGCTGTTATCCATAATCAACGTATCGCCAGTCTTCATGAGCAAAAGAGAAAGTGACACGGTAATAGCCCCATGCTGAAATGGAGCGTCAATGGAGCGTCAACAATTTTTCATCTTGTAAGTAAGTTGTGAGGGACGTGATTTGCTCGCTGTTATCCATAATCAACATATCGGCAGCCTTTATAGGCAAAGGAGAAAGTGACACGGTAACAGCCCCATGCTGAAAATGAGCGTCAATGGAGCGTCAACAATTTTTGGTCTTGTAAGTGGGTTGTTTGTGAAGCGATTTGCTCGCTGTTATCCGTAAGCAACGTATTGGCAGCCTTTATGGGCAAAAGCGCCAGCGACATGGTAACAGCCACATTCTGAGAATGAGCGTCAATGGAGCATCAATGATTTCGGGTATTGCATCTTGAAAAATCCAAGAGCTATACTACGGCTTTTACCCATAATCGAAGTATTGGCCGACTTTATAGGCAATCTGGTTAATGTGGTTTTCGCTACAACAAAAATGAGCATCAACAGAGCGTCAACAGAGCATCAACAGAGCATCAACAGAGCATCAACAGAGCGTCAACAGAGCGTCAACAGAGCGTCAACAATCTTGGGTGTTGCATCTTGTATAATCCAAGGGCTATGCTATGTCATTTACCCATAATCAACGTATCGGCAGCCTTTATGCTCAAAAGAGAAAGCGACATGGTCACAGCCCCATTGTGAAAATGAGCGTCAACAGAGCGTCAACGAATTTGGGTGTTGCAAGTTGTTTGATCCAAGGGCTGTGCTGCGGAATTTGCCCATAATCGAAGTATTGGCCCCGTTGATAGGCAATATCGTGAATCTCGATGTCAATTCACTTGAAAGTGAGCCTCAACCGAGCCTCAACAGAGCGTCCACACAGCATCAACAGAGCGTCAATAGAGCGTCAACAATCTTGGGTGTTGCATCTAGTTCAATCCAAGGGCTATGCTATGGCATTTACCCATAATCAAAGTTTGGCCGCCTGTATTTGCAATATGGTTAGTATCAATTTCGCTACCATCTTAAACTGATTGTCAACAGAGCGTCAATGCTTTTTGGTAATGTAAGTATGGTAATTGGAAAGGGATATGCTTGAGTCGGCACGTTTCCACCCGATGGTCAACTTCCTGCCAACCTCTTCACTGATCACACAGATGTCATTTCCGCCATCTATGAAGAGGGGAAGTTGATGCACGTGTAACTTTCCGAGAACAGTTGGAGAGGCACTGGCGTACTAGGTTTCAGTGTATCCGGAGTGATCTGTCAGGCCTCAGAAAGAAGACATGTGAGGGATTCCCATTTCCTTTGGTGCTGCAGGGGTCCTGGCAGCAACTCGTTTGTCTTTGGGAACTGATCGCGTTTTAGCCTTTGGTAGCAGTGGAAAGGCCAATTCCCCGGTCTCTCTATCTTGATGGAATAGGACAGTCTAATCGAGTAGGCTACTTCTGAGGACTTCATAGTTTCCAGTATCCAGGGCAGGTGCTTTCTTTCCTAGAACTTTTGCAGCCTTAGGGGTCATTGGAGTCGTGTTTTCGATGGGGCGCGCCTTGGGTGGTTGCTTGCTGAATGGTACCGGTTTGCGGATAGTTCGCTTTTCCTGGTTACTAGCACTCGTTGTAACCTCTGGAAGCTTTTGCTCCATACATGCCCGCTTATCATCACCCCTGGTCACTGTGTCCGTCCTCATCCTTCTCTCGTGCATGAAGGCATATCCCTTTTGCATATCTACAGCTGCCGACCTTTTGTTATCTCTCTTCCTCATCTCAATGGGCGTCTCTCTCCTCCTCCCTCTCACTTTCGTCCTCTTTCTCCTCACTGCTGACACCTTACCCCTCTACTTGCTGATCATCCTCGTCGCTCAATTCCTCAATACGGTCATCGTTACCTTCTTCCCTACCTTCCATACCTCTTTACCTAACAGAATAGTACCCATCAATTTCCGACAGCTGTCGGGTGATCCCTGCTGCCCTTGTCGAGCTAGTTCCCTGGTGTACTCCCGCATTGACAAGAACTTTCATTCTGGTTGATATCCGGATATCTCTCCTCCATTTCCTCCTCTTGGTCGCCGGGTTAGTAATCCACATTCATTGAGGAGGACTATACCTATTTCCTGGTCTGTGGGCAAATCAGCACAGAAAGTGCGGATCTGTTCGACTTCAACAGAATTCAGACTGGGTCCAGATCCTTGCGGGGGCTAGTGCTGGTAATTGGGTCCTGGTTGGTAGTAAGCGGGTCCCGGGGGTGCATCCAGAGGTGGGAACTTCATCGGTGTGTGTGGAGGTGGATGGTCAGCTTGGATGGCGTACGCCCTGGCAGTCTGGTAGCCTCCGTATCTGAGCTTGTTCACTTGACCCAGTTGCATCCACCTGGCCTCCAAGGCCTTCATTGCGTTGTCCATTTTCGTGTCAAATGAATTTTCGGCTGTAGTGATGAGAATATTCTCCATGCCGTGCGCTGGTGCGGGGGTCTCTTCACTATGGATTGCCAGAATAGTCACCACAACTGGCATTGGTGTAAGCGGAATTCCTGCTGAGATGGAGTAAGGAGAGACACCCGGCTCCGTGGGTGCTCCTTCCGGATCCAGGAGGCCAAGGGAATCGGCGGTTGCCCATTCGTCGAGGATGTGCTTTCATAGTGTGTCGTATTTGAATCTTGTGGGGTCTCTGGGATCCAGTTCGAGTTTCATTGCCGTTTTCATTCCCACATCGCTTGGCAGGGCTCCAAGCATCATTTCCACCTGTGACTACTTGGCCAAGGCTCCGTTGTTGATCATTATGCGGCTGATGTTGTCATAGGCGAGGATAAAGGCTTTACGGCCGATGTTCTGACATTGCAGCCGGTGTGTGCAGCGTCATGCCGTGTACGATCTCCTGGACATAGAGACTCTGCTATCGGCGTGGTGGAATGCGTCCTTCTGTTGCTGATTCAACTGCTCTCAGTACATCGTCATATATCCGTTCATCATGTTCATTGTTCCCTGGATCGTTTCCGAGCAGTGGTATGGGAAGTTTCCAATGAGGTCTCGGGCCACCTTGTCGGTCCCTGTGCAAGATCACAGGATGTTGTATGCTGTACTGAATTTGGTAATATCCGCTCCTCCGAAGCCTGGGGGGCCCATCGTGCCCGGGAGTGGCATTTGCGTCTTTTCCTTCGTGATGGCCACAGGCAAGGACTCGATGAATTGCCATGGAACATGGACATGATTGGGCAAGGCGTTGGCGGAAGGTCCAGCGCAGGTGGAGGATCCGGCATAGCTTGAGGGTCCAGCACTGGAGGAAGCGGTATGGCCACTGGAACCGGCAGCGGAAGTAGATCGTGAGTGTTCAATTGACATCTTGGTATTGTTTGCAGCGGTTTGGAGATGGGATGATAGATTAGGTGGTGAATTGGCAGTAATTGGTGATCTAAGGTTAATTGCTAGTTTGTGAGTTCTTGGAAGGGAAGGTGGGATAATTGATGTTCTTTTTGAGGTGCGCTCTTTGTTTTCGTTCTTTCCGTAGCCCAGCTTTGCCACCTTTCAGTCCTCTCTCTTTACTTCCTGCCACGTTGTCCATCTCTGAGGTTCTGTTCCCTGCGACATCTCCCCTCAAGACTAGTATTATTCTCAGCAGCATCCGTTCTAATCTTACCAGCATCAGTAATTCCTTGGTACAGGAGTGGCGTCCATTTTTCGCTTGCGTTGTCTCTTCCTGGTATATGGTCGGTGGCTGTGGTCACAGTGTTTGGTTGGTGCCCTTCATCCCATCTGCGAGGATGGTGCCTGTTGTCCCAATATGACGTCAGTGCCTGTTGTTCCGGCCCCGAGGACCATAACATCGTCATGGTGTTTGTCCCGGTATGATGTCGGTGCATTATATCCCATCTGGGAAGTCAGTGCATTTCATCAAGGTGTCGTGTCGGTGCATTTTTCGGTGTTCGTCCCGGTATGAGGTCCGTGCCTGTCATCAAGTGTTAGGTTGGCGCCATCTCCTAGGTGTTCGTCAAGGTATGAGGTCGGTGCCTTTCGTCCAGCATTAGGTTGGCGCCATCTCCTAGGTGTTAGTCCCAGGATAAGGTTGGTGACTTTTTTGTCAGTGACGTTGACGTACCAGGCTTAGCGCAGCTGGCATGCCAATCCGACATTGTTATCACCGTCCATCAGTACCTTCTCCCCACATCCACCCATATTAGCTAGTGGGCGTCATTCCCTCCATTCCTTACCCAGCTTTCCGAATCAGAATCCGCATTTGGGCTCCATGTGTGGTGAAACGGCCGAGCCTGAAAGCAGATCGCCCATCATCAACACTCCACCACACCACTCGTGGCATTGCAAAAGGAATTCGTGAGAAAAAGCAGTTGGGGCTTGAGGCGCGTAGGAAGAGGGTGTCAAATTATGATACGACCCGGCTGCGAGGATCCACGAAATCACAGAAAGAGCGAGTGAAATCAGAAGTTGGCAAAGATACAGTGTGTAATCCGTTGTATGGTGAGATGAGACAAGATGAGATGAGATGCTGTCCACCCTGGGGTCTCCCGAATACATACTCCCAGTCGCTCTGTCAATCTCAATTTCCTTTGGAACTCGGTTCGCCTCCATCGCCCAGTCCATCTCAATTCCCTTTGTCACTTGGTCCGCCCCAGTCGCCCAGTCCATCTCCGTCATATCCTGCATGACTAATCAGTGCCCCCATCCTGTCATGGGCAGCCCACCCAGATTAGACCTGGCTCGTCGATTTGGACTCAGTTCGAGAGCATCTGACCTGGCTACTTCTTTGGGATCCCACCATATAGTGCGACCACTCGGATGCAAACTATTTGGACAGCTGTCATGGACTCTGGGACAGCCTTACACATCTTTGTAAGGGATCAGAACCTATCTTTTGCTGCCATGGCTTTTTCCAGGTATCAGTTGTGCTGCTCCTTGAATGTCAGATGTATGTACATCAAAACGCCCAGCTAGTGTGTTTCTGCTGTGTCGAATTGTATCAAGCGATCTCCGACTATATTTATTCTTGTTAGCTTCGGCCGAAGGTGCTTCATCTGGCCTGTGCTGTATTTGATCAATGCCACCTCCATTTGAGTTTTATCTAACTGCTGCGCTCACTGACTCACCCATTCAATGCTTTTTGCACCCTATTTCTCAAGTTTTGTGACAACCTGATTGACATTTCTTCCACTAGCCACCCAGACAAAGTCTTCCACAACTGAAGGACCTTTGGCTAAGACGTACCCCTCGACCCACTTAATCAGTCCTGACATGTAGATTGCATAGAGAATCAGTGATAAAGATGAGTCCTGTGGGACCCCTTCATCCACTGGGTGTGTCGTCATATCATTGCCCTCAATTAGTATTTCTACCATCCATGGGGCGACAAAACTTTGTGTCCATTGTATGAGGTCTCTATCAATATGCTTGGCCTTGATTTCATCGACCAGCCTTCCTTTTCCAAAGCGTGGGAATGCTGG
>Ga0307515_10014909_pt1 | contig 14365 bp, 16 predicted proteins | sample 17_EM_MG_FD_194513 | JGI IMG/M metagenome (GOLD analysis project Ga0307515, IMG submission 194513) | Populus trichocarpa ectomycorrhiza microbial communities from riparian zone in the Pacific Northwest, United States - 17_EM | ecosystem: Host-associated > Plants > Roots > Unclassified | place...
GTGAAACTGCTATCGCCAGGAAGAGAAATGGTGTGGGTCATGCAGGACTCGTGTCGCAATGATAGGTTTCCAGATATAGCCAGCAGAATGCATGGGAAATCTCATGGACAAAGGATGCAAGCACGGGTTCCTGATTTGAAACGTCAGGATAAATATCCAGTCCCTCCCCCACCACCATTCCGCCATCCACCCTCATCCATACCTCAAGGCAGCGAAATGTGGGGCTGAACTCGTAGGACACCCACCGTTGCGCATTTTCTTGAATTTGAACGAGTTGGACCTAATTGTAATCATGCTGACCCGCCGAAGGGTGGGATTTCGAGATAACGCAATCTGTCGCAGAAATTTGATATCATTTACATGTTCGGGACGCCGACTTTCATGTCGCGTTGATGTTAACGATAGCGGAAGGTATGGTGAGTGTACGTGGACTGTCAACTGTCAACGCACACAAAAAACTGGAGACGTGCATATTGTAAGCTCCAGCACGCATTTGTGGACGTTCGCGGAAACCCTGTACCCTAAGGCCTTCGCCTTCAAGCGCCAATTGATTGGTGCACCATCGATGTCTTCGATAACATCGGACAACACATGTCGAGGCAAGTTTGGAGGTAAACGAGGGCCTTCATAGAAACGCCGCGGTACCTGACGGACGGGTGTAGCCTCGGGAATTTCGCCACGCGGTGCGCTCCAATGTTCTAAGGTACAGCGATTTCGTACGGTCGCCGTTCCAGAGCGTCCTCCGTTCAGGCGGAGGTATATCCGCTTAGAAGCGGTTCTAGAGAACGAAAAGGATACACGGCAAACCCGACGGAACAACGCAATAAGGTGAGACGGGAGATTAGCGTGTCCAACTCACTCAAGCTCGAAACTCGAAAACTCCGGCGTTCGATCTGTCTCTCCTGACGGGGGTTTAACTGTGCTCAAGCGGGCGGGAAGCTCCGATATTTGTTACGTGTTCCATCTTGATGACTTTGCACATGAAGTGACTGCGAGGAAAGGTGAAACAAGGAACGGCAGGATCGGGGACTCCGACAAGTCCGCACAAAAAAGGAACGCCTCGGACGGGGCAGTTTGTTCCGATGGCGCGCAAGGGTAGTTGATTCCACTGAGACGTGCATCGAGCCTCAGGGGAAGGTTCCCGCCCTCGCTAAAAGCCCGAGTTTGGTTGGCGGCTTGGGGTTGACCAACTCCGAGGGCGAACGACGTGTACGCATCGCGTCGGTCCCACCACCTGTATCGTACCTCATGCGGGAACTCGAAAGGGTGACGGCTATCACTACCGATCGACTATAATCGTTTGCCTTGCGGTCTCGGACTTGGTACAACAATTTTCAACTGTATCGGTTAAGGAACGTGTATGTGCGTATTACGAACCCATAAGAAATATGAGACGTACGAGGAAACAGAATACGAGAAACACTGGAACGGGGTTCAATGGGATAGGACGAGTCAAGGTCAGGACGGCAAACCAGCAAGAAGGAGATTAACATGACTAGACTGTAAAGAGGTTGGGGAGTAGGATCTGTCAGGAATGTGTGAACGAATGGAGATGAATGGGTTATGTAGAGTAGTAGTGTGGAGGTCAACTGGATAGCAGAGAAGGAAACGGGAAATGGATAGTAAGGCTAAACGAAGTACGCTAGAAATTAAAATGCAAGTCGGGTACAAGCACAATCTGGATTGGCCGGTCACCCTCTCCTCAGGTTCAATCCAAGGCGAAAACTCAAACAGGGGACTTGTTCTTGTCTGGTCCCGAATACGAAATCATCGATTCGTAGTCAAACTTGCTGTCTTGGAAACTGGCCTCAGGGTCCACCGAAGGCTTTTTCCTTAAAGGCGAAGCGCAAGCGAAGCTCTCGTTAACAGCGGTCGTGGGGCTTTCACTGTAACGAATCATGGGAATGTCGGTATCCGTCCTCCGCGGGAAATGTAATCTGGCAACAAAGGAGTACTCACATATCCTCCATCACGATATGGCTCGTTGTTACCTTAATCTGAGAAGCGGGCGAACGACGGAACATTGGGGCGCTGATCGGTCGCGCCCCACCTTCGCGATTTTTGGAATTTCCAGTGCCGTAATCCCCACCGATACACACATCTCGGTTGCGGAAATCTTGCAGGCGGATTACAAGTCGGCACGCGGCGATCGCTCTGCGGTACAGTGCGATTAGGGTGGTGAGGGCGTCGAGAGGGCTTGGTGGGGACTCACGATACGGTGGCCGCTGGGACGGTCGCGATACTACATTGGCGTCAGTTTAATGTCCGGCGGATACCCATAAAACTCTACCCACACATTCATCACAGTGTTGAGTTCGAGAACGTTCAATATCGCCGGCACCGCGTTGAACGAGAACGTCACCAAAAAGTACACTAGACCGTCACGGAACAACAAGGTCCAAAGACCAGACCGTACGCCGGAGTAGGAGAGCCGGTATAGGGCAATGGTCGTTAACAACAGGATGGTGAAATCGAACGCCATCGCTACGACAGAACATCAGGAACAAACTTCGTCATACGTTTCTGAAAGCACTGACTGCTGAAGAACGTGGTCCGCAAAAACTGGCCATCGAGCTTCACGATGACGCATGTATTGGCCTCCGGGCTCCAGGCAGCATCGATAATGAACATGCCGCGCCAGAGGATTCCCCAATGGGCGAGACTCAAACAGATGAGAGGAATCATGATGTATTTCTTCCTTTCCCAAAGCGCGATGCTATTTGGTGGAGATGGTGAGAGTCAGACGCCGAGGGTGGAAGAGACAAAAACTCACGTCCGAATCATCAACGACGTCGACGCGGCAAGGATTGCTAGATTTCCTGTCAACTTCACGCCAAGCGTTGGTTGCGTTCGGCGGGAAGAACAATGAGGTAGACACTTACAGAATTGAATATGAATAATGCCTAATGTGTCGTCCTTTAGTTTTGTAGGGGTGTAAATCTGAATGGGGTGCGCACCTGGCAGTTGACGCTGCCTTCCAAGGTGAAGGCGAGGATCCTATTCCCCATTCAGTTCCATTGAGCCGCGGAGTCAAATCTGGTTTCTGTCACTCACATTCCAATGAGTGCCCAGAACATGCAATACCGGGTAAGGAAGAAGAAAACTAGCGTCGGTTTGTCAGCCCCACGAACAAGAGGGGGAGCGTTCCGACTCACTCAGCGGCCAAGCGAACTTTTTGCGACCGGTGATTAACGACCACTCATAGTCACAAGTGGTAAATAGTTCCCAGAGGTATATCCCGAGGAATGCAAACATCATCTGGGTATTGACAACTGCATGGACGAACAGTTAGCACATCGAGCCTGAGTGAAGGGCGGAGACTGGAACGCACGGGCAGTTTTGGCTATCACTTCTGGGGATTCCCAGTCGGGCATATTTACCAAAGTGTTGAAGAGGGGAGGGTAGAGAATAATGGAGTAGTCGGAGTGGTGGGCCGAGGCACAGAGAACGCCAAGTTCAGCTTCGAGACCCGACCCTTTATAGTGGAGGACCAGGTGGCTTAGCGTGAGCATATTAAACTTCTCATTCGTGCTAGTCGTCGTAATGCATAGTTTCCGCGCAGAAGTGCAGTTACGGGAGGGGAACCTCTCGATCCTCTGCTCCCGCTTGTTTTGCGTCGTGTTCTGTTCGTGCACGTCAATGCAGGATATCGGAGGGACGGAACTTGGGTAGGGCCTTCATTTCTCAACGGCCGCCGTGGACTGTCAAAAGGATATGAGGGTACGAATTCCGATAGATTATGCATCCCGCGGCAAACGCCAGCTGCACATACAGTTGCGAACATATGGACCTGGGTCAGAAGGAAAGTTGGTGAGTCTCGGCCAATCGATCTTATTAAATATGACCGTGTGTAATCAGTGACTGTCTCCTGCGTCAACACTTGAGCGGGGACAAGTCGGCTGGAGGAAAATCTAAAATAAGCTTTTCGGAGCAACTGTCGTGTCTGCTGAAGCCAGTGGGGCATAGATCCCGCGTATCTGCCCAGGCTGAAAATTGGAGACGACTAACCGTTGATGTTGATAGAATTGAAGGTACAAGGGAGAGGAGTCGCAAAATACCGATCGGGATGATCCATTTCATTCCCGCCCACACTGCTCCGCGGGGGAGAGACGGCAAGTCCCCTTCGGCATAATCTCCGACGATTCGGATTCAGATGCTTCAAACACGACCGCGTAAGAATGTGATAATAGCAGCGGTGATGAGTGACACTGTAGGTCGTATGAACGGAACAAACAATGGGAAGATAAATCAGCTACACCACAGATCGACCTTCCCATCTGCGCCGGCGGACAGTAACCACGGTTGCCGATTGACCCACTCCACCTGGAGAACGCCAAGTCCATCCTTCACAGTATGACCCCTCAGGATCTTCAGTGGGACAATGAGAGGATCCGTCATCAAGTCGTGGTAGATCCTCGCGTGGAAAATCTGTATCGTCCCATCGTCTGACGACGAGGCAAACAACGGATACGTAGGATGGAAGTGGAGAGATCGGATCGCCCTCGTATGGTACCTGCCAAGCGGATCAGCCGCACGACATGTGATAGTATGAGGACGTATAACTGACCTGAGTATTTTGTATGGTTTGTCACTCAGCTCTAGATCGAACCAGCAAAGCTTCCTATCGTAGCCCCCGACGATAATGTGATCCCCTGATGGGTGCACGCTCATCGATGAGATCCATTTGATACCCGGCATTAGGGTTTTGATTAACTTCTGTTCGGAAAGGTTGTACAGCCTCACATATGTCTGTGTCTGGCGTGGTGTCAGAGGTTGCTGGGGGGGATGAAACGCGGCATATCCATACCGCGACAAAGAAATTTGGCTTTTTTGGGTGAAAGAGAACCATCTGGACAGTGCCCTTAATCCTCTTGAACGGAGATTGAGAGTGGCGTTTGGTGACCTGGTGGATCCAAACGCCACCATCGCTAGCTAAATTCGTGTCAACACATCGCCCTATATGACAGCGATCTGGGGTAAACGTACAGACGGTGGCAAAATAATCGCCCCTTGCGTGCCAGGCAATTTGCTTCGTAAGGCCAGACCGATTTGCGATCACCAGGGCGGGTTTTTCTGGATCAGACGATGAGGTCCATTTTAACAGCGAGGGTGTTGCTAGCTGGGGTGGTAGTGTGGCAGGGGCAAGAAGGTTCTTCGTGAAAGTGTACAGTGACGAAGGTAAGTTCGGAGGAATAAAGAATTCGAGTCGGTCTTCCCTGCTAAACATCAGCGCTGTTGTAGGATTTATCACCAGGAAGAACCTCACAGTCCGACAACGAAGAAGTAGGACTCGGGGTTTGGGCACCACGAAATTGATCCTACCTTACCAGAAGCGTTCCACTTCTTGACTTCCCTCCCCACTATGACTTCCCAAAGGCTGATCGCCCCGCCTTCACTGGCGCTAACAACCCACGCCCCATCTGGACTGGCGCTGATACAGCGCACCCTGGAGGCCCCGTGACTGAAGTCGAGCGACTTGTACGTGGGGAACGGTTTGAGGCTATTTGGACTGGGGAGTTTGGGGATTAAACTATTAGGGTCTATTCGAAGCTTGGTCCGTTGGATCCTGGGAGCGAGATAGAGGTCAAGTTGCCTGCTGAATCGTTGTTGGATAAATTGGTCATAGGCGGGAACTAGGCGGAGGGCAGAATATTTCTGAGGAAGGTAATCGCGTTCGCGATCTTCCTTATCAGTAGCCTCCCATTCCTTTCGCTCTTCCTTGGTGGGGAGATACTCTTCCGGCGGGTTGTAAGATTCGGCGTGGGTAGGAAGACGTGGTTTTGGGGCGGGAAGGGGAGCGGGATGTAGCGAGGGGGTTGGATCCGACCAAATAGCGTAGAACCGGGGTTCAGTCGAAGAGGTTTTCGGTTTCGAAGGTACAATCCGGCCTTGCCTGATTGCGCGCACGATTTTCATGACCTACACCACCGTGTTAGTGGATGAGCATCTTTGAACGAAAAAAATCTACCTTCTGTTTCTCCCACTTGCTGGGAATCCACCGACGCTTCGGTTCGGGCGCTGCGGAGAGCGGCATGATCTCTTCCTTCCCTTTGCCAGTGAACCATTCAATCATGGGTTCATATGGGTCGTATCCGGCGTCAGGATTTTCATTCTGATACAGTCTGCGAATGAGGTCGAGTTCTTCAGGGGTTAACTGCTTTTCTCCTTGGGTATTCTTGTCTAGAGCAGACATCCTAAAACCCCAAATTCAGTAGGGTAGCGACACGACCCAGTCGAAACATACCATGTTGTTGGATCCTCCTGCGTCTTCAGGAACTTATCCAATTCGTCACCCACAACCGGACGCAGAACCTTTCTCCCGTTGACATCGTATCCAATGTGCGGCATATCATCGTACCAATGCATGGGAATGTTTCCTACTCGATTAGGGTCCTTTATGCGGTAGATATTATGATGCTATTCGTTGATAAAATGGTTAGGGACGCACTCACGTCTTCCGTCGAAGAGTCAGAGTCGTAGTCAGGCTCGATTTCCGGGTAGACCTTTTTTGGTTCGCCGGTAATATCAGATATTACAACCTTCGCCTTGGGGAAGATATGTAGCGTTTTATCGCTACCGGACGCGTCGGAAGAATAGTCGTCTCCCTCTTCGTCTCCCTCATCCTCATCCTCATCCCCCTCGACCTCGGTGTCGCTGGCGGCGTTGATTTCAGGGAATTCCTCGTAGTCTCCATCGTCAGATTCAGGAACCTCGTCTTGCTCGTCCTCGCTCAGCATTTCGAGGGCACTGGCAGAAAGTAGCTGTTCGTCCTTGGGCGCAGTTTCAGAAGCAGAAGCTTTCCGTTTCCTCGAGTTAGAGACCGAAGCCATTCGGATGCGAGGAAAAGTTTACGAGTTGATCGGAGGAATAAAGTTGTTTGGCCTTGTTGTCCAAAGGCTTTGACCGATCGCCTGACGCGTGAATCCTCTCACTATCATCATGGTCCAGTATGGCGGAGGTGCGCGCAACGTGTCTAATACTGCGCATCCGAAGACAGTTGCTGACTGGGACGACTAGATGAAGTTGCTGCTCTCGTCGTCGACATCGGTTCCTCCACACTTCGTGCTGGCTACGCAGGAGACGATACCCCCAAGGCAATAATCCCAACCTACTACGGATACAGGTCCCAACCAGATGCAGACGTGACAATGGGCGGGACAGTCGATGATCACACCACTCCTAAACCCGTGCCAAAAATTGCCAAGATGTTTGTCGGTCAAGATGGTCCTTCGATCTACAGAGAGGGAATGGAAGTGGGAAACCCCCTGAAGGAGGGACTTGGTACGCGTTTTCTCCCTGTGCTCGCCCAGCCGATACTCATAACATCTCAGTTGAGGATTTCAATCCAATAGCTCCACTCATCCGTCATGCATTGGAGGACGTTATGCATATCAACCCCGTTGACCACCCAATCCTCGTGACAGAGCCCGCATGGAACACTCCAGCCAACCGCGAACGAATGGCAGAGATTATCTTCGAGGAATTCAACGCCCCTGCTTTTTACATTGCCAACACCTCTGTCCTCAACGCGTAAGACTTCTCTTATTACGCCTATACAGTCTGTGACGCCGCTGCAGTTTTGCTGCAGGCAAAGGTTCCGCGCTTGTCATCGATATCGGTCACTCGGAAGCCAGCGTTACGCCGGTGATCGATGGATTCGTGCTCAGGAAAGGTTCGCCTCGCGCATATTCTAGAGGACCACCATTTTACTGAGTCACGTTACACAGGACTCGTGCATTCATCTCTACCGGCGTTAGTTCACCAAAGAGCCAAATACATACTTACCCAACCTGATCAAAACCGCCGCGGTATCGATTTACTCCCGCACCAGTTGATTGCCAACAAAGCTGTAAGTTGGTATTCGAGTGCCATCTTATTGACTTCCCGACAACTCTGTCCCCAAGCCTGTAGATCCAGGTGCCGACCCCCGGTTTAACGTACGGGAAGATCGCCTTCAGGGTATCACAGGCAGTTGGCGGAATTGGGCCGAAAACCGAGAAGTGGATGAATGGATACACAGCATCGCCTCGGTCTTTGACCAGGGATGGAATGAACAGTAGGCGCTTCCCTCTCATTCATTTTTCTCGAGAACCCGGCTCATATCAAACACCATAAGGGCCGTTATCGCGAAAGGTGCAAGGCAATACGAATTTCCAACAGGGTACAACTATTATTTCGGCGCCGAGAGATACGAAGTTGGAGAACTCTTCTTCGCGCATCCTCAACACCTGCAGGAAAGTCTATATAAATCTCCGATGCTCCCCACCGGGTTTATTAAGTGGTTAAACGCAGGCCGTCAATTCTAATCTGCCAAAATCTCTCCCTCAACTCATCAGCGCTTCTGTGACCTCATGCGATCCCGATATTCGCCAAGTTCTGCTGAGTAATGTGGTACTCGGTGGAGGAGGAAGCTTGTTCTCGGGCCTTGCGGACAGGCTGAACAACGAATTGAACAGGATATTCAATCATGTGGGTCTATCCTAGCTTTTCCGGGACCAACAACATCTCATCGTTCTCCAGGCTAAAATTCATGCACCCGGGAACCCAGCTGAGCGGCGCTATGGTGGTTGGCTCGGCGGTAGTATCCTTGCGAGCTTGGGTACGTTCCATCAGCTTTGGATAAGTAAAGAAGAATGGCAGGTATGCGCCTCTACCAATGCTCGTGGATGTACGTAAGAGTGCTGATAATTAATTCTACAGGAACACGGCCGACCTATTGTCGGCCAACGCTGTAAGTAGGTTGTCGATTAGGTGCAATATCATCACTACGCTTTGCCGCTGCGCCTGCACTGGTTAGGAAGCCTATGCGAATTTCGTGTCCAACCCGCTGTCAAGCCTCACCTCGCCTTCTGTCACACCTGCACTGGAAGATTGCGTGGGTTTGCTAGGGTTGACCACCCAACCCTTGCCGCCTTTGTCTCTCCTCGCCTGGGGTCCAAGAGGGTTGAAGTTGGGTTCGCGAACGATTCCCCCAATGATAGAGCTTGAGGACGAGTAAGCACTGGCAGGTACAGGGAACGCTCGAACGTACAAGAGTACACTCGCTGTATGACACCTCTTCTCCATAATCTCAAACAGCTCCAAACACTTTTCGAGTAACTCTCTGTCTTGGGTGGTATCCTCTAAGGGGCGCTGACTCAACACATTGATGAGGAAGGTACAAGCCGCCGCAAATATTGCACCCTGATAAATTCAAGCTCGTGAGTTCCAGGAATCCGTGGTTCAAAGACCTTCGATAATACCTCATAGTGTATAAGATCAAAGCCAAGCTGATATCTCAATTTGTAGAGAAGGTGGAAACAAGTCACGGCAGAACCCGTGCACATCGCCGTCGCAGCAGGCGCAAGCGGCGAGTCCTTCCTGTTGGGAAGTGTGTACGGTCTTCTGATCCACATATTGAATTTGTGGTAGTGTGCATGTAAGTATACGGACTGCCTGACGAACTCAGGGTCCGCCGAAGATGCGAAGGATGTCTCCCTTACTGCACCAATATCACGAAACCGACCAAGACGGTGAGGGTGAGGGAACTCACGATATTCGGGTATAGATTTCGCCCAGTTGTCCATCTCAACGTCAAGTACTTCAAGCATCCGTTTCTCCGCTTCTGAATTACGGAAGGAGGGCGTTCGATTGAGTGGGTACTGGTTGGGTCGTTAAATGGCCCTCCAGGACTAGGGGAATGTACTCACGATCGCTCGGATCATATCTGCTTGAAGGTGGAAGAGCTTAATTGTCAGAATAAACATCGTGAGTTTGGAGAGTTTCCCAGGCGGTTGCTTGAACCCCTCTGACTCGTCATCCGCGGGCCAGTATTCGTCATCGCAATCGATGGGGAGTTCGAGATTAAAACTGAAAAGGTGGTGAGGGGAGGAAGAAATAAAATGCTCCACCACCTACTCCTCTGCTTTAACAGAACACGGTCGTCCAAGCGATGCGCAGGTGAGGCGCTCGTAGTTGAGTAGAACCCTACGAACTATTGTGAGCAGTTTTTTTCGACAACCAGTATTGAGATCGGTGGAAATAATCACCAAAAAACACGTTTCCACAGCTCACCCTCTATTGTAGGCTTGTCCCCATATGTCTTCACATGGCTTGCCCCAACGCTTTTAGCAAGCCTAACGGCTATCCCGAGAATAGTCCACCTCATTGGAACCGGGAATCCATCAAGGCATATCGCATGGAGCTGCAAACGATGGACTTTCAACGCGGGCTCCCGGTTCTAGCATTCTCGCGAACGACCTACTCACGCAATAATATTGAACCTCGAACAGTGTAGCCGTTGACGTAAATGACTTCTTCATCACTTCACGAGTTTGGATAAGCCACTGCGTCATGCAGCGATTCGTGCCCTCAGCGGTGACATCGGAAACGTAAGGATGATCGGAGAACCGTGTTCCAATTGCACACACCACAAGCAAAAGGCTACCAAGCTCGTGATCGTGTTGATGGAGCTCTTGGTCGAGTAATCGCTGGAACGTTGGGCGGTGTAACACCGGGTAATAGATGTTTGAGTGGGCAAAGTAAGCGTCGACCAAGGAAGCGATGACGTCCGGCGGGGGGAACTCTAAACGGTTGGAAGGGGGGCATGGATGGGGGCCCATCCACTGTGACTGGTCAGCGTACTGCCGGAGATTGCACGACGCCAAGAGAAAACTTACATCCTGAGCTTCCCAGAATTCCCGTCGACGGTTTGGGAACCTATCTTCGAAGGCCATGGGCTCGCACTTTACTCCATCGTGGAATTCGAGGGCAAACTCAACCAGCCGGTAGTCACTCGTAGAGCCGTAATATTCCCCTCTCCCCTTTTGCACAGTGTTGGCTATCAGGAAGGCCTCGGAATCTTGGACTCGCTGGGAAGGATGCGCTTCAACACGCTCACCGCTAGGTAGAAAGAACCTAGATGGGATGATTGAGTTGTTTGAACCCGAAGGTAGTGAGTTTGGTCCGCCGGGAACATCATCTTGAAGAAGGTCGCTCAAATCTTGGTCTGGCGCATACTGGGTGATAAACCAACGTCAACGGCTACGTGCCACGGAAGATACTAAAACCCCCGATTTACTCTTCTTATGAGACGCTCCACACTTGTGATACGCAACTGTAAGTCCTCTATGTACCTGGGTGCACAGGTTATGGTAAGCGAAAGACCCACGGCTGAGATCACGGGAGTAGTGATTTACGCTTTCGTTCCCCATTTCTGTAGGCACGGAAGGGTGAAGAAATGTTACCAAACCTGTCTGGATCCTCTGAGAAACCTAGAGAACCCACCAGAGCATTCGCTGGAGTCCCGTAATGGCAAGGTTGGTTGTGTCTCTTGCAGTTGCTACAAACGCCATTTCCCCTCTGGTAGCCATCACCTGCGTGATGGTGATCTGTGGGTCACAAACAATCTGCCCAGCTTACAAGCACTCACATTTCACTTTGTGCAAACGGCGCGTTCCGAGTCAGTACAAGGTTCTTTAACGGGGGGATCAACAGGAGCGCGTACCTCTTCTAGCCCTGCAGACATCGCACGCTTGCAAGGTCTTGCGCCGGATAAACGTATTTGGGACGACGGAAGACATCAAGGAGGAAAACTGTACGTGGAGGATTGTTCTTGTCACATCGGTCCACTCTTGAGCGAAGGATGTTATATAAACATTCCTTCTACCCGAAAAGGCACTATCGGAGCTCTGCACCTGCCAATTTCGAGATCGGCCCTGGGAACTATCTTATGTCGTGCCGCCAGGGCACCGCAGCAATGCATCAGAATGGGTGAATCTCACGGGCAGATCGACACAGCCGAGCGAGCGTTTCGGGAGCAGAAGATGATGGGGATGACCAGGTTTTGTATGGCGGCCGGAGATGTAATCATCCCAAACAATGACAGTCCCAATGCAACCTGGGAAAAGATAGGGGAACCACTGCGGCTCAGCAGCCTTGGTGCCCACTAACTCTCGCGGGTTTCAACAACATACTAGACTAACGTAGGCTTCTGGGACTGGTCACTACCAAGACTATTCGAGGTCATGGAACAGACCGTCAGCAAACCGGACGAACTACGTGAGTAATTTTTCGATCTAGGACGAGCCAAATTCGCAGTGGTTCTCCGTCACGGCGCTGTTGAGGTTCCTGACGATGACCCCAAGCCTCTCACCATCATCCTCGGTCCCGCAGGTCCCAGGGCGGAAGTTTTGGTCGTGAGCCACCCATCTCATTGAACTGCATTGGGCTCAGCACGCAAAATATGAAACAAACAAACAACGCTCCCTGATCGCTCGGGTTACCATTTCGTTATCTCGTCTTGACACGATGCTGGTTATACCGTGTAGTGAACGAGGACAAAACCAAGCCCATTTAAGACTGCAGATAAGGCGCAAACAGGTCACAATGGAATTTGTAGACATAGCCGCCGAGGGGGATATTCTTCCGTCCTGGCGACGTTGGCTAACCGGGCGTTTTATCCCTATATCAAACTCACGAAAAAAATACGAACTTCGAGCCCCCCAGCTCACTCTTCCAACCTGGCAGAATAAGCACTTTCGATGGCCAAGAAGGGCCCCGTGTTGATTTTGTGATAACATAAAGCCTTTGAGATTTGACATTAGGTTTTCCAGGGGCTGACCGGTGATGCATGATGGCACAGCCTATCGCAGATCGTCACTGGAAAAAGCGTTTGGGCGGCTCGCCCTCTACCGTGGGGCGGTCCCAGTAAGACTTTGCAGGGGTGTGCTCCAGCGCATTGTTCAAGCCTGTCGCCTGCACAAATAACTTGGAACCTCCTGTGCGCGGCAATGCGGTCGAGAAACAGCGCAGAAAACTGAAACTTGTTTGTTCTGCGAGTTTCAGTCAAACGGCACATACAATGATAACCGAAGCTCGCACTCCTAGGAAACCGGGTGCCTGGGGGGCTCGCGCGATCGCTCATCACGGCAACTTGACCGATAAAGCGCCACATGTCTGAGAAATCACAGTATCCCGACAATCAGTGGTGTGCGATCGAGAGTGAGCGGGATCGCCTCTGGAGGGGTTCGAGCCACGATGCACGAGGGCTCTCTGGCTCTCTGGCTCCCGTCGATCACACTATGAACGGGGACCCACGACATGAAGCAAACTGGCAAGAAGATTCCGGGAAACGCGGATGTCCGAGACCGGGATTAATAATTTGAGCAGGCGGGATCTGATGCTGAACATCGCCGGGCGCGCATAAGGATTTGGGTCGCCCCAGGAATTAATCAGCCCGCGCCGAGACTGGAACAGCGTTGGGAGGTCCAGCCAAGAGCCCGTGATCTGCGATACGACTGCGCGGCGGCAACGGTCAAGTTGTGGCTGTGAATCCGTGAGACCCCGCAGTTACGTTCATCACTTCACGCTTGGCCAACATACCTTGACTGAGTGCGCCGCAGCTAGTGAAAGGAGGAAAAAGCAACCAAGGCACGACATGTATGAATAACATGTAGCGTAACCATCAACGTCATGAAAAGGGGCAAACTCTTGCTTATGATTGATACAGGTGCGGGGTTCGTATAGCATTAAGGTCCCTGCATACACGGCGTTATCCACATGAGATACAACTTTGAATAGCGAAAAGGACTAAAGCGAGGTCGACCGAAAAGACAACGAGATAACGAAGACGAAAGCGATGACGCATAAAACAAACAGTGTGTGATAAGCACGAATTAACCCGTTTCTTTTGGGGCACCATTGGCGTTGGGGGGATGCGAATCAGCGTCAGCTGGTACATCGGCGGGTGGAGGATCCGACGGGGTGGGATTGGGGTTAGGAGGATGGGGTTGTCCCGCAGGGACAAGCGTTGGGGTGGGATCCGGCGGCAGAGTAGAATCTGGAAGGGAGGGTGGTGGATCGTTCACCTGAGGAACCTGTTCCAGCTCAGAAGGCACCGGCATCGTGGGTACTTGGGTAGGGTTGGTAGCAGCTGGGTCCAATTGTGGAGGGTCGACCTTTGGTGGTATCGATGTCCGTGTGTTTTGTGAGTCAGTAGGTTGCAAGGGGTCTGATGGAGGGGGGTTCGACGGTTGACGACTTTCGGCCGGAACGTTGTTCGATGCGGCTGCCACCGCGAGTTCGCTGCTCAACGGGGCCATGCCAAGTTTTGGATTTGGTATGGATGGGTCTGTGCTGGCACCTCCATTGCCGTTCGCAGTTTGTCCAGTTGTATTACCCCCAGCAGAATTGGGGGCGGCTTCCGTCGCCTTGTTATTTTCCATAGTCCCTTCAAAACACCAAATCGGTTAGAAACTCAAATTGGCTCTGGTTTCTCAGATACGCACGTAGTCTCCTTAACCATCGTTGTCGGACTTGGTGATATCCTCGTTGTGGCAGAGCTTTTTGCACTTGATCCCATTTCTGACCATACTTTGCGACGGCC
>Ga0307515_10014910_pt1 | contig 14364 bp, 22 predicted proteins | sample 17_EM_MG_FD_194513 | JGI IMG/M metagenome (GOLD analysis project Ga0307515, IMG submission 194513) | Populus trichocarpa ectomycorrhiza microbial communities from riparian zone in the Pacific Northwest, United States - 17_EM | ecosystem: Host-associated > Plants > Roots > Unclassified | place...
AAGATTGTGCCTCATGTTACAAACGCGATCCAAGACTGGATCGAACGCGTTGCGAAAATCCCTGCCGACGAGACGGACGAGGAATCCGATGTCTGCATCATTGAGGTATCTCCTCTGCAAACCGTAACATGCCGTAGTCGCTTATCGCTTGTTTAAGCTCGGTGGAACCGTCGGTGATATCGAATCTGCACCCTTCATCGAGGCAATGAGACAGTTCCAATTCCGTGTTGGACCGGAGAACTTTGCACTTGTCCACGTTTCCCTCGTGCCCGAGATGCACGGAGAACAGAAAACGAAACCCACACAGACGACCGTCCATGCTCTGAGAGGACTTGGCCTGCTTCCTGACATTGTGAGTTTTCCCGATCCAACCTCGTCCTCGGAGCGGTTTTGCCAATTGCTCGCGCAGATCGCCTGTAGGTTGCTGACTTCGGCGCCGCTGGAAACAGCGACCAAGAACAAAATTTCCATGTTCTGTCACGTCCAGCCCCAACAGGTCGTCGGAATCCACAACGTGTCCTCGGTGTACCACGTACCGCTACTGTTGCGATCCCAAGGGTTAATCGAATTCCTCCAGAAACGGCTAAACCTACAGGCCATCAATATACCCTCCAACATGACTGCCAGGGGTGAAGGGATCACCGAGAGATGGAAGGAGCTTACGAAAAGGTCCGCGCGTCCCCCAGTCGTCCAGATCCATGGCCCTCAAACAATACTTGCAGACAAGAGAGAGTGCTTGACGATGTATCGATTGTGCTCGTGGGCAAGTATACCGACATGACGGATTCCTACATGTCTGTGGTGAAGTCCCTTGAACACTCCGCGTTCCGTTGCAGCAGGAAACTCATTCTCCAAGTGAGACCATTTTTCAGGCACGCTGTGGCACATCACTGACACATACGACAGTGGGTTGACGCCTCGAATCTTGAGCACGAGATGCAGGAGATCAACCCTGCAAAGTACCACGAAGCATGGAAGACCGTCGTAGGAGCCGGGTGCGTTTCGCCTCATGGAGACGCCAACCGCATGGTTCACCTGACTCGTCTGACAGCGGTATTCTCGTACCGGGAGGGTTTGGGCAGCGAGGGACAGAGGGAATGATGCTTGCCATAAAATGGGCGAGAGAACAGAAGATTCCCTTCCTTGGGATCTGTCTAGGTTTCCAACTTGCTGTTATTGAATGGGCCAGGAACGTCTGCGGCCTTGCCGGTAAGTCCCATACTCCAGTATCCGAACCTCCCAGGGACCCAATGGATGGGGTTGGAGCAGGGGTTTCTTTCGAATTTTCCCTCCTTCCGTGTCTTTCGAATAACGTGTGGACTGTCCTAACTTCATTTGGAACAACAATTCAGGTGCCGCCTCTGCTGAATTTGACAATCAAGCATTGCACCCTGTCGTGATATTCATGCCCGAAATCTCAAAAACGCACATGGGCGGTACCATGCGGCTCGGTTTGCGTCCGACTGTGTTTGGCGCTTCTACCGAGGAGTGGTCTAAGGCCCGGGGGCTATACGGCGGAGCTGGGAAGATCTGGGAGAGGCATCGCCATAGATATGAAGTTAATCCCGATTACATTGATCGCTTGAAAGAGGGCGGTTTGGACTTTATGGGCAAGGACGAAAAGGGGGAGAGAATGCAGTTTTTTGAACTTCGTGGTACGTCTCCATTACATGTATCCGTTGGTCATCGGCGCGCCCGGGAGCTCACGTTCCGCCTTTTGGCAGACCACCCCTTCTTCGTTGGATTGCAGGCCCACCCCGAATTCTGCAGCCGGCCCCTCAACCCGTCCCCTCCCTTCCTAGGCCTCATCGCCGCAGCTTCCGGTGAGGCTGTTTTGAAGGAACAGGTCGAAGCTCAGAAGGCGTCCTTCAGACCACCACACCCTGAAAACGTTATGATCAGCGAACAAGCACTTCGAGATGGGGAACACTCGAGGAAATATCGGGATAGTGTCCTGACCAATGGTCGTGCTGACCCTGAATCCTCTTAAGCGAAGTCCCGGTGTAGACGTGTCCCTCGTGTTTGTCATCTATAATGAACTTCCTGTGAAGGGTGGCGGGGTTATAGATCTTTCATGACCATGTTGTACTTGGGTTAGAGTCGTTTAATCAATGAGGTGTGCCAATATTATCCATTAAGGCAGTAAATTATACTAGTAGCAGCACTTTAGGTAGTAAGTAACTTTTGGTAGGTCGGGCTTCCGGCCCTCTCTAAAGAGCGTCTAAATGCAGATCCTATGCTCTCTGGTTGTCGAAACGCCGTGTTCGTTTCCAGCCGCTATCCCTGTCCCGAGAACCCTCTTCATCGAAGTCCTCCGAGGGCCGACGACCTCCAGGTCGGCCCGACCGACTACCCCTACCCCACTGATTCCCTTTGTCCGTCCAACGAGGCGTAGATCTTTTCTTGTCACTGCCAGGATAAGGAGCAGGCCGCGAACCGGACCTGAAGTCCTTCTCTCTCCGGACACCAAACCGGGCTAGGTAGTCCTCGGAAATTTGTGGGGCTTTGGAAATTCCGAGAGCCTGTACGGCCCACTTCTTGAGTCCGTCAACAATGGTCTGTCGTTGGACACGCAGTTCATGAGACTTTGCGATGTAGTAACCAATGCTGGCTACAAAGGTATCCCTGACCGCGGCCTCGTCTATCATCGTCAGGAGCTGCTTGACATTATCGTCAAGAGATTTCAATGCGGTAAGGTAGGGTTGCTTGGCGCGGGTATGGGAGTTGTGCTTGTCGGCCTCCGTGGCGAGCTCTTCGACTTGGGACGTCAACTCGTCAACGGTGACGGTTTTCAACGGAACGCTGCCCAGCTGCCAAGTGGCGAAACCAGTTTCCCAAGGAAGGAGGACCAAGTCGCCCCGTCCCTCAGTGCCAGCACGACCAGTTCGACCAACACGATGGACGTAGATATCGGCCGTGGCTGGGATACCGACCTGGATGACTCTCGTCACCCCTGGATAATCAACACCTCGAGCAGAGACATCGCTGGTCACTAGGACGGATGCGCCACTGGTGTCGGCCCGGAAAGCATTCGAAGCCCGGGTGCGCTGATCCTGGGTTCTCTTGGAATGGATCTCGTAGAACCTGGTGTTGCGGCCGAATGGGAGGGTAGTTTTGGACGCCTCGCGCAGAAGGGTGTGGTAGAGTTGCGTCATCTTGGTGGTGGGGAAGAAAACGACAGTCTTGGAACGCCCACGGTTAGTGAGCTGGTCATGGGCAATCAAACGAAGGATGTGGGGGATCTGGTCGCTGGCAGAGGGAAGGACAGTGTGGTATTGGGGGACGTGGGCATGGACAGGGGATTCCTCCGTGACACAGTTGACGAATACGTGGTTCGGGTCCAAGACCTCACGAGCGATCTCTTGGATAGCCTTAGAGATAGTGGCGGAGAACATGAAGGCCTGTCGCTCTGGACTCGGAGGCATCTTCTTCATGATGTCTTCAATGTCCTCCCTGAAGCCCATATCCAGTAGTGTATCGGCCTCGTCGAGCACAACCTGCAAACGAGGTGATCAGCTGATGATGATTAAGGTTCTAGAAAGATTCGTACCAAAGACGTCTTTTTGAAGGCCCCCTTGACCGCTGACTCGCTCATCAGGAAATCACGGAGGCGACCGGGGGTAGCAACCACAATGTCGCGGCGTTTGGTCATCCAATCTCGCATTTGCTGGTGTCTGCTGGACCCTCCGATGAACAACTGAATGTGCATGCCCTTTTGGTGGTAGGCCAGGTTCGAGGCTTCTTTCGCAATCTGGGTCGCCAACTCACGCGTGGGGCTGATGATGAGAACGCCAGCATTCTCCCTCGCATAGTTGGCCACCACCCTGGACATGGGAAACTTGTCTCTGGAAAGACCAGAGTCCGCAAGTGCCTGTTCGCCGACCGCCTCCAAGATCTTGACGCGCTGTTCGATTGCCGGAATCACAAAAGCGGCGGTTTTTCCGGTACCAGTTTTCGCTTTGACGAGCAAGTCTCGAGGAGGAGGTTCGGACCCATCGGAAGAAGCGTCTGGGCTGTAAGGGTCCGAAATATGAGGGAGGTAGTCGAAAACTGCAGCTTGCACGGAAGTCATGTGTGTGAACTGGTACGGGGATTGTGTGACGGCTCCGAGGGTCTCTTTTGAGAGAATGCCTTCCATCGACTCGAACGTACGTTTTTCGGCATTGGGGTCAACCTCCTTGTATTGGCCGAAACGCTGTTCAGTCCGGTCGCGAGAGCGGGTCGCGGTTGAGGCGTGCCTAAACTGAAGTGCTGACAGACCTTCAAAATCGTCAGAGGACGCCGGGTGACTTTTTGTGCGGGAATACTCACATCTTGTGGTGGATATAGTGTAGCTACGGAGGCACGAGCCACGGGTCGCTGAACTGAGGACGGTCCGGGACGACCATTGCTGGAGGAAAGACATTCCGTGACCGTTCACGACGTTCGCCAGTGAGGATGGTGGGAATTTGTTCCGCTCCTCCGAAGCGAAATTATAGTCGACGCGTGTTTATTGGTATTTATTACAGCTACAGCCACTGCAGCAGATATACACTCGGTCTTGCTACGATAAATGTCGCGAATAACGAGGACTTTCGACGTCCTTTCTCCAGTTCTCCAACCCCTTCATCTTCTCCCAGGGCGACCCCCCAGAACATGCCGCACACAAAGGATCCCCATCCCAATCCACGACCGCCTGTATCGCAACCACCAGCCTCTGATCCACCACCTTCGCCAACCTTTTCCAGATGCCAGTGACGGTGGTGGAACGGTCGTACACAAAAATCCCAGCTAACCTCTCGATGTCGAGAAGTCCCAGTATCCCGTGTACCACCCCCTCCTCCACTTCGGGAGAGTTGCCCATAGTCATCAGGGACATCCCCACGTACTTGATACACCTCATTCCCTCCACCGTTTCCACGAACTTCAGTCCCAGGACCGGCAGGTTAATGTAGAGGTGTGTAACGGATTCGGCGAAGGCTCCGGGAGGGATGTATCCACCATACAACGTCGATGTGTCGTTGTCCGCACAGATGATGAGCTCCTTTGGCCGCGACTTGGTTCTTGTGCATTCGATAACGTCCGCATTACAGACCAGCCGCTCGAGCCGGTCGCATGTGTCGACGATCCGGAAGAGGTACGATGCTCGGCACACGATCGTTAGGTCGCGGATAAGCGAACGATGGTGCTTGTGAGGGTCAATGGGGGAGAAATTGAAGAACCATTGGTGGAATCGTTGGAAGTTGTACCACTTGACTTGAACCGAATGGTAGAGTATCGGTTTTACGAGGTTGTAGACCTCTTTGGAGACGAGACAGAGGTTCAGAGCCGTCTCTCTTTGGCTCGCGGCTGCCTCTATGATGGAGATGATCGTCTCGGTGGGTAAAGGAGGAAATGGGTCGCAGTGGTCGGACATCGGGAAGTTGTTTCAGTGCGGGGTCGATAACTAATGGATCTTAAATACTCCACAAGCTCATTCTCTAGACTAAACTACCGGGGCCAATGATCATCACGAGACCCTTGGACTGCTCAGGAGATCATCCGATGATGCTATTGGACAGCTATATCTCGGCTATATGTCGCAACCACGTCACTTCGTAATCAGCGATCAAGTGTAGGCTTCTGGAGAATGGACAAGAAATATACACACCACTCGCCTGGTCTGCAGCACGCAACTTGTCGGACTCCAGGACAAATTTATCCGTCAACTTCTTGGGCAAGAGCCAAGCGACAAGTAGGTAGACGAGAGGGGCGGATCCGCATACCCTCGTCAGGAAGCACGTCCACAGAACGCTGAGAGCCCTGTCAGATCAAACGCTAGTTTCTCCAGGTGAGAAAAGGACGTACCCGATAACAACCAGCTTGAAACGATCCTCCTCAAGGTTGTAAGATATTCTTGGCTCCTTTACCAAGACCCAAATCGCCAGCACGGATGTCATCGAAAAGAACGTGAGGACACCTATCGAGCTTGTGTACCAGTCGTAGGCCATATGTTCGAGTAACGGCGTCATATCAGGGTGTTCGGTGAGGACAATTGGGGCCTTCCGGATGGAGAATCCGACAACGAGTGCGCTCCAACACATCAACAATGTGAGGAGCGTGGATAACAAAAATTCCAGGGCGCTCTGGCGCAACCTGCCACAGGCGATATGGATGTTGCACAACTTCCAACGATTGAGGTATTTGTCGAGTATGCCGCCCTTCCGGATGGATGGTACCCCGAGAACTGTCCCACCGATCACGCCACTGTAGAGGGCATCGACAAGGGTGCTCGATCCGTCACCATGGGTGAGAGTACGAATGTTCGTGTAGCCGTACGCGGTGCAGAGGGCGACAAGGGCACAATAACCCACGACAGCCAAGGATCGAATCAACACGTTGGTGGCCACGAGTTGTGTAGGTCTTGTCGCTGGGCCTGATGTCTGGTCGAGTGAGGGGCGCCCAGCTTCCGAGTTGTCGTACGGAGGCGGAGGAGCTCGTTCCTCAAGTTGTATTGTCTCTTCGGGAGCCACCTTCTTTCCGACAGATTCCGCAACAGATTCTGCGCGCTCGTTCATGGCAGGAGGGGAAATGACTATGTAGATCCGTCCTTCACGGAGAGCGTGTTTATACGTCAGCCGCTTCGTGGAATCTGACAAGATCGCTTACTGCTCGCGAAAGTTGGGAGAGAGGTCGTCTTGATACGATTGGATCGCTGGGAGCGTGGCCAGAGCCGATCGACGGGCGCCTTTAAATACCCTACACGGGGAGTGTACACAAAACTATCCTAAGGATGAGGAGGTAGCATAGGGGCGGTGGTTATCGGGAGTTATGATTATGAAGCCTCCGCCTTCTTCTCTCTCCTCACCCTCCTCCTCTCCCTCTCAGGTTTGTCCTGCTGTGAAGAGGACTCGGCGTTCTGGGCCTTAGTCGACCGGTCCTTCGTCTGCCTGAAACAGAGGAACTCGATGCCAGTCGCCCGTCGGGTATCAGCCAGCGTCTTCTTCACCACATCCAAACTACCCTGTAAATTAGAATCTCCCGGCCGCCGTTGGTACGCCTGCGATATCTTGTTGTAGAGTTCCGTAAAGGTCTTATCAGCCGTCGGCCCAACATGTCGTGAGAGTGTTTGGTGCATGAATTCGATCTCCAGTGTCGCCTGTCCAGTCTAGGATCAGTGTGCATCTTTCCACAGGAAGGAGTCTACCTACCCGCAGCATTCCTCCCATTCCAAACCTTCTCACTTGCCGAAAACACCCCAAACATTCCTCCGCCAAATCGTCCACCAACGCGCCCAGCGCCCTATCAAGTAAACTTGGCGCTGCGCTGCTGACCTGCGCATGCACCCCGACGAGGTATATTAAAGTATCGAACATATACGGCCGGATGTCTAGTAACTCAGGATCAGCCATGTCAAAAACGATTCAAGATCCCGCCTATCACCTGTTGGTTGAGGTGTCTCGTACCAATCCATCTCGCTGTCGAGTATACCACCTCGCACAATCGTAGTAACGACGCTGGACTTGGGCTTGATGTAACGATCGAAAAGGGTCTTGTCAAGTTCTTGGACGACTTTTGTGAGGGTCTAGATGAACAGTGGGTCAGCCCCAGTGCCAAGATCCTTGCCATCTCTCGCACCTGGCGATCATTGACCAATGGTACACTCAGTGCCCCTTCCAGCTCGGTCATCATCCTTGGGACAGACGTGTTCGATAGGTAACTGAAATTCGAAACGACCAGAAGGATCCTGTTTTCCTGTAAAAACGTGAGTACAGGTCCCATTTTTATCCCAAGAAAATTTACTGTTTCTGTCAAGTCAAGAAGTTCCAAGGGATTCGACCCGGGTGTGATTCCCATGTCGATCACTGCAGCCTGATGTCCGTGCGAGACGGGAGATTCTTCGGATGCTAGGTGGGCAAGACCATCGAGGAAAGCATAAACTGTCTCTAGGAATGCCTTTGTAATGCTCGACAGAACCTCTTGACTAACAGCGTGTCGTTTTAGCGGTTTATGTGGGTTCGACGCCGAAGGGAGGTCCACCCCTCCGGCCAGTTTGAACACGGCCGTTGTGAGGTGCCGCTGGAAAATCTGTATCTCACCGAGATACAGGGTGGTGGACGGCTCATTCGGGTTGCTTTTCCAGTTCTCCAGGTGGTGGAAGATCTTAGCATCTACGCCGGAGGTTAGGATGGTTTGTAGTTTTGAGGGGCAACCAAAACCTGACCTCTTTTCCAGGCCTGAATCAAATTTTCCTGGAACCCACGACGTGCACTCTCCAAGAAGCTTTTGACGTTGGTGCTGACCTCACTCGAGATCTCCAGCGCATTCACTTCACTTACGGTCTCTTGTACCTCCCCAAGCACCTTAATGAGGAAATGTGCCATTGTGATAGAGTTCGACGCCGTGGGCAAGAAACATGCACGAGTTTCTTGGCGGATGGGGGAAGTAATCTCAATGTCGCTGAGCATGAAAAACTCCGCAATGAAGGAGATGTACAGCTTCACGATATCCAATGCCATGATTCGACATTGGGAGGGGCTCCTTCGCGAGTTCGTCGTCTGCTACACAATTAGCGAGTGTCGTGTCAGATTTAGGAACGACTCACTCTCTTGTACTTCCCGTCGAGGAAATTCTTCGCTATCCGCCAGAAGCTTGGTAGAGACGTGACCATAGCCTCGGAAACGTTCTTGACATATGTAAAAATCACCTCCCAGAGTTCGTGGTTACCGGTGGTAGCTGTGTAGATGGTAAACAAAAAGAAAATGTCGACAACCAGCCGCGATTACCTATGGTCGCTTCGCCTTGTTTGGATTCCAGGACGGGGACGCAGATACGCAATTCAGAAGCCAGCCATTCTGTGAGGTCGTCCGGTCCCGAGATCCTTGGCATGGTCCTATCATAAACAGCTTCGAACAGTAAACACCGACGTGCCAGCGGTCGGTGAATGAGAGTTACCTTGCACGTTTGCCATGGCCGATGCTCGGATATCCTTCATACGCTTCATGATAAATGCGTGCTGACCGTCAAAGTATTTCCACATAGGGTCTTCGTTCGAGCTGAGCTCTAGCAATATCCTACAACACCACTGTGAGCTGACGTCCTGTGGAATATAACTGTGGGTCAAATACTCGATAGTTTTCTCGTGTTCGTCGACCGTTCGTGAAGGGTCCTGGAGTTGGAGCAGTAACAGGTTTCGCATCTCCCCCATCACCTTCTCGACAGTTGACCACACTTTGTCCAGGATCCGCTTTTGTTGTTCCGGAATCACTGAATCCTTGCCCGAAGAGTTGTTGCCAACAGGTAGCAGCTGTTCTGGTCGTGATTCCAACATGAATTTGCCCTTCTTGTAGTCCCTCATAGCGGCATCGTAACGACCCTGCTGACGTCATGGAAAGACTTCTGGGGGAGGAACAGACTATCTTACCGACTTGATCAACTCGACGAGTGAACTCGGGAGATTGAAAAAGAATTTGGAGCGTTCAAAGACACCCAAGGTCGTCACAAGCTTTTGCACTTTGGATGCATTCTCGAGAACCGGTAAGAACACTTGGTCTGCCTTTTGTGCAGCCTCTGTACGCGATGTCAATAGCCGCAAAATTTCAATGGAATCAATGAAAATTTACTCTTGACTTCGTCTCGCAACGGCCGTGAAGCACACTCTGCTTGCGGGGACAGGAGCCCTTCCTTCATTTCAGCGTATAGCGCTACACGCAGAATCAGCAAATGAGGCATGAAACCGAATGTCGCCTTCACCATCCGTATGGGCTTTCACAGCAACGAATCTGTCAAAGTTCTCTTCAACCAGCACCCTAATAGCCTCCGATCGTGCGTCGATGGATGTCCGCAAGTTTCCCAGCCCAGCATTCAAATCTTGATACGTGGCATTGGGATGAACAGTCGACAGAAAGAGCTTTGAGTTGAAGTGCTTTGAAGTTATCATAACAGAAGCTCCTAGAGACCAGGAATGAGCCTTCTGTAGGATGGTTACCGAAATGGACGAGGGTGCCGACTTGTTTCTGGGTTCATGCCCCTCAGACTAAATTCAATCAGCATCAGCAACCTACAACCCAAGGATTCCACGCACTCTGGTGTTTGTCCGAAGCCTAGCGGATCCGCGGTGTCACCATCAGGAATCACAGACGCTTCAAACGGGATGTCCAGCTCGTGGTCGATATTTTCCCATTCCCTGCATCCCAGCGCTCAGTTATTACAAGTTATAAGATGGCAAAGGATGCATACGCAGGTGCGAGGGTGGACAAGCCATAAGTTTTGAGGAGGGAAGCTTCGTCGATGTCAAAGTTGAGTTTACCCATTCGAAAGTGATCGAACCCGATCACACAGACGTCTCGGATCCTCCACTCGACCTCATTGTTCAACGTTCATTCGCAGAGCGCACGATGCAGACGGGCCTCATCCAAAACGCGCACGACGACCTCGTCACCGACGCCGCGTACGATTTCTATGGGTTGCACCTCGCGACGTGTAGTCTTGACCAAAGGTCTCCGGCTTGGCCGCGTGTGTTTTCGGTGCGATCTGCAAGCTAATACCCCGCACCCAGGATCAAAGTGTGGAAGCTGGACGAAAGTTCAGGAGAGTGGGCATTCAAAGACGCTTGGAAAGTAGGTGCAGTCACAACACATTGGGGTCTTACTGGTTCACAATACAACTTAGGCTCACGACGCGACCGTGTCCAAACTTTCATGGGCACACCCAGAATTCGGGTCGATCCTCGCGTCATCCTCATACGACAGGACAGTCAAGATCTGGGAACAAACGTACTCCGAGCCAGAATCACAGGCCAACGGCGCAAAGAACCACAATGCCTCGCGATGGATCGAACGAGCCGTGCTCGTGGACGCCAAGGGGACAGTCCGCTCGGTCGAATTTGCCCCTCACCAATTCGGCCTTAAACTTGTCAGTGTCGCAATATCTACGTTCCAATGCGGAATCGTTTGATATCATCTTGACCAGGCCACAGTCTCTGCTGATAACTATCTACGCGTTTACGAGTGCCTAGAACAACCCGTCCTCACGACATGGCAACTCACAGAGGAAATTGATATTCTATCCCTCCCTTCCACCCAGAGATCGCTCTCCAGCACCTTCGCACTCCCCACTCCCACCCAGACACTTACCTCCCTAGAAACCACACCACCGCCACCAGCTCACTCACTACAGTCGCAACAACAACTTGCCAGGATCGGACCCGGTCAGCATCGCGAGACCGACGGCGGTTGGTGTATTTCCTGGTGTAAGGAGAGATATTGGGGAGAGATCCTCGCTGCGAGCGCTGGAACCACAGGAATAGTACACGTAGGTTCAGAGATCCCGGGGTGTGTGTTCCTTGCCTGACGACGTCGCATCACCCATAGATTATCCAACTGTCTCCGTCGCGGAGGCCACTAAATCTGCTAACGCTCGACCCATATCCTTCACCCACCACCACCTCGTTTGATGAAGCAGGGAACGGTCCTTCACAAGCTCGTTACGCCATCACTTCCGTTTCCTGGGCCCCATCCTGCGGACGGTCTGCCCACCTTATTGCGACCGGCAGTCGGGATGGTCATGTTAGGATATGGAGAGTGAAGCGACCAGACGGAACTAGTGAAGAGTCTAACGAAGGGAAATGGTCTGGAAAGGTCGCCGCTGACTTTGATGACCACAAGTAAGTGGGATGATGAGACGGACTCATGAACGTGTAACCTCACACCACTCTAGGTCATCAGTAGGGAGGGTTGAATGGAACGTCACAGGGTAAATTCCTCGCCGTTCATTCTTGCCACACTAGTCTGACCATGATCGAAGGACCGTATTATGTTCCTCCGGGAACGATGGGCGGGTCAGGTTATGGAAGGCGACGATGGGCAACGTCTGGCGGGCCGCAGGCCACATCAGCGTCGAGCAAGCCGAGGAACAAGGAGACACCGACGTTGACATGGAGGGGGATTCATAACCTGAGCACCTGCTCGGTTACACGATAATAGATACAGTGCGTGGTGGCTACAAAAGTTCTCTTCTACGATGCAAACAAGACCAGAAAAACCGAAAGCGCATGCAATGCTAAAAAAAGTATACCGGGAGATGTATTAAGATGCGACGTCGTTCATAAGATCCCAACCTTCTTCCTCCTCCATGATCGTGCTCCCCCTACGTTTTCCGTGCTTCTTTGAGGATTTGATTGGGCGAAGCCGGGTTGGGCTCGCAGTTGTCGCCTGCAACAACTGCGGGAAGTCGAGAGGAAAGGTTGGCGGGGTCGGCGGGGGAAGCGTAGGGGTTGTTGCATGTGAACGCCTGTTGTAGTGATGTGAATCCATGTTTCGAAATGCCAAGTAACTAAACCGGATGTACCGACCTTCCTAGATCGTTGCTGCAGCAGACCGCCCAAAGATTACTCAGGACATCGCCAGCTTGAGATAAGGGTATATCGACCGATTGCGTGTAGGCAAGGTAACAGACATTATACAGTAACATCGCAAACGCAGTCGTGAACGACTCGTTTGATAAGTCGCCGGAAGAACCAGGTTCCGAAAAGGGGGTTTGGCGGTCAACTATGACCGGCATCGCAGATGCGGACATCATTCTCGAATGCAGTATCGATGACTCGAGAGGGGATTCCGGGGAAATTGACACGGAAGAACGAAGTTCCTGCCCCGTCGGAATCGAATTGGTTGGTATTGGAGAAGACGTTGTCGAACTCGAATATTCCGATGACAGATGGAGCGGGTGTTTTGTTGACCACCTGTAGAACCCGTTCAGATCCAAAGTGTCAGAGGCGCATATATTGACCTACCTTGACCACCCGCCCACGTCGGTGCCGGAACTTGCACCGATCATAGGCACACCAACCCCGAGTCCGTTCCCCGACCATTGGATCTCAAACGGAAGTTTAACCCCGAGGTAAAACGACAACAGGTTGATGAAATGGATCGTGTGCGTCACTGCAGCATTTATATACTGGGCGGGATATCCTAAAGACAGGGGTGAGCACAAGAGGTTACCCAGAGGGGGGGAACATGGCGCTTACGTCGCACGTCCCCCGGCACAGGGAGGATCAACCCGCCAATCGACCACTCTCCTTTTGCACCCTTCATACCCCCAACAGCAGGCCTTCCACCCACTTGAACGACATCGAACACCTCCACGAGCTCCTGAATCAGTCCCACACGCGCCCTCGCAATCGTGTCCGACAGCGCAGCGAGCTGCTGAGAGTATTTGGAGGTATTCAATTCTAAAAAGGTAGGTGGGGGAGGGGGTGCGTTCTGAACGGGGACCGTTCCGATGAACATCGACTTCGCGGTTGCTAACGTCACTCTGCGCGAGCTGAGTGATCTTTGTAACACTTGAATTCGCTCCTTTGCTGAAGAGAAACGCTGTAATCAGCAAACGCGAGCTATGGCAGCATATCGCACATACCGGCTTCGTTCTTCTTCCTCAACTGATCCAGTCCCTCAAGAACGTCATCCACGGCCTGTTGCTGCTGAACCACATCCGCCCTGCGAAGGGTGCTCGGCCGCATAAATTCAAGAGCTCTGGATGCCCTAGTAATATGCTCGTTTCGTTCCGAAGCCGCAAGTTGTATTTGTGCGCGTTTGTCTCGTAAACTAAACGAAGATAATTATCATCGGAAGGGTCCTCACGGCACAGTTTGCGACAGGGAACTCACTGTTCTCGCAGGCAGTTTATGCAATAAAACTGGCGTTGTTTTCTCTCGCAATTACTGCAGTCCATAGCGGACGCAAGGACAGGATGAGAGGAGGTAGGAGAGGTTGGACAGGGCGTGTGAGCCACTGCCTGCGATCAAGGCACCAGCACATTTGGCTGATCGAGTTAAGCTGACGCATCTTTCGCTTCGCCCACGAGAGCCACGTGAGCCTAGTATAGATCTAGTAGACGACGCTCTAGGGTCCTTTCGTCTTCTGTCAGTCTTTAATCGGGAGACAGACCATTGGCGGTCGGGGGGAGAGGCATCGCAGTAACTTTAATGCATTTACAAGTTAACATACCGGTACACAATAAAATCGTACTCGCAAAAAGAAATAGCATTGGATTGTTGAGTCGGGAAAAACCTCAGCATTGCCAAAAGCATTTAAGCGGCTTCAGGCGTCTTCTCTTTCTCCTCCCTGGAACTGTGGTCAAATGACGCGTTCTTGGCCTGCTTCTTAACCTCCTGGAGGGTCTTCTTTCCTACATCACGCTTGACCTTCCAGGCGGCGAATGCGTGTCCCTGGGAGAACACATCTTCGATCTCCTCCAAGGTCCTCCCGGCAGTTTCTGGGAAGCAGAACAACACATGGATGAACGCGACAAAGTTGAAGGTCCCAAAGATGAAGTAAGTCTTCCACGCGATATGAGAGAGACCAGGGGGTACGGCCCAAGCCAAGGCGAAATTGAACATCCTGGTACAAC
>Ga0307515_10014911_pt1 | contig 14364 bp, 16 predicted proteins | sample 17_EM_MG_FD_194513 | JGI IMG/M metagenome (GOLD analysis project Ga0307515, IMG submission 194513) | Populus trichocarpa ectomycorrhiza microbial communities from riparian zone in the Pacific Northwest, United States - 17_EM | ecosystem: Host-associated > Plants > Roots > Unclassified | place...
AGAGAAGACCCCTTTCCGTTGCCCCGAATTTTCATGCCGAAAGAAGTTCACCTCAGACAGCTGGCGACTTAAACATATCAAATTACACCATCCTGAACACCTTCAGAAGAATCTGACTGTTCACAGTGCGCCCCGACGCGTTGAACCCGCTCAGCATCGTGAATTCAACGCTAACAAAGATTCAGTCGAAGACTTGGACGCGTTTCCCTACCTCGAACACATTGAAAACATCGCAGACACGGAGTCTCAACCACCGCCACCTCTGCCGCGGACGGAAATATACCCCGGCGCCGGCGCTCCGCTAATCGATTACATTGCTGAGCCATGGGAACGCGACGCTCAGGGCTGCCTTGAGACGAACCTACAAAACAATCCCTACTATCTGTTTGCGACGCGTGAAGAGTACAAATATATCCAGTGTGGGATCAAGAAGAAGGGCATGAAGACGTACTATGACAACGTGCTGAAGGAAGAAAACACAGCTCTGGGTTTCCCAAGCTTCAAAAACGGGGATGACGTCCAGAAGCTCGTGGCTACCATGCCAGATGATCAGGCTCTCGGGGAGTGGGAACTACACACTCTCAAGGATATAAGATGGAATAACAATCACCAACGCCCTATCAAATACTGGAGTCGAGACATCATCAAAAGCATGAGATGGTTGATGCGGCAGCCAGCCTACGCGGAGCATCTCATTTACACCCCTCAGCGTTGCTTTAACAGCGATACGCCACCGAAACGCCTCTATACTGAAATGCTCACTGCGGACTGGTGGTGGGAGACACAGGTAAGGAGAGATTCTCGAGGATAATAACGTTCTAATCGACGTTTAGACAACGCTCAGAGTGGGGGATACACTGGTTCCTTTCATCTTCATGTCCGACGGAACACATCTCTCGGATTTTGCTGGCGACAAGAAAGAGTGGCCTGTATATATGACAATTGGCAATCTATCGTCGAAGATCCGCCAGATGCCCTCAACGCACAGCGTCGTAATAGTCGCTCTCCTACCGATTCCGATCAAGAACCGCAATATTCCTCAGAAACGGCTGGATGAGCAGCGGCAAACAAACCGAGAGGTGATGAATGAAGTACTCCGGCGGGTACTCCACCCACTCACCTTTAAACAAAATCCCAGCGCCGAGAGCGGGTATTACAACGTTCTCTGTGCATATGGCAACTTCAGGCGTTGCAAGCCGGTTTTAGCAGCATGGCTTGCCGATTGCCCTGAGTATAGCGACCTACATCATCTCGAGCGGCATGTCTGCTTTTGGTGCGAGTGTCCAAAGAACGAACTTGGAGATTATGTGCCTCCTGACAAGCAACACCCCCGGCGGGATCACAACCTATATAAAACGCTCAGCGATGCCAACACCAAGGCAGCCGATGCCGAACTCTCGTCGGGCCATGTTCACCGAGGATTCAACGTGTTTCGACATATTCCCTGTATTGTGAGCGACCTGCCAAAGCCTGACCTCCTCCATACAATGCAGATCGGCATGCTTGACCACCTCCAGAAGTGGATTTTCCACTTCATGAAGACGCATGAACGGCTCGACAAGTACAATGCAATCTGGTTATCCGTGCCTGCTTACCACGACCTCACACCAAAAAATAAGTCATATGAGGAAGTTTCTCAATAGAATGGGAAGGAGATGAAGGAAATGAGTCGGTACTTGCTTGCAGTTGTAACCCAGTCTCTACGAGGCGGAAGCCCCGCTCAGTGTCCCATATTCAATCGCGCAATTGAGTGCACACGGGCATTGTTAGAATTCTATATGTATGCTCGATATAAATCCCACGATAATGCAACATTGAGCTACATGAAGGACGCCTTCCGTCGTTTTCACACCTTCAAAGATGTTTTCTTACTCGGGCGAGCCGGCAAAAAGGCGAAGGCTACAGCCAATGCCCTGAGAACGGAACTCGTGAACAAGCGAAAGGTGGACGAGGAAACAAATGCTGATTCTTGGACGCCGTCTAAGAAGCGGCGCGAAATGAACTCCTGGCGGGATTATATCAGCCACGAGATAGATATTTCCAAGGAGTTCGATGCCGACTTCAACTTTCGGAAGATCCACTTGATGTCTCATTGGGCCGAACAGATTCGTCGATACGGAGCCTTGCAACAGTATTCAGCCGAGAGAGTTGAACAAGCACATAAAACGAACCTCAAGGACGGTTGGAACGCCTCCAATCACAATCTCAACTACCTGCCACAAGTAATCACCTTTCAGCGTCGCATTCTCTGCTTCGAAATCAGTGAGCTCAATCTCCAAGCCCTCACTCAGCGTTCAGAGAACAGCGCTGCCGCCTGCAAAGTCTTCCCTTCCGGTGCTGATCTGGCAGCTCCCCTGAGCTCCCAGTCAGATGCGAAGCCCGAATCCATGGGACCCCAAACCCGCCGTGATGGAAAGCATCCTGACGCTATGATCAAAGACTTCAGAGGATTACTCGACAATACGCAAGACGCAACGCACCGCGTGGCAATATACAGTGGCACGCGGGAGTATATCAAGCATAAGAGTCGTAACAAGACGTATATATTGGATGAACAACTGCACGCAATGGAGCTCTGTATTTACCATGGTATTAAGATTCAAGTTGAGGGTTTAGATGGTGAACGCATATCTCAGATGTGTTGATGCACAGGGAGCCAGAGCTGGCGCGGAGGGGATCGACGGAATGACTGGGTGTGGGTAAAGCAACGCCCGGGGAGGTGTTATGGCGCGCTGAATGGGCGTCTTCCGTGGCAACTGCAACGACTATTCAAAATCAAGCTCCAAAACGAGGATGGAGCTTTCGTTGAGTACTGGTTAGCCCTGGCGCTCACCACAATACCTGAAAACTCGGGTAACTTGGATCACGTCTCGAACTTTGTACAGGTGACAATAGCACCGGCAGCCGTTGCTTTGCAAGGTCTCAGCGTCGGAAACATCGTCGGCTGCGCGCATGTAATTCCAGAGATAGCTACTAGTAGTAAGACAGGAGATGGACGGAACGAGCGATGGATTGTCGATAGCCACATAGATCTGGCGACTTGGAATGATGTGTATAATTTGTACAGAGAGAATTGCATTTTGCGCACAGGTAGAAGGAACGCGAGGAGAGATTTTCGCAACGTCACCCATCGCATTCCAGATGCATGCGTGTACCCGATGAACCCATTCCGACGTATGGTCACAGTTGGCCCCAACGCCAGAGTGTTTGTTTAAAATAGGAGACCGACAGAGCGAGAAGAACCAGTGAAACAGCGATTGGAGGGTAATATGCAACGCGACGCATGGTATTGAGACCGGGTGCGGAGCAATCCGCCACCGGGGTGTCTCCGAAGGCTCTGACGGAGCGCGTCCACTCTGACGGAGCCTTTCCGCCCGGACGGAAATATTTTTTGCTGATGTGGATGTGGGTATATGCATACCGTGGTGAACAGCCGTCAATTGATTGGATAACGTACAGCAGGTAGACGCCGGGAGCTACATGACCAATCCATTGGAGATCGTAACAGGAAACATGCATGTTTGACCAGGGCATTTATCCGCACAGTGCGCGAGATTCAACGTCATGATGTTGTGAACTGAGGGGTTTTCGCGTACAAATTTTGTGATAAGCATCCCCGGGAGTGGACCAAACAAATTTAAATCACCTTAGAGGAGGCTACGAAAGCGTATATACTCGAGGTACTAGCCGAATCTCATTGGTAGAGGAGCTAGTAATTTCTTGTAGGTTTCCAACATGTCTGTGACTATGGCAAGGCAAGGAGGTCGGGTACAGCTGGAATAGTCGAACATACGCCTTGCCCTGAATAGGGCCAAAATGGACAAGGGTGGGTTTTCGTGCGCCGCAATCAAGGAAACGCAATATCTTATCAAGAAACCTTGCCCTGAAGCCTGAGCAGAGTAGAAGCGGGGTGTTGAGTTTCCAGAGCATAAGCTGGTGCAGGCCGCGAGAGAGGGACACCCTACCATGCTTCGTCAAAACCACACAGCAGGATCCCTTTGCTTGCCCTCATGGCACCGCGAAAATTCTGCGGACATGCTGGAGACCCAAAGGAACAGGTGTATCTGCAGCCACCCGACGCAGGAATCTGACTCCAGAGCCGACACCACCTCCGCCAAGAACGCCACCTCTGCCCGGTATACCACCGGCGCCACCCAGTACCCATGCCCGAGCTCAACATTCCCAAATGTTCAATTAGCGTGCTGGATATATGTATTCTCACATATCTCTTCCCTGCCCTGAAATTGTTTCACATGATGCATATGTCCAGGATAGCCAGCACAATTCAGATATTGATCCAGATATGCTGACTGATGAAGGAACATCAACTGGTAAGTAGACTATCTGCTGTGTGGTAATGCAGCTGACATCCATTTTGAAGACCAGAGCAACCTGTTGAGCGAACCTGCAAGTGATGACGAGCGGTGATCCAAAGGAATCGGCGTTTCGAGCGTGTTATTATCAACAATTAGCTGACACCATCAGCAACAACTCTAATTTCCCTCAGAAACACCCGGGTGTTCCAGACGGCTCTGACGGCTCTGACAGAACATCGTACACTCTGACGGAGAATTACACGCTGCCCGTCGCCCAGGCGACAGGTCGTGTTGCATACGTACTCCTTTGCTTCGTGGTGACGTTTACGAACCATCAGAAGGACACGTGTGTTACATTCTTCGCAGGGGCGGCAGTTATGCTGAAGCCGTTTACACAACTCCTGGTGATGTTAAATCATAGCTACTACTTATCGTCAACCATTTTCAAAACTTATGCATACAGTTTGTATTCTCATCTATGTATCTATGGATCTATAAAGCTAATATGTATTCCCCGTCATTCAGTCCACCTCCGTTACCCCTGTATCTCCGTACACCCGCCGTCGCTCATCAACGATGTACTTGGAGGCCGTGATCGAGCAAGTTGAGAGATGCACTTGGAGGCCGTAATCGAGCGAGTTTGGAGATGCACTTGGAGGCCGTGATCGTGCGAACTTGGAGGCCGTAATCGAGCGAGTTTGGATATACACTTGGAGGCCGTGATCGAGCGAGATTGGAAGAGTACTTGGAGGCGGTCGATGGACGGCGCGCCGGGTGCTGAGACCGTATTACATCAGTTAGTTAACTCGCAACCGTGGGAATGTGACAAGGTGACTTTACCTTTGAGCTCCCATGGAGAGCTTGCTGATGGCGGTTGATCATGTGTGGAGGCACGCAGGAAGCTGAAGCTACATTCAGGGGTCAACTCGTAATCATGAGAATGAAGAGAAGACAAACAATCTTTGAGTGCTGTACTCAGTGTATGCTGTACTCGGTGTATGCTGTACTCGGTGTCAACTCATGATCATGCCATGGAGAGATAGAGAGGGATGACTCAACATTGTGTTTTGTGATGATGGTTGAGATGTGGATGAGAAAGAGAGAGATGGGCGATGACAATGAGAACGATGTGGAGGATACGAGCGGATATAAGAAATCAGGGGTACGACTTGCCAGATTGGGTTGGGAAGACCTGGTATCGGTGTTATTACACGCCGGATCGGGACTCATACCTGCCCTATCGGGGATGGTAAATTGACTTGCACACAAAATTCTCTTAAGTCCCAGTTTCTCATGATGATTTGTCCCATCTCCTCTACCATCACCTAAGAACACGAAGTCAAGTCATCCCTCTCTATCTCTCCATGCCATGATCAAGAGTCATCCAGGCTCGAGGAGCGTAGGATGAGGGTGAGAAGATACGATACTACCCTGCCGCGAGGATCCACGCAATTGCGTAGATCCACAAAATCGTAGAAAGAGCGAGTGAGATGAAAAGATGGGAAAGATAGAGTGTGTATTCTGTACAGACCGAGAGAGCAAGAAGAAACGGCGAAACGGCGATCGGAGGGCGATATGCTACGAGACGCGTGGTATTGATGCCGGGCGTGGAGTAATCTGCCACCGGGGTGTCTCTGACAGCTCTGACGGAGCGCGTCCACTCTGACGGAACCATTCCGCCCGGACGGAAATCTTTTCTGCTGATGACTGTACAGTATATTTTAAAGGATATATTTATATGTATTATTAAAGAACAATGTAGTGATCAAGGAGAAAGTAAGTGAAAACGCTAGAAAGGCTGGCAGAACAATGTGAATGATTGACTACGCCAAATCAAATGTTTGAATAGAGCGGATATGCCCGTGGCAAAATGAGAGTCAATGGAGCGTTAACAATCTTAGGTTATGTAAGCCTGATAATTAACAATTGACTTTGTCGTGGTTATACATAATCAATGTCTTGGCCGCCTTTATAGGCAAAAGTCATGGCAACAAGCTCCCTACCCCATCTTGAAAATGAGCGTCAACGGAGCGTCAACGAATTTTGGTCTGGTAAACAACGTAATTGTAATGTGATTTAATCGCTGTGTAGCGTAACGGTTGTATTGGCCACCTTTATAGGCAAAACTGCAAGCGACATGGTCACTGCCCCATTCTGAAAATGAGCGTCCACCGAGCGTCAACAATTTGAGACTTGGCATCTTGGGTTATCTAAGTGTTGATTTGTGATAGTCATTCATATTTGCTGGATAGGCGGCATTATCAGGAAAAACAATGAGTATGATGTACGTGACCCCATCATGACAATGAGTGTCAACGGAGAGTCAACAATTTCTGGTCTTCTATGTCATGTAATTACAAAGTGATCTTGTAGTAGTTATACATAATGGATGTACTGGCTGCCTTCATAGACGAAAAAGAAAGCGACACGGTCACTGCCCCAGTCTGAAACTGAATGTCAACTAAGCATCAACAATTTTTGGCTTTGCATTGTGGGTTTTCTAAGTGTTGATTTGTGATAGTCATTCATATACACTGAATTGGGGGCCTTCTCAGGCAAAACAATGAGTATGATGTTCATGACCCCATCATGACAATGAGCGTCAACGGTGTGTCAACGATTTCTGGTCTTCTATGTCAGGTCATTACAAGGTGATCTGGTAGTGGTTAAACATAATGGATGTACTGGCTGCCTTTATAGGCGGAAAACAAAGCGACACAGTCACTGCCCCATTCTGGAAATGAGTGTCAACCAAGCGTCAACGATTTTTGGCTTTGCATCTTGGGTTATCTAAGTGTTGATTTGTGATAGTAATTCATATACGCTGTATTCACGGCCTTTTCTGGCGAAACAGTGCATACCAAGTTTGTTACCCCATCATGAAAATGAGTGTCAACAGAGCGTCAAAGATTTCTACTCCTCCAAGTCAGGTAATTACAAACTGATCTGCTAGTGATTACGCATCATGGATGTATTGACTGCCTTTGTAGGCGAAAAAGACCGCGACATGGTCATTGCCCCATTCTGAAAATGAGCATCAACTGAGCGTCAACGATTTTTGGCTTCACATCTTGGGTTATCTAAGTGGCAATTGGTTGCAGACTGCCATACATGAGGTATTAGCCGCCTTTAGCATCAAAAGCAACAGCGGCACGCTTTCTGCCCCATCCTGAAAATGAGTGTCAACAAATCATCAACAATTGTTTATCATGTACATTGGGTAATCAAGGCATCGGGCGGATATCTGAGATCATATCTGAACTATTGGCAGCTTGAGTACACCTAAATACGAAACTCAAAAGGCGAAGCACTGATTCCAAAATAGCCAATGTTGCAACCTGCAAAGTGATCAAAAAGGTATTTCTGGATGTTAATTACCTGATTTTGATCAAATACAATTATCAAACAGCAAGAGCAAGAGCATTAGATGAATCTACCGCTGGACCCGCTGGACTACCCGCTGACTACCCGCCCAATGTGGCCGGGTTGGGAGATAGCCATTGAACCTTACCCGAATTGACATTTTGGGTTCGTTCACGACCCAGACAGTGTATTTGTCGACGGCCCGTTTCCGACCTGGACCGGGACCTGGAGCGGCGGTCCAGAACCATTGCTACCACTAGTGACAGTGTACCGGGTATCCACCATACAATATACTTGGCTCACCACCAGTCTTTGCACCCTAGCCACAATGTGCACTCTCCCTCTTCATCTACTATCACTCACATCCATGTTTGCAACAGTATTGTTATAATTACCATATATGTACCAATGAGGCTGAAGGCAGGCATTCATGCCCTTACAGCTCAAAAATAATTGGTGAAGCAAAATATATGTGAGCTGTGTCTCAGGGTGCAGTACCGAAAATTAAAATCACCTAGACTGCATTGCTGTCGTGCGATAATTGGAATGCACTGTGCTTGATTGGTCCGACTGACTATGAAGAATGTGTCATGGATTTTCAATTGCACTTTACTGTAATTGAACCAACAATTTTGAGTCATTCGATACCTAAAATCCTTTCCTGCCTTCTGTCTTCAGTGCATCTAACAGATGCTAGTCGCAAATAATTCAACTAACTCTTTGAGCATTACATGCACCCAAATTGAGCAATTGACAAAGATCTTGAATTACGGTTACTATTTATGTCGCACAACCACCATGTCATTTGGATGTATTTCGAATTCTGTTTGCAGATTGTGATACTACAATCACTTCCAAACCATATCCCAGAATGATCAATAACCCCTGCTGCTTCAAATTATACTGATAATGACCAATATATGGCGCTGCTGAATTTGCTCTATTCAATCATTTCGTGGAATCAACGACGATTGTCTCTCTATTGTTTCACTGGTGAATCTATTTTTCATCCCAGATTGTGTCATCCAAAGGAGTTTACAATTCAGCTTTCCAAATCTGTATTTATCATTGACTTTACCATATATTGGTTACTACTAATCAACTAACATAAGATGGAAATGAACTCTGAAGAATGCTAATGTAAACCACCAGAGCAACTTATACATGATACCATTTTAACATTTTGCAGCTGTTGATTAGCTTGTGTCAGCTGAACTTTGAAAGAGTCATAGCTTGATTTCTCATGGATGATGGTTAGCATTTATCTGGTCGGTCTGGCAGCAAGATGTTTTGCTTTCCAAGCTCCTACGTATGATCCTCACAGCACTGCGGAATGTTCCTAATGATCAAGGGTGTGATGTTAGCTTGGCGTATATGGCCATACAGAACTCTCATTGGTACCACTGCCGGGTGCTGGTTGAAATCAGTCACATGGTTATCATAGACACTAGGATTTTTGTTCCTGAGCGATGTTGGTGAAACTCTATTTTGCCCCAGTCAGATGCACCAAGCACATGTCCGGGTCAACTTACTCAATCGATAGAACTTGAGCTGTATCAGGGTATTGTTCACCGGCAAACGATTTGGGCCAGTCTCACTCACTTTTATTGTAGTTATCAACAGGAATGCATTTGTGGAATCTTGGAATTTGGGCTTCATTTCTTTGTGCTTGTTGTTGCCCATTCTCACATCCATGTAGAAAATATCCACATGATCTGCCAAAAACTTTGTTAGCTGCCATTTCAAATAACACACTTGGCCAGGCAGAGAACAAAATACCGCTGCCATTTGTGGAGGTAGTGGAGGAGGCAACTCAGTTTTATTTCTCTCAGTAGGTTGGAAGGGTACCTCATATGATGTTTTGTCTTCTTCAGATTTCAGATGCTACTATGGTACAATGAATTGGATCGACTGAAATGATCCTCCTGGCTGTCAGCAATTATTTTGATCCATCTTGGTATTGTGTGGCCATTGATTAAATGACTGTCCCATGTCAATATTGCGAGCATCAGAGTCTGCGAATAGTAATGATGATTTTGCTAGCTATCATCTATCAATCCTCCATTCACCTGAGAGACCTTGCAGAGTGTCCCTTGCCACAGGTGACCGTAATTTTGCTTACACTTCCTTAGTCCATCCAAGATTCCTGTGGTGGGCATCATCATTCAGAATCCAAGGCAGTGGTTTCCAATCTGCAGTATTCAACACAACCCACCGTCTGCTTGTCCAGTGCGTTGGATTGTCAAATTTGAAGTGTGCTGTATGGTATTGCGCTTATTAGTATTCAGTCAGGATGGTGTGCATTACACTATTCACCATGGAATACGGTATGTCTGCAATATACTCGTCCATCACAGTATCTTCCTCTGAATCTGCAGATACAGCTGAACACAGCCACATTGTGAGATAACACCAATCAAAGAGTGAATGGAATGCAAGCATTGCTGGGGCTTTGAGCTTGAATCCAATTCTTGTATTCAAAGCAAATTGCCATTCTACAATGTTTTTTGTCTTGTACTGATAGGGCTTAGCAACTATCCCAATACTCCAGGAATAGGTTGTATGTTGGCTAGTGATTGATACTTTCGTTTAGAATGTGAAGCTAACATATGAAACTAGATGTCTATTCAATCAGAATTCTGGTATGTCAATATGGATATTCATATCCTCATTGGTGAGATACCCATTGTCTGAGTCTAACAAGGCACAAGTTTGAAAACAATCCCATAAGTCATCTCCTCACTAACACTCCTGGAAGGCTTGCTCAATCTGGGTATTATGCCCACCAGGATTGGTTAAAGGGCTGATGTCAGTGCTGCATACCCAACACCAAGAGTTGTCTGTATCCACATCAGCCAAATGACAATCGATCCAGAAGCCGCATGCAAACCTCACTGAGACTCCCATCGATCTTAAAAGTGCTTCGAAGTACTGCCAGATGCTCCCACGCCCCCCGTGAGCTTAGCAAAGTGCTCGCAGGCTCTACCCGATATTTCACAGGTGCTCCTAAAAGCAGCCGGAGTTAAGAAAGTGCATTGAGAATGCTCCAATATTTGATTTATAGAATACTCGATTTTTGGAGCAGCTGCGACATCTGCACTGGGCTGCGGGAGACTTCGAGAGCAGCTGAGACTTCTGCGTGGCTCTGTGGGAGGCTTGGTGCTGTATATTCACGAGGCATTTCATCTATCATATTCATTTTTGTTACAGTAACCTGATTCACTATGTCATAATATGGCATGTATTATGTATCAAAGTTTCTCTATATATATCCAAATGGTCAATCTGGCTGCACATGATAGCCAAGTGTAATCTGAGAACCACCTGGGGACGCTGATTGAGAGAACTTAGAGATGCACTTGGAGGTGATTGTGGCAGGAAGATCCATTTCTCACCACCACCGCCATTCTGTTTGGCAGAGGAAAGCCAGCAGGGGGCATACATATATACAGGGATAACAGAGACAGATTAAGCGACAGTAGATACACACAATTTGTGAGGTTCCTCATAGCCGGGTACCCCAACATACCATCACACCCTCTTCCTCTGCACCTCAAGCCAGGACTCCTCATTCTCACCAAATCCCATCGGATGGTGTAAGAGCTCCGCTGTTGCACCGCACAATGATCATGTGAACATAGAGATGTATTCGGCGGCTGCCATTGAACGAGTATAAACTGCGGATTAGAGGCCGAAATCTTGTAGCTTCAGAGATGCATTACGAGGCCATAACCAATCGACTTTGGGGGCCATGACCATGCAAACTTAGAGGCCATGATTGAGCAAGTTTGGGGATGCCCTTGGAGGCCGAGATTGACTGAACATTGAAATGTACTTCAAGGCAATGCTTGAGTGAGTACGGAGATACAGTGACACGCCATGATCATGCAAACTTGGAGGGTGTGATCAACCGAGTTTGGACATGCAATTGGAGGCCGAGACTGAGTGAACTCAGAAGATGCATTTTGAGGCATTGATCTTACATGTTTTGAGATACACCTGGAGGACATGATTGAGCGACTTTGCAGATGTACGTGGAGGCCATGTTCATTTGATATTGGGGGAATACTTGAAGACAGTCGACCTGGACGTGTTAGATCAAGAAGGAGCCGTGACAGGAGCTGAGAGTCTATCCAGTGGTTAACATGCAATTTTCGGTAGGTAGAGATTGGAGTACAATATGGTCCGCCAAGAGATGAGAGACTGGCTTGCACCGGGCGACAGTCGATCTTGGGGTGATGCAGTGCTTGGTGTATGCAGTACTCGGTGCATGAACTACTCAAGGTTGACTCGAGATCATGGCATGCAGCGATAGCGAGGAATGACTTGAATTCGTGTTCTTAGGTGATGGTTGAGTTGTGGACAACAAAGAAATAGATGAGAGGAGATCCGTAGTCATGGGGATAAACTGGGACTTAGGAGAATGTCATATTTGAGTCAATGTACCATGCCCGATATGGCAGGTATGACTCCTGATACAGCAAGTAATAACACGGATATATGGTGTTACACACCCAATCAGGCAAGTCAGACCTGGGATTTCTCCGATCCACTCGTATGCTCCTTATTGTTCGCATTTTCTTCCCCCATCATCGCAGAACACAAAGTTAAGTCATCTCTCTCAATATCTCCATTCCATGAACAGAAGTTAACTCCAAGTATGGCATACGCTGAGTACACCATACACTGAGTACAGGATACACTGAGTACAGAATACACTGAGTACAGCATACACTGAGTAAAGCATACACCGAGTACAGCATACACCAAGTGCAGCATACACCAAGTACAGCATACACCAAGTACAGCATACACCAAATACAGCATACACTGAGTACAGCATACACCAAGTACAGCATACACCACATACAGTGGACACCGAGTGCTGTATTCAACAATAAAGCATCCCCTCAGGCATCTTTGTCGTCCATACATTCTCACGATTAACAGTTGACCACTGAATGTGGCATCAGCTTCCGGGGTGATTCCCTTCAAGCTCAATCGCAAACACCAAGGTCTCCATGACAGCTCTAAGGCAAAGTCACCTTGTCACATTCCCACAGTGGCAAGTTAACTAACTCATGAACAAAGTCTCATCAGCACATAGCACACCTCCAACCAACTGCCTTCAATTCGTCCGATCTCACTCGATGATGGCCACTATGAGCATATCCAACCTCACTCAATCACACCCTCAGGGAGCATCTCTATGTTTACTCGATCACGGCCTCCAAGTGTATCTCCAAACTCGCTCCATTATGCCCTCCAAGTTGGAACAATAATGGCCTCCAATCGCATCACCAAGCTGACTCGATGATGTCCTCGGTGTGCATTTCTATGCTCACTCGATCATGGCCTCCAAGTGTATCTCCAAACTTGCTCCATTGTGGCCTCCATGTTTGCACAATCATTGGCTCCGAGTGCATCTCCCAACTTGCTCGATCCTGGCCTCCAAGTTCATCTCCGTAACACCCGGAAATCCACCCTAGGTCCTAATCAATAAAAGCCCCTAATGAGTTCCAGACTGATAAAGAAGAAGATGAATCCGGCTTCACTCAGGATGAATGACAGGATTAACACCCAAAGACCACGAGGTAACTGTTCAGTTCTCGGTTCCCGATTGATAGTATTGACTAAAGAGTATCGTCCCAAGCTATCAGTATGCTGATGTACATGACTTTAGGAGAGCCTGAAAGATGAATCCTATGAACCACCACGCTATCGTGATGACACTAGGACTTCTAACGGATGCTAAAGTATGGTCCCAGCAACCGGCACTTATACTCAAGGGCCGTCTGTCCAAGAATGCAATGACTCTAAGTATCGACTTGTCTATAAGAAACAGCAAAGTAGTTTCTCCTCAGCAGAAGGAGTAGTGCCGACTCAGGAGTATCCTACCAGAAGCATCCTCTGAACCACCGTGTTATCATGCTGGTCCTCAGACTTCCTTTGGACTCCCAAGTATCGTCTTGCTCACTTCCCGATCAACGACTTGCCTTGACTAAGGTACTAGGAATTACCAAGTATAACATGGTGATAGATATATCTGTGATATAGAACTGAGTAGTGAACGTACAACTCTGGACTTCAAGGGAGCAGTATCCTCATTGACCTCGGAGCAGAAGTAAGAGATAATACAGGGGAATAAAGTTAAGCCTTAACCTCAAGGTCGAGAAGATCAATAGGTATCGGTAGATACATCATGTTGTAGCTGTTGTTATCAATGTTCTTCCTCCATGTCAGTATCGTTGAATATATATCATACGATCCACACCCTTAACAATCCTAAGCCTGCCAAAGCCTACATTGGAGTTCACATACGTAACTGCCTCATCATTCTTTGCCTCTACCATTGATAGTTAGTGTTAGCAACGGGTCCGGGTAACCCGCCAGCGGTCCGGGTTTGGACCGGAAAAACGGTTCGGTTCGGTTCCAGAACGATCCAAAAACCCGACCCGGGGATTCTTGGCGGGCCAAACCCGTACCCGTACCCGTCAACCCGCGGGTTTGCCGGGTTTGGCTAGACCCGTCGGTTGCAGTCTCTGGTTCTCATTTTCGGGTTGTTCTATTTATGGTCGCAGTCAAATATGTTACTGTTATGTGCAAAATATCAACTTTGGTACATCATTCTCTATATTTGTTTCATTGGCGGCCTTTATACTCAAAACAAGGAGAGACATGCTCC
>Ga0307515_10014912_pt1 | contig 14364 bp, 15 predicted proteins | sample 17_EM_MG_FD_194513 | JGI IMG/M metagenome (GOLD analysis project Ga0307515, IMG submission 194513) | Populus trichocarpa ectomycorrhiza microbial communities from riparian zone in the Pacific Northwest, United States - 17_EM | ecosystem: Host-associated > Plants > Roots > Unclassified | place...
AGCGATATGGGCTGGGAGAAGAATTTCAGCGCGCCATCGATGCGTCGCTTGATCTGCTGGAAGAGGACATCGTTCCGCTGACACCGGCTGTTGGAGCAGCCGCTCGCAAACTCGGTGCAAAGCGACTGACGCTCAGGCGGTTTCCGTATGACGTCGTGATCCGGGAAAGCGGTGATGAGATCATCGTGATTGCTTTCGCACACCATGCGCGTCGACCAGGGTACTGGCGTAATCGTGTGCCCCGCCCGTGAACGACGGTCCCCGCATCAGCGTAGCGCATGCACGAAGGTGTGCGACCCGAGGAATCCATCGTCGTGTGAATGGAATAGAGACGGCATTGCGGGGCGGTGCGAGAGCGGCATGATGGCACGAGTGTTCAGACGTCTTGTAGTTTGTCTCGACAACTCTGGACACGAGGTATCGCTCGAGCGCTGAAAGATCTACGTAGCTTTGCCTGATGCAGAAGCTGCTCGGCACGCAAGAATTCGCGTCGTTGATGAATCAGCCGACAATTACCCGTATCCCGAGAAGCGCTTTATCGACGCGGAGCTTCCGCAAGCGACCCGGGGGCAGTGATGCAGGCGATGTAACAAGCGCGGCCCATTAAAGCTACGCTGGGAACGGTCGCCCGCACCGCTCGCTTGGCGCGCAAACGACCTCTGCCAACTCCTCGCCCCATTGCCTGACCACAGCGATTGGCAGCGGCGGCAGAAGCTACGTAGAATTCTCCCCTTCGCGCCCGTAGCTCAGCTGGATAGAGTGGCAGCCTCCGAAGCTGCAGGTCGTGGGTTCGAATCCCGCCGGGCGCGCGTCTTCCATGAAGATCTAAGGAAGTCCATTGAAGTTCGAGGTTTCAGCGACCCGTGCGACTTGCCGTGCAGTGCCAGTGACCTTTAACGGCGAATCGGATGTCCGCAAACCCGCCTGTCGCGTTACTAGTCATTGCAGTGCGTACCATGTGCCCCGGCCCGCGCCGTGACGCTTGAGATGGCCTTTCTCTGTCAGCGCGGCGACATGATCTTTGATTGTGTTGCGGCTGATGCCGGTGATCTTGGAGATTTCAGCAACGCTGACGCGTCCCCGCTCGCGGCATAGCTCGACGATTTGCACCGACAGTTCGGGCAGATCGCCGATCAGGATGTGCTCGCGATCGATCTTTCTCTCCAGCCGGTCTTTTTGCTGTTTGAGCGCCGTCAGGAAGTAAACCGCCCACGGCTGCCAGTCCGGTTTATCGCTACGGATCTTGCCCTGCGTGCGGCGCAGGGCAAGATAGTAAGTCTCCTTGCTCTGCTCGATCACGCTTTCCAGAGAACTGTAGGGTACGTAGGCATAGCCTGCTCGCAGCAGCAGAAGTGTCGTGAGAGTGCGCGAAAGACGGCCATTGCCATCCTGAAAAGGATGGATGGCCAAAAATGCGACGATGAAGATGGCAACGCAAAGCAGAGGATGAAGCTCTTTCTTGCGGAGCACGCCTTGCGCCCACTTCACCAACTCCGCCATCAGGCGCGGCGTCTCGAAGGGAGTCGCCGTCTCGAAGACGATGCCGAGACTCTTGCCGTCCGGCCCGAACGCTTCGACATGATTAGGCAACGTTTTGTATGCGCCGCGATGCCGGTTGTCTTTTGCGGAGTATTTCAGCAGGTCGCGGTGAAGCTGCTTGATGTGATTTTCGTTGAGGTCAATCGCGTCCGCGTGCGCAAATATCGTTTCCATGACATCCGCGTAACCAGCGACTTCCTGCTCGTCGCGGCTTGCAAAGGCTTTGACCTCAATATTGGAGAGCAGCCGTTCGACTTCGCGGTCGGAGAGCTTCGCGCCCTCGATACGCGTGGACGAACCGATGCTTTCAATGGTCGCGACACGCCGCAAGCTGGAGAGGCGGTCGGGCGCAAGCCGCCCCAGGGCACGCCACGCGCCCTTGAATTCGTCGAGTTCGGCAATCAGCGCCAGCAACTGTGGCGTGATTTTCAGCGTCGTGATGTTGACCGCGGCAGCCATTTATCCACCCATTTCCATCCGATTTACTATGGCATGGGGCCATCCAATTGGCCATCCAATTCCATCCGATTCTAGGGTAGCCGGTTTACCGCACAAATTCCGGATGGAAGTTGCTGCCGCGCCCTCGCCCGAAATCTTTGCGGCTCGTTGAAAGTCATCGGCCGGCCATTTGAAAGGGTAGGTACGGCTGGCAGAAAGCTGCCGCGAACGGGGCTACCTCTACGAGCTTGCACGGGCTGGATTCAGAAGAACACGTGAGCCTTCAGGTATTCAGTCCATTCCACCAACTCGGCAAAGAAGCGCTCGGTTGCAGAGGAGTTTGAAGTTTCTCCCCTCGGGCGCGCCAATCTACCCATCAACTTATCTTCGGTGTGCCATGATTTCGGGGGCACACCTGGACACCCATGTGTCGTCACTGTGCCCGGCTGTGCCAGCGCCCCGTTGCGAGACACTCCAGCAAGTCGCGAGTCGGCATTGAGGCGGCGAGAGATTTTCAGGAACAGGAGTGATGGACTATTCGACAGCCAAAGAGCTCATGCTGAGCTACCACCAACTCACTGACGCACTTAATGTCGCGACTGAGATCATCGGTAGATTGCCGAACAATGAAGAGCAGAAAGAGTTGCGACGTCCGATCGGCAAGATCCTGGCGGTCGTCTGGCCGGAACTCATGCTTGCCATTATCAAGCAGTTTCCCGACCTCGATCCGGATAAGGACATCGCGCCAGATGCGCCATTGACTGCTGAAGAAACCGCGAGCATAGCGCAACTCACGGAAGCTAACCTTCGGGAGATCGATGATGCACTTTTGTCGAACGCCACCACACTCTGGCGGAAAGTAGCGATGATTATCGCTCTTACAATGAACCAGCTTCAGGGCATGAGAAGACAACAGAACTGCCTGGAATTCGTGCGCTTCAAATTTGGGACTAAAACATGAAAGGGATCATCACCGATCTCGCACTCGCCGCCTTCGCCTGCGCAGCGATTTCGGGTAGTGCTCACGCCGCCACTGCACCCTCCGTCCCCTCACCTGAAATCCACATCGAAGACGTCGAGCGCTTCTACAAGATCTACGACTCCGCGAACGGCCATCCAACCTCCGAGCAGTTCCAGCGCGACTACATCGATGCAGGCTCTGAAGGTCTACACACGTTGGCGAAGCTCCGAAACGTCACCGGCGCTCGCATTGCCGACACGTTAGCGAAGAATCCGCAGATCTATGCGAACGCCAAGCGTTGCATGGTCGTCCTGCCTCGCGTGAAGGAGCGATTGCAGGTCGCGCTGGACACCCTTGGCCGGCTCTATCCGGAAGCACGATTCCCGCCGGTCACGATTGCCGTCAGTCGCGGCAAGCCCGCTGGCATTGGCTACCCCGACAGCGGCATCCAGATCGGCCTCGAAGCAGTGTGCGCGGCCGACTTCATGAATCCCAACATCGAGGACCGCTTCGTGCAATTGATCTCGCACGAGTATGCGCACGTCCAGCAAGCGGCAGCGCTCGCGGGCAGAGAAGACCTCACGGTGCTCGAACGATCCCTGGTCGAAGGTGTCGCCGAACTGGTCGGCGAGCTGATTTGCAGCATGGCTGGGCAAGCGCATTTCACCGAATTGACGAAGGGGCGCGAGAAGGAAATCGAGACCGCATTCGTCGCGGATCAGGGCAAGACCGACCTCTCCGCTTGGTTCGACAACAGTAAGCTGGAGAAGCCGGGCGACCTCGGCTATTGGGTCGGCCGTCGCATCGCCAAGTCCTATTATCAGCACGCGTCCGACAAGCGTCAGGCCTTGCGCGACGCCATCCAAATGACCGACGCGAAAGTGTTTCTCGCCAAGAGCGGCTGGTATCCCGGCATCCGGCTGCAATAGCGCCTACCACTCGACGGGCGGCAGGCTCTTCGCGCGACCGCCCCACGATTGCAGACAGATCGCAGCAAGCTGCTGATCCACTTCGTCACTCCGTCGGTTCGAGCCCCCTCGCGCTCAGCGCGAGTTAGCCTCTCTCATGATTTCCCACATCAGCCGATCGCTCCCCTTGGAGAGCGTGCGCAGTACAGACCCCTTCGCCGAGCCTGCATGCAAAAGGGTGTTTCAACGACTGGCGTCGTTGCCGATTCGCGAACAGGAGCAAGGTAGTACTCCACTGCTGGAGCGCGTCGACCAGAGAGTTCGGAGTTTCTCTCCTCAGGCGGGCCATTCTACCCTTCGCCTCTACTTCGAACCCGGCCCCGCGTATTGCGCGAACACTTGCGCTTCCGTCAGCCGCGCAAGCTCGCCTGCGAACGCATAGCCGGCCGGTTTGTGATCGATGAAAATCTCGCGGACCAGTTGAAATTTCGAAGGGTCATCGAACGCGCCGATGCTCAGCATGTATTGCCCGGTCGGCTTCAGCAGATAGAACAGGCTTGAGCCGCAAACTTTGCAGAAGCCCCGCTGTGCCCAGTCCGATGAATCGTATCGACCGAGATTTTCCTCGCCGACGAAGCTCACGCGCTCGGTTGCGGCAGCCATCTGCGGACCGCCCGTCCATCTTCGACACATGCCGCAATGACAGACGTGATGATGTAGCTCGACCCCGCTTGCGGTGAAATTCACGGCGCCGCAAAGACATTTTCCGGTCATCGCATTCATGAACGGTTCGTCTCCTGTAACATAGGACGCATGGCACTCAAATTCTTCTACCATCCCCTGGCTTCGTTTTGCCACAAGGTACTTGTGGCGCTCTACGAGAACACTACGCCGTTCACCGGCGAGATCGTTGACTTGGGCGATCCTCAATCCAGCGCCAAGTTTCTCGATCTCTGGCCTGTCGGGAAAATGCCGGTGCTGCGCGACGAGGAGCGCAACCGCACGATTCCCGAGACCTCGATCATCATCGAATATCTCGACGCTCATTTTCCGGGACAGCACCCGCTCTTGCCGAAGGACGACGCTCAACGCCTCGATGCTCGTCTTTGGGATCGCTTCTTCGACCTCTACGTGCAGGTGCCGATGCAGAAGATCGTCGGGGATCGATTACAGCCCGAGGACAAGAAAGATCCGTACGGCGTCGAGGAAGCGAGAAAAACGCTCGCGATGGCATATGACATGGTCGAGGGGCGGCTCGCTCAACGAACATGGGCGATCGGTGAGAGCTTCAGCATCGCGGACTGTGCCGCGGCGCCAGCGCTTTTCTACGCAGGCATCGTGGCGCCATTCGCGAAGACGCATCCAAACTCAGCTGCGTATTTCGAGCGGCTGGTTGCGCGCCCGTCATTCAAGCGTGTACTCGAAGAGGCACGGCCCTACTTTCAATACTTCCCCTTCAAGGAAGACCTCCCGGCTCGGTTTCTCTAGAGGCGGTCAATCGCTGGATGTGCCACAGCCGATAGCCTCCTTGCCCATCGTCGGCGAGCGCTACGCAACGTTCGGTAGTGTCTATGCGGACGTTCGCGGCGTACTGCCGTGCGAGCTGAATCAAAGCCGGGCGGCCTTCTTCGACGGTCGGATAGATTGCGCCGGCGGGCGTGTGTATCCGCCATCGATCATTAACGACCGCACCCCATTGTCCATCCACGGTCGAGTACAGTTGAACGGTCGAAGAGCCGATCTCCTGCAGAATCATTCGTCCATCGATCGGCGGCCAGACCATGCCGCTCGCGACGCGCTCGTTCGGAGCGTTCGGCCGGCGGTTTGCGCCCGTCGTCGACTGCTGAGATTCGTTTAGTCGCGCCTGAACGCTTGTGCGTTGCTCGCCAATGGCACCCACGGCCGCCAGGCGTTGGAAAGGCAGCGCGCTGAGTCCGGCATCCTCACGAACCACTTGTTCGAGCACTTGGCTTGCGATAGTCACTCTGATCTCGCTCAAGCGTGTGTGTCCGAGAACAGCATCGGCAGCCAGGTCGAGCGAGCCTTCCTCTCGGCGTTTCAGCTGCTCCAATAGCTGATCCGCCGTATCGATTTCGGGTTTTCCCGTTCGTAATTCTCCCGTACGCATCAGTTCGCGAACGCGGTCGAGCGCCAAGCGCACCGCGAAGACGAACGCTTCGCGAATGCCGCTACCTTCCGTGGCTACAGATTCAACGACGCCGACTTTCATTCCCAAGCCGTCGAGCATCGAGCGCATTCGACCGATCGGCACGGCGTCGGGCAGATCTCGCTTGTTCGCTTGCAGTACGATTCCGATCGGCGGCCCACTCAATTGTCGCAGCACGCTGCACAGACTTCCGAGATAGGCACGATCTGCCTCGAACCCGAGTGGTGTACTATCGCCCACGAACACCACGACGTCCGCACTTTCGAGTATCTGGCGCCGCCTTGCCGCGAGAGCGGTTTGCCCGGGAGCGCCGACGATCTGACATCGAATACGATGTCCTTCGAACAAGCCGCCGGTGTAGTCCAACCAATCGAAATACAGTGTGCGTCCGTTGAGCTCCGCGGGCGAATACACGCCCGCTCCGAGCCCTTTCCCAAGCGCACACACACTTGTCGTCTTGCCGGCCATCGGCGCGCCGTCGTAGACGACACGAATGACCACTGCATTGCTTTCAGAATCGAGAATCGCCACGGTTTCGCGCTCGCGCTAAAGGGCCATCTGCATCGTCAATCGAAAATGCAGACGGCGTGTCTTAGTTGAGGTGGGCGCAATGCTTATTGACTGCGTTGCGCAGAATCGCCAGGTTAGTGGCATTGCGGTCCGCCGCGAGATACAGGAACGCGGCACCGCTCGGGAAGATCTTGATTAGGTGCAGCTGATCGGACAGCGTCAGCAGCATATCTTCCAATTTTGATTTCAGATTGAGCGCCTGCATGATCTTCAGCTTCTGTTTGACCAGCTCGCTGTTGTAAGCGCTCGCAACGGTCAGATCGAATTCGGAGCGATTCGTCTTCGAAGCGAGAGTCATGCCCGACTCGAGATCGACGATTGCCGTCGCGATCACTCCGTTCACATCGCCCTCGATCTTCGTGATCGCTTCCATCAAAGTCTTTTCGTTCGCCATGTTTCGTCTCCCTCAGTCGGTCTAGAACGCCAGATTAGTTTCGGTGTCTTGAGCCGCTCGACGCGCTAGAGCGAGATTCGCGCGGGATTTATCCAGCACGAGATAAATGAAGATGCCGGGCTTCGCCGTCACGGGACGAATGATGTGATATTGCTTGGTCAGTGTGATGAGGATGTCCTCGATCGTATCGTTGAGACCGAGGCTCTTCATCGTCTTCATCTTCGAACGCACGACTTCGGTATTTCCCGCCGAAGCCAGCTCCAGATCCAAGCCTGAGCCGGCGCTTCCCAGCATCATTCCGCTGTTCGCATCGACCAGCGCCGCACACATCGCTCCATCGACGCGTAGTAAATCCTTCAGCGCATCATTCACGGTAGCCATCATCGTCTCCTCATTTGACCAGGTGTACTTGTATATAAATAAACGCGTTCGACCGTAGTGCTTGGGTCGAGCGCCGTGAATCAGCCCTGCAGCGCTTGCTCCAAGGTCTTGCAGCAATTTCTCGCTGCCCAAAGCAGTTGTCCCAAGGTGTCCGCACTCGATGCAACCACGCTGAGCGAGACGCGCGCGCTCGCGACCGTAGTGCCCAGAATCAAGATCGTGCCGCCCTCGGCTTCGATGATCAGACTGCGGGGGCTGTTGAGTCCCGCCTCGCGCGTGATCGCCTCGGACAAGGCTTGCAGCGAGCTGCTCATGGCGGCGATTCGCCCGGAAATGGCGTGCCCGCGATAGGCGGCAATCTCAAAGCCGTCTTCGGAGGTGAGCACGGCAAGCTGGATGCCGGCGCTCGTTTGGCCGAGCGCATCCAGTTGTTGAACGGCGAAAGCCGTGAGCTCGGAAGAGAAGCGTGAATCAGGAGGCTGCATGGTCGATCTCGGTAACACGCATCTCTAGAATGCAGAGCAACGTCTCGATCAAGAGCAGCACGTCGCCGCGTTGACGCACATCGACTGCGAACACCGGCGCCACGAGCTCTACGCTCTCGAGCAAACTGAAGTAGCGCTCGAGATCGCCGTTGGACTTCAAGCGGCCCACACCGATCACAAACGGCTGATCCGGTGTGTTGCGCTGGAAGGCTTCGATGAAAGCCTTGAGATCCAGATGTGCGTGATCGCTCGATCCATCAATGAGCAAGATCACGCCGAGCGCGCCGAGGCCGATGATTTCCCACATGAAGGAAAATCTGGCCTGTCCCGGCGTGCCGTAAAGCCGCACACAGTTGCCGTCTTCGAGCGTCAGCTCGCCATAGTCGAGCGCAATCGTCGTGGATTCCTTGGCGAACATTGCTTGATCGCTATTGCCCACTTCAGTGGAAACCGGCGCAGCGTCGCTGATCGCGCGAATGGCGGTGGTCTTGCCGGCGCCCATCGGCCCGGTGAAGACGATCTTGAGTTGTTGGCTCGTGTTCATGGTGACTCGGTCAATCCCAGTCGCTTACGCAACGAGCGCAAGAAAGATTTGAAACCGCCCGCGGGCTCGGGGACGGACTTGCGGATATCCTTGTGGGCCGCGGTGGCGCTATCGACAGCGGTCAGCAGCCTGCAAGCCGACAGCGCGTTCAACATGCGCGTGGCTTCTTCCAGCGAAATGTGAGCGCGCGTGGCGATCTCTTGCACCGTGAGTGCTGCGGCTGAGAGCGTTGCGGTCGCGCGAATTTGCGACGGTAGAGGCCGAATGGCTCCGAAGTCGGGCCAGCGCACGAGCCGATAGTGAGACTCCGCGTCCAACCACGGAGCGAGCTGTGGACTTGCGTGAAAGCCCGCGAACCACACGAGCTCGGCGGCCGGGCGCGGTCGGCGATGCGCCGGCAGCGGCACGCCTCTCTGCAGTTGCACATCGGTGAGCCGGAGCTCGCCGAGCCGAATAGCCTGCAATGTCGCGGGGTCGGCCGAGTATTCTGAGCAATCCCCTCTCACCCAAAGCACCGTGGCGGCGGCGATCTTGCCGACCAGCCAGACATCGCCGTTTTGCACTTCTCGAAGCATCCGCAGCTCGTCGAGAAAGCTCCACGGGTCGTCGGACGGCGTGTCCGGATTTGCCAGGGTGGTTAGATCGATTTTCGTGGCAGAAGCGCCGAGCTGGATGTCGAGTGTCTCGAGCAGCTCCATCACTTGGACCGCTCGAAACGGATAGAGCAGAACGTATTCGTGTACGACGTCCGAATCCGGTTCGGTCTCGATGACGACCACGGTTTTGCGGCTGTGCTGCCACTGACGGACGCGGTCGTCACAATCTCCCGTGTGTACGAAGATAACGTCCGCTTCTTTTTCAGAGGCCGAGACTATCCAGTTCGAACGGGTAGTGCCCTGGAAGGCCCACAGCATCGATTCGAGAAGCTGCAGAGCGTGAGCCGCCTTGTCATCGGTAGACGCCGAGGGTTTTACCAGTGCGACGTGGCGATCAGCTCGTGCCGTCGACGCGGCGTTCATAACAGCACCGTGCGGTAACCGGTTACAGCGCAAGAGAAAGTAGATTTCGAAGACGCGGGCTCAAACGCTATGAACCCGCGTGGAAAACGTGCGGACATGGTAGTGGCGACCCTTCCTGTATCTGGGCGGGCGCCGCCACTCCTTTTGCGAACGCCTTCCTGTCTAGCGCGACGATGCTATGTTTTGAGTATGTGTAACTCTGTGAGGCGAGTCACTGGTTTGCCGTTTATGGGAGTGAATTTTTTTCATTAATTTTTGTCATCGCCCGCTCCACGGTCGCGACTGTCTCCGAATGCTTACAGATGAAAGCATAGATTTATCTGTCTCCATCATCGATCCGTGCGGGTAGTGCACTTGCTATGTCGACTATTGATTACGCATACGTCGGTAGTCGTCGCTCACCGTTGTGTCTGCAACAGCACGGCGGGTTGGCGTGGTCAGCACTGCCGGTCGTCCAGAATCAGATAGACCGCTTCGGTTGAGAAGCCGCGCATTCGCGCCTTCTCCAACACGACTCGGGACACTTCCGGCCGCTGCCTGACCTTCTCCCACGGCTCCAGTAGGGTTTGAGCGGGGGTGGCCGCCTTCGGCTATACTTCGCCGCCCAATTTGGGCGCAGTTTCGAGCCAGCCGTGAGCAAGCAGGACACCCACTTTTTCAACGTTTTCAGTATGGTTATTGGCATCCTGGTGGTTGTCGCAATTTTGCTCTTCGCGTTGGCGCGATCGGTTGCAAGCCACACTCAAGTGGAGCAGGTCTATCTCGAAAAGGACTACGTGAAGTCCGTCGAAGAACATCTGCGGCCACTCGCCCAAGTAGCCGTTGCGGGGCAAGACAACTCCGCTCTGGCGATCGTCGAAAAAGGTGCAGACCAAGGTGGCGGGGCCGCCGCGGCTCCAGCCGACGGCGACGCTGCGTTCCAGCAGGTGTGTGCCGCCTGCCACGGGGCCGGCATCGCAGGCGCGCCAAAGGCTGGCGATAGGGCGGCGTGGGGCCCGCGCGTTGCCAAGGGCAAAGACGTGCTCTATCAACACGCCATCCAGGGCTTCAACGGTTCAGGCGGATTCATGCCTGCGAAGGGCGGTCGCGCGGACTTGTCCGATGATGTAGTCCGCCAAGCCGTCGACCACATGCTCGAGCTAGTTAAATAGCTCGGCGTCGTCGAGCGCTCGTTTGAGTTGAATCGCCTCGGCGAGATGCTCCGCCTCGATGCGCGCGCTGCCGCCGAAGTCTGCAATCGTCCGCGCGACTCGCAGCGTTCTGTGATAACTGCGCGCGGACAAACCTAGGCGTGCAACGCTTTGCATCAGCAAGCGTTGGCCTGCTGCGGATGGCACGCAGAACTTACCTAACTCCCCAACGTCCAGATGCGCGTTTAGCTTTCCAGCTCGAGCGATTTGCCGATCGCGCGCAGCCTGTACGAGCGGCGCGATAGCAGCGCTGGCATGAGCCGGCTGCTGTGCGGCGGGTGACTCATCCATCAACTCAAAGTCTCGAACCGGCGCGACCTCGATGCGTAGATCGATGCGATCGAGCAAGGGGCCGGAGATTCTGTTGCGATAGCGGCGAACACGGTCGGGCTTGCACTTACAGCGCGCGGCATCGCCATAAAAACCGCATGGGCACGGGTTCATGGCGCAAATGAGCAATGTACGGGCCGGATATTCCGCATGCGTGCGCGCCCGCGCAACCGAGATAACGCCCGTCTCCAGCGGCTGGCGCAAAGATTCGAGCACACGCCGATCGAACTCCGGCAACTCATCCATGAACAACACACCGTGATGCGCGAGACTGATTTCGCCGGGCTGCGCGTACGGGCCGCCGCCCACGATAGAGTTCGCGGACGACGTGTGATGAGGCGAGCGAAAGGGCGGCCGCCGAAACTGCCGCGCATCGAACCCGCCCTGGCTCACTGATGCGATGGTGGCCACTTCGACCGCTTGAGCTTCCGTGAGCGGCGGCAGCAAGCTGGGCAAGCGCTTGGCCAACATGCTCTTGCCCGAACCCGGCGGGCCGACGAACAGAACGCTATGCGCGCCGCTCGCCGCGATGATCAATGCACGCTTGGCCTGCGACTGTCCGCGAACATCGATTAAATCTGCGTCGGTTACCTGAGCCTGCGTTGAGTTGATGTAATTAAGCGGTGGCTCCCAAGGCGTTATCAATGCGTTGCCTTGCAGATGCGCACACACTTCCAGCAGATGGTTCGCGCCTCTCACTCCGACGCGAGCAGCCGTAGACGCTTCTTCCGCGTTAGAAGAAGGAACCACAATGCTGTGCCCACTCTGCGCGGCATGTGCGGCGGCGAGAAACACACCGCGGATGCTTTTCAGCTCACCCGCCAACCCCAGCTCGCCATAGAACTCATCGCGCACCCGTTCGCTGGTGGCGGGCTCATCGACGTCTCCGAGCTGACCCGATGCGACCAGAATGCCCAGTGCAATGGGCAGATCGAATCGCCCGCCTTCTTTCGGCAGGTCCGCGGGCGCGAGATTCACCGTGATGCGACCTGCCGGAAACTCGAACTGTGAATTCAGCAAGGCCGCTCGCACGCGATCTTTGCTTTCCTTCACCGCCTTCATCGGCAGTCCCACGATCGAAAAAAAGGGCAGCCCCGGCCCGAGATGCACTTCCACTGTTACGAGCGGCGCGTGCAACCCGAGTTGCGCGCGACTCTTAATGTGCGCGACAGACACGACCCTTCCCCGGGTGCCATCGAGCAGCGCTACTGAACCGGTGGACCTGACGAGTCGTCACTCACTCCCGCCGTGGGCATCGCCACGCCAGGTGTGGCGCGCAACATCGCTTCTAATTCCTTGAGTCGGGCTTCGAGTGCGTCTACCTTCGCGCGCGTGCGCTCAAGAACTTTTACCTGCACATCGAATTCTTCGCGTGTGACGAGATCGAGCTTGCCTAAGCTCGTTCGCAACACGGAGCGGAAGTTGCGCTCCAGATCCTGTTGCATGGTCCGCACCGCGGGCGGCACGCTTTCAAACAAGCGACGGGCGATTTCATCGATTCGGAACGGTTCCATAACGCGGTCCTCCTTAATGCGTGCTCCCAACCGAAGCACGCTCACTCCAACACGCTCCACGACAGTGCACGAGGGTGCGCTGCGCTGATATAAGCCGTGGAAATATATCAACAAAGGTCAATGGCATGGATTCTGCACCCGGCCAGCGCACGGCATAAGCATACGCAAGTAACCGCCGATGCGTCTGCCGCCGTTCGCGACGCAATAGACGCGAAATGCACTGTCAACTCGAATATCGCTGGGGAAAAACCTTCATGCGCACAAAAGCGAAGACCTTAACGTCGTTAAGTCGACTGCCGGGCATATTGATCGCGTTACTCGCACTCGTTCCCGTTTGCGCGTTCGCGGCAGACACGCCCGTTCCTAATAAGGGGGACACAGCGTGGATGTACACCTCCACTGTCTTGGTCATCCTCATGACCATCCCAGGACTAGCGCTGTTTTATGGCGGCATGGTCCGCGGCAAGAACGTCTTGTCGATTCTCATGCAAGTGTTTGTCACGTTCAGCCTTCTGGCTGTTCTCTGGGCGATCTACGGATACAGCCTCGCGTTCACGCAAGGCAGCACGCCATTCGTCGGTGGTCTTGACCGGCTGTTCATGCATGGCATGACCGGTGATTCGGTCGCCGCGACTTTCTCGAAGGGCGTGTACATCCCTGAGTACGCCTACTTCGTCTTCCAGCTCACGTTCGCTGCGATCACGCCTTGCCTGATCGTCGGTGCGCTGGCGGAACGTGTGAAGTTCTCAGCGATCCTGGTGTTTATGGTTCTGTGGTTCACGTTCGCGTACTGCCCGATTGCGCATATGGTCTGGTGGTGGGCTGGTCCGGATGCGTACACGGATGCCGCTGCAGGCGAGGCTGCGGGCAAGACCGCGGGCTTCCTCTTCCAGAAGGGCGCCCTCGACTTCGCGGGCGGCACGGTGGTGCACATCAACTCCGGTGTCGCGGGCTTGGTAGGCGCGTTGGTCGCGGGTCGTCGTCTTGGCTTCGGTCAAGCGGCAATGGCGCCGCACAACGTTCCGTACGTCATGATCGGCGCCGCGTTGCTGTGGGTGGGCTGGTTCGGCTTCAACGTCGGATCGAACCTCGAAGCCAATGGCTTTGCGGGCATGGTCTTCGCGAACACGTTGTTGGCCACGGCTGCTGCAACCCTCGCTTGGACATTCGGTGAATGGATCGCCAAAGGCACACCGACGATGCTCGGCGCCGCGTCAGGTGCGGTCGCTGGTCTCGTCGCCATCACGCCGGCTTGCGGCTTCGTGGGTCCGATGGGTGCGCTTGCGATCGGCATCATCGCTGCCGCGATCTGCCTCTGGGCTGTCACGGCTCTCAAGAAAATGCTCGGCTACGACGATTCGCTGGACGTGTTCGGTGTCCACGGTATTGGTGGTATGACGGGCGCGTTGCTCACCGGCGTGTTCTGCTCGCCCAGCCTCGGCGGCACGGGCGTATACGACTACGTCGCCAATGCGACGGGCGCTGAGTTCTCGATCGGCACGCAGCTGATCAGCCAGCTCTGGGGCGTTGGAACCACGATAGTGTGGTCAGGTGTCGTAGCGTTCGTGGCCTTCAAGATCGTGGACCTCGTCATCGGCCTGCGCGTGAACGAGGAACAAGAGCGCGAAGGATTAGACACAGTCACCCACGGCGAACGGGCCTACAACGACTGATCCTGATCTTTTAAGTCCCCTTCAAACTTGAAGGCACGGACTCGCTGAAGCAGCGTCCGTGCCTTCTTTGTTTTACGACTCTCGAAGTCGATGTAGCAACATTCGAGTCCGCTCTTCGTCGACCCCTAAAGTCAGTAAGGCGTACTCCGTAATGCCGAAGGCCACTTCTCGTTCGGCCATCACGACCCGGCCTACTCCCGCGTTCTCCAAGAAACGAAGCTCGCTTTCGCTGTGAGTTCTTACGGCTGTCG
>Ga0307515_10014913_pt1 | contig 14363 bp, 12 predicted proteins | sample 17_EM_MG_FD_194513 | JGI IMG/M metagenome (GOLD analysis project Ga0307515, IMG submission 194513) | Populus trichocarpa ectomycorrhiza microbial communities from riparian zone in the Pacific Northwest, United States - 17_EM | ecosystem: Host-associated > Plants > Roots > Unclassified | place...
CACTTCTTGATGGAACTCAAAGTCTTGATTGTGACCCACTATCTTCCCCGATTGTGACCTTTGATGTTATTTTATTTTATTTCGGCACCAATGATATCGTATTTGAAGATTTGGTGTGACTTCAGAACTATTTTATTTTATCTCTTCACAAAATATAAAGAAAATAAAGAAAAAAAAAACAAATAAAACAAATGATGTTAAAGAATCCTTGATTACGTTATTACCAATACCATTAAAAAAATCTTTACAAAATAAATTTAATAACATTAAACAAGATCATAATCAATAAATAAAATAGATTGTACAAGCCGTTCTAAAATATTAGAGCTCACTTGCCTTTTTAAACTACTTGTATAATATACTTTGATCATTATTAATGATTTTTATTGATATTATTAGATTTATTTTATTGAAATCTTTCTAATAATATTGATGATGTTATTATAGATTTTTCGTTTCTCTTCTTTTTTTATTATTAAATTTTGTGTCTAACAAATTTATAATTTTAGAGAATTTCAAATGACAGCCGCAACTTAAGAATGACAATGTCATATGTGACTCTTTAAATAATTTTATTTTTCTAAATATTTTTGCACGACAGGGGGATCAAAATAAAGCAATCATCTGAATCTGGCTGTCATCCGCTAGAACCAACCACCCATCGGAACACGCACGCATCTCATGAGTGTTTTTGACCTGATACTTACCTTGTGTCATGCTAAAGAATGTTTGACTGGGTCGTCGGCTTCAATGGAAATAAACAAGCCATGGACCTGGTGGCTTCCATGGAAATTATAAACTATAATTTATATATATTGTAATAAAAAAACACGACTTTTAAATTTGTAGGCTTGTAGCTATTAAAAGCATGGTTTTTTAAATAAATTGTTAGATAAATAACACAAATTACGAGATATAAAAAGAGAAAAAACGTGCTATTTTGATTATAAAAAAATTGCCAAGTTTTTTTTTTTTTTTGAAAAAAACACATGCTAATAAAGCGAAAATGTTCTTAATAGAACAGTAATACTAATTTACAGTTTATCCAAATAAATATGCAGATATTTCATTGCGTTCTCCCGTCTCCGCTCACCATTGACGGAAAGAAATTGAAAAGGACAGGCAGACAGCCAATTATTCACTCAGACGTTGACTTTTTTTGAGGGAGCATCAAAACAGTGTGCTGCGATGCAACTATGGATTTGTAGCGTGGCGTGCCCCTTCCCTGAGCTGGAGAAAGAAAATGCAAGCATCACCGAATTCGCTCTCCTCCCACCACGTCGCCGTGATCGGGGCAGGAGCCGCCGGTCTGGTGGCTGCACGTGAGCTCCACCGAGAGGGTCACAAAGTGGTGGTCTTTGAGAAAGATGACCAAGTTGGTGGTCTCTGGATGTACGATCCCCGTGTAGAACCCGACCCTCTCGGGCTTGACCTAACCCGACCTGTTGTTCACTCAAGTCTCTACGAGTCTCTCAGGACCAACTTGCCAAGGGAGACGATGGGTTTTATGGACTACCCGTTTGTGACCCGAGAGGGTGAGGGAAGAGACCCGAGAAGGTTTCCGGGTCATAGAGAAGTGTTGATGTATTTGCAGGATTATGCCAGGGAATTTGGGATTGAAGAGATGGTGAGGTTTGGGTGTGAGGTGGTGAATGTAGAGATGATTGATAGTGGGAAATGGAAAGTGAAGTCAAAAAGGAAGAGACTTGATGATAATGATAGAGGTGATGATTTTGCTGATCATGAGGATTTTGATGCTGTTGTTGTTTGCGTTGGACATTACACCCAACCTCGTATCGCTGAAATTCCTGGTATTTAGCAGTAGCATGATTCTGCAGTACTTTATTGCGCTTTGTGTACTATGATTACTTATTTATTGCCTTCCTGTTCTTACTTGTGTGAGGGTGCCTTCACTCTTTACTTGTCTTCTTAATTCTTATTCGTTACTACCATTGATATGGTTTCAGGCATCAATTTGTGGCCGGGGAAGCAGATACACAGCCACAACTATCGTATTCCTGAGCCTTTCAGGGATCAAGTATGTATGGCATCTTGTACTTCTCTTTATCTCATAATACATCTATTTTAATTCTAGAATGATACTGGCTAAACATTATGGTGTTTTCAAGCACTGGTTGGTTCATGTATTTGTGGCGCAATATTTTCTGCTGGAAAAATCTAACGTGAACACTTGCATATCGGTGTGATCGATACTGTTTGCAAGCTTATCAGATGTGTAGGCTTTTCATAAAGGAATGAGTTTCATAATTGCAGGCAATGAGAGTTTTCTAGAAAAGTCATCTACGTACATGTTTGTACGTAAAAGGCAATCTCTTGTGAAATTTTGGGAAGTCAAGTTGTGTACTTTGAAATATTTGGCGTACAATCTTGTGTTATGGATGCTTAGATTGTCAAGGGGGTGTCAGAAGTTCCAAGAATAATTCTGAATGTAACTGGTTTGTTGTATTTGGTTCTTGTTGATGCAACTCTCAGCAAACTTTGTGTAAATTTTTTGTTCCTGTCTGTGAATGTATGTCACATTTTACGCCTTTTCTTGGCCTAACCTGTTAGTCTGTTGTCTTTGTTTGCGTCGTGCTCTCTTTTATTAAACAATGCTCCTCCATTGTCAGATCATAATTTTGATAGGAGCTTCTGCGAGCGCTGCTGATATATCCGTGGAAATTGCTGGACTTGCCAAAGAGGTTCACATTGCTCGTAGATCGGCTGTAGATGATGATACATACGAAAAAAAGCCTGGATATGATAACATATGGCTTCATTCCACGGTATGAGCATCACTTCAAGTTGAGAGTGGATGGTGGTGGTGACATGAGAGGTTTTGTCAAGTGTTTTGACCCTACTGCTGGCAGATGGCTTGATCTAACATGCTGCCTTGTTTTCCCCAAAATAATGCAGATAGAAAGAGCATGTGAAGATGGTACTGTCATTTTCCGAGATGGCAGTGTTATCCTAGCTGACGTTATTCTGCACTGCACCGGGTAATTTTCACTTGGCTTCAATTCAGTGTTGTTAGAAAGAAACTGTCTTATACATATATACATATAGATCCACACTGAAAACTGATGGCATCTATTGTTGTGTTTAAGGTACAAATATGGCTTCCCTTTTCTGAAAACTGATGGCATCGTGACTGTGGATGACAATCGTGTGGGGCCATTGTACAAGCATGTTTTCCCTCCAATCTTGGCCCCGTGGCTTTCCTTTGTCGGGATACCCTATTGGGTTGAGCTCTATTTATATATATATATATATATGTCCTTGTTTTCATCATAAATTATTAGCTTTTATCGAAAGTAATCCTTTGCTTATGATTTTGGTGCTAGACTTTCCCTTTCCCAACGTTCGAAGTTCAAAGCAAGTGGATTGCTGGTGTTTTATCAGGTCGAATTGCGCTTCCTTCACAAGAGGACATGGTGGAAGATGTTAAGATCTACTACTCTGAACTTGAAGCTTCTGGTGTACCTAAGCATCACACTCATAACTTAGCTCATTCTACAGTAAGCCTTATGTTATCTCTGGTTGAAGTTTATCCTCCTCTTCTTTAAAGTGTATTTGAGATTATAATAGTAGTAACGGTTCAAAGTATTTTTTACTTAGAAATATATTAAAATAAAATATTTTTATTTTTAAAAAATTATTTTTAAAATCAGCACATCAAAACGATCTAAAAACATAATAAAAATTTCATTTTAAACAAAAAATAAAATAAAAATTAAGGAAACACAAATATAACCTTAGTCTAGTGGCCTTCCATCAATGGGAAACTTTCAAGTTAACATTGTCAAGGAACCATCTTAAGTTACAAGTTTAAGATGTTAGGTGGAGTCTTAAAATATGATTTATATTACTTTCTAACATATTTTTTTAAATGAAAGTTTTTTGGGTTTGAAACTTGCACATGTCCACATTGCCTTGTATTTAATTTTTATTAATTGGAATGAGAGTGGTGACATTTGATCTCAACCCAATAACTTAAGTTGTTAGGTGATATTCTAATATATGATTTATATTACTTTTTAACACACACCTCAAGTGAAAGCCTTTTAAGTTTGAAACTTGCACGAACCTAAACTACCTTGTGTTTAATTTTTATAAATTTGAATGAGGTGGTGAGATATGAATTTGTGATCACTTTGTCAACAAGAATCTGATACCATATCAAATAATCATTTCAATTTACAAGTTTAAGCTATTAAATGAGGTTTTGAAATATAATTTATATTGCTCTCTAATAAATATGTTTTTTGGTTGTTGAACTTATTGGCAATGGTAGAATAACATAAATCTATTGGTTGTTTTGTGCTTGAATTTAAAATCATATGTTACTTGATTTGGTTGTCCACTTTTATTGGAACTTTCTATTCTTTATTATTATTATTTTTTTGGTACAATGTTTTCTCCCTTTTAATTAAAATTATTGTTAATATAGTTCGATTGGTTTAAGGATAATAGCCTACAAGATAAAAAAAAAATCTTTAATTAAAATTAAATAATATTAAAATTAATTAATAGTATAATATAACGTGGGTTCTCATCTATAACATGAATTAGCAAACCACTAGCCTTGCAAACTTCTGTCCCCTGGCTCCCTGAATGTGAATCCTCTTCCTCCATTATTTGTGTACAAGATCATGAAGTTAGCAACCTTGCATTTCCAGTTCATGTATGGTAGCTACAGTGTATTGCTAAATGCTGATCTTCAACTTATTTCATTAATTTCTAGTGTTCTATGCCTTTTTACATGATGTTTTGTTTTCTTTTTTGCAGAATGACTACAACATGTGGCTTGCCTCCCAGTGTCAGTGTTCATGCTTTGAAGAATGGAGAATTGAAATGTCCCATGAAATTCTTAAGAACTGGCGAGCCAGGCCAAATATGTATCGTGACGAATGGGACGACGACCACCTGATCTTGCAAGCCCAAGAAGACTTCAACAGACGCATCTCAAACAAAGCCAGTAATGGTCATATCTGATTGAAAGAGTTCGAAAAACAGCTCTCTGCGGCTCCAACTCCTCTGTTGCAACAGAGATGAAAAATTTGAAAACCATGGTACAAGCATTCCATACAGAAGGTGCAGAGGAACCTTGTCCATCCTAGTGTCCGTGGGGCTTTCGCTTTCTGTATTTTGAGGCCAGGGCTATCAATTTCTGTATCAAATATTATTTTTAACAATTAACTAAAACATGTGGTGGAGAAATTACTATAGCAATGAATAATAATTCTCTCCATGTTTTAGTGTGGCATTATAAAAAAATATTTTTTTTTATTAATATTTTTTTATTTTATCTTTTAATATTAGATTTACTTTTTGTTGGGTTATCTTACTCTTATGATATGAATTGCGGGTTTTACGAGTTAATTTGGTTGGCTAGAGTTTTTTTTTATTTCAATTTTTTTCTCTCAATTTTATCATTTAGTATTGGAGTAATTAAAAATTAAGTTTTATGATTTATTTTATTTGCTTTGTATTAGATTATTTCAATCTCATGATCTAGGAACAGTGTTTAACGGGTTAACCCGAATTGACTACGGTTGTTTTTTGAGTTTTTTTTTTAATTTTATCATTTAATATTGGGTCGGTTGAGAATTTAATTTTATAATATGTTTTGATTTATTTTTTATAGGGATATTTTGGTCTCAAGATCAAGATAACAAGTTTTGATATTTTAATCCTGGTTAAATTAAATTGTTTTTTTTTAAGATTACTTTGATCTCTTGTCTTTTAATATTGAATTTTTTTTATTGAATTGTTCTCATCTCATAACGAATTTATGTTAATCTAGTAAAAACTGAGATCTAAGGTGTACCTAATCTAAAAGAATTAACTCTGATTTTTCCGAAGTTTAGTTACATAATTACTCTGATCTACGTGACAATTATTCATCCAATGAACCAGAATTTGTTACTTGTTTGGAGTGTAGTTGCAGTTGCTTTTCAAAGTATTTTTTTATGTTGAAATGCATTAAAATAATATTTTTTTTATTTTTTAAAAATAATTTATGAGATTAGCAGATTAAAATGATTCAAAACATACTAAAAAAAATTAATTTTTAGTAAAAAAATAAAAATATTTAAATTTTAGAGGCAAAACGCGTTCCCATAAGTTGCAAAACACCTAGTAGTCGTTGATCCTTGGCCAGCAATGAAAACTACCTTTCAATGGTCAGAGTAGAGGAATCAATTTCTGGATTGGGAGAATTATAACAGAGATTTTGGTCCTGGTATTATATTCTGTTTTTTTTTAAATGATTTTTTTTTTTGTTTAGCTTCAAAAAATTATTATTATTATTATTGAATTATTTTGATATACTAATATTAAAAATATTTTTAAAAAAATTAAAAATATTATTTTAATACATTTCCGAATAAAAAACACTTTAAAAATCAATACTACATCACTTCTAAATAACTTCAATGAAAAAAATCATTTGGCTAAAAAAATTATAAAGAAAAATTATAAATGGACTTCGACCTGCCATTGGGCCATTCAATAGCCCACTGGGCTGTCATCTCAAAATTGTGCCTAGAGGGAAAACTAATCAAAGAAAAAGCCCATGTTTCCCACTTAATATCATAATTACCCCTCTGCCAGCCTCTTTTTCCCTTGCAGTTTCTCACGGAGCCAGTCACAATAAGGAGTCTTCCAATCCAAGAAATCTTCCTCACACACACATAAAAACGCACCTCTAAGTTTGCGTTTTACCGATTCTCTTCCTTACTTTTCTACGAACATCGATTTGTTTTGCTTCTTTTCTTGTTCCAGTAATTCTTTTTAACATTTTAATAATCTTTATTTTCTTTTCGTTATTAATTTCTGTTTGGCTGCTAAGAAAGTTTTCGTGAACTGAACAAATTGTTATCCACGTTCTATTTCTTTTTATATGCAGTACTACGTGATGTCATTTAATAATCCTTATTTTCTTTTTAACATTTTCATAATCTTTATTTTCCTTTTAACATTTTCATTTTCATTATCTTTATTTTATTTTCATTAATATTAATTTCTGTTTGGCTGCTGAGAAAGTTTTGTGAACTGAACAAATTGTTATCCACGTTCTATTTATTTTTATGCGCAGTACGAAGTGATGCCATTTGATAATCTTTATTTTTTTTTGTTATAAATTATGTTAATTAATGATGATTATATATAAATAACAAGCACGCTCTTAATTGTTTTTTTTCCTTCAATTTTTTTAGGGCAATGCAAATTTTTAGTGTGTTTCTAGTTTTAGGATGAGTGTTAGTCTTTACTTGAACTAAGAATTTATTTATTTATTGTTTTAGATTTAGTTGAAAGAATGATTAATTAGTAGTAGTAATTAGCCTTTGTGCGCACATGCGTGGCACGAAAATCGAAGTTATTGAAATTGATGGGAATGTGGGTCCCGCCATTTGATGGCAGTGGATTTTTCGTGTTCGTGCATGGATTTTTGTGCTGGATAGCAATGTTGATTGCTTTTGATTAATGATTAGTGGTAGTGATTAGGTGAGATTTTTGATGTGCTTATGGTGGGCGATTTAAAGATGGCTAGTAATGTAGAGTTTTGAATAGATGTAATGTTGATAGTAAGGTATTGTTTGTGTATTGATAGGTGAATTTGGAATCAAGGTTTGAAAATAGTGAGGAAAGATGTTGGAACCTGAAGAAGAGAGAGCGATGAAGATGGTACTTGAAGACGGGATAATGAAGACGAAGAAGATTATGGAAGGAAATCAAGAAGTGAATTTTACTATTGAAGAATACCAGAGGTTTCATCAGTATCCTCTATGAATACATATCTAATTCTTTAATGCATTGTTGTTTGTTGTGTTTTTAGTTAATGTTGCTTCAATGGATTAGATACCCTTCACTACTTTGGTAGATGTGTTTTTGACCTGCATTCTGCTAGCTATCGTAATAACTCACATTGGCTTCTTGAAAGATTTGTTAAGAGCTTGGAAGAGAGCATCAATTCAGTGGTGAGTTTCTTTACTAGACGAGTTGCTGTTTTGGTCCTTGGTAGAAAGAGTTTCATCGTGTTGAATTGCGTTATTTCATGCCGGAGTTCAAGTTTGGTTCCTTTCAATGTGTATTCAAGCGTGCAGTATCCATTCTGCCAAGAAAATCGAACTTCCATAATTGTCCAAATTTTGATATACGAGTGCATGCATTCAATCTCTGCTTGACATAAGTCAAAGCTGCTCACCCTGTCTGTCATTCTTTCTGAAAATTGACCCCAGTCATAAACATCCACACTTTCCTGTGTAAAATGAAACAACTGAACCTATCAATTGATGGACTGATATGTTATGCCAATGAAAGAGAGAAAAGCTTGTTTGTTTGTGCTAAATTATCTGATTTTGCTTCCTGTTTTTTTTTTCTTTCTTTTTTTTCTTGTCAAAAGTACCATGAGAAGCTCTCCATCAATTAGCAGTGATGAAAGTCAAGTGGACAAAGCCATTGAATCAGGATCATCCGGTAATTGGTCTATGGAATGATGCCTATATCAACAGATTTTGATCTTTGGATCCCTTCATGTTTTCTAATGATGCACTATAAACGTTATGTGTGCTGTTTGAAGAGTTAAATTTTTTCCAATCTCATAGTTGATACCTTCCTTAGCATGACTTCCGAAAAATAAACCATTTCTGGTGTCTTCCATAGTGCTGTCGCTAATTTGTCAACTGGTCAATCACTGACTAACATTCATCCTTGGTATAAATGGAAACAATTACAACTGTATATTGATGCTTTATGGATACTTTTGTTATTCCACTATCAGGTATTGCCATCTTTTGTGGACAAACGCGATGCGCTTTTGTTGAGAGAACTCATCTTGATGTGGTCCAATTACAAGATGATGACAAAGTGGCTCTGCAAATTTTTTGAATCCATTGACCGCCACTTTGTCCCCAATATCTGTTATTGTTCACTCAATGACATCTCAAATAATAACTTCCATGACCTGGTAAAGAAATTTGTCATAGTCTTTGTGTTAACTGTGTTTTATTTTGCAACTAACATCTCCCCTCCTCCTCCTTGTATATTTCTTTTGAATTTTGTCTATGTTTGGTATTTATTGATTTGTATCTAAACTTGCAGGTTTTCAAGGAGTTTTATGTCAAATTCCAGGATGTTGCAATATCATTGGTATGTAAAATTCAAGTTTAATTTGGATTTTTTTTTCTTTTCTGAAACTCACATTTGAATTTTTTGACTGCAGATCAATCAAGAACGTATGGGATTGCACATCGACTGCAGCTCGCTGAAAAATGTTTTTCTTGTGTTTATGGAAATGCATAAACATACAGGAATAGCGTATTATGAAGGTATCGAGAGTGTTATGCTAGAAGAAACCTCTAATTACTACTGTCAAATGGCTCAGCAGTGGCTATCACATGGTTCACCAGCGGATTATGTTCAAAAGGTTTTCTTTTCATATTTTTGTTTGAGATATCAGTGGTCTTGATGTCTGTTTGGGACATGAAATACAACATTTAGCTTCAAAATATTATTTTAATATTCTTAGGTTTACCGGTGCTTGGAACAAGAGGCAGAAAGAGCTGATCGTTATATGCCCTCTGGTACACAACACAAGCTATTAAAGGTACTTCCACTGTTTGTAGACCCTAAACATTGTTGAAATTAAATTAACAACAAATTTTCCATATGATGATATTATTAATCTTGAAGTGTAAATGATTTTATCAGCTCCTAGACAACTCAACCTATATTTAACCGGAAGTTTTGTTGAGCTTTCTGCTCTAGTTCTTTTCACAAACCTTCGCTGTTCGCTTCCAAGAAATGCAACTTCATTCTCCCTCTTAGGTCAATCTTTAGCATTTGAAGTAAAACTGGACTTGAATTGAGTCTAGTTTTGTAATTGGCAAGCTAGCAGGCAGCAAAAGCTGTTATATTCATCTAAAGCTCTTGATTATTTTGATAAGTAAACATTGGTCAACAAATTTCTGCGTGCTGAAATCATTTTGTGGGTGAAATATCATAGTGGTTTGCAAACTGCAACACTGATGGTGAATCAAACTGGACAGGGATTAAATTTTAGTCCATTTACGGTTTGCTTTTTCTGGTTCCTTATTCAGGTTGTCAAACAGCAATTGGTTTATGAAATATTGGACAAATTGGTTGAAAAGAAAAGACTTGAGAACTGCGGCCTTGTTACAGATTTTTATCAGGTGTGGTAAACTTCTAAGAGATCTTTTTTTTCTATCACTTGATGAACTCGATCCATATTTCTGGCCTTCCTTTTTATTGTCATAAGGTCTTCAATTTGCAGTAATGGCTCCTCACTAAAGGAACCATTTCCGGAAGGGGCAGAAAAAAATTAAGCAGATCTTATTTTCAGCAACAATCTAAATTTACTCTATGCTTCGACCATTTGTAGGAAATGTTGTCAAAATGTGCCAACATGACTCTTCAAGAGGGAAGCTCATGGACAACAGAAGAGTGGTTATCTGCTTTGTTGACGTCATCTTTGATCTGTCCTTTGTCTTAGTTTTCTCGATGGTGGTGCTTGGTGAGATGTATAGTGTTTTTTTTTTGTATGATATTTTGTCATCCTTTTTTCTCCTGTTAAGCTATATTCTGTTCTGTGGGTGGAAGTCGAAGATCTTTGACATCTTCTCCTCATGGATCTTCAGACCGGACTTGGTGTGATTAGTGTTGGCACTATCTATATCAGTGCATATTCCAAGTAATGTTCTGTCGTCTGGTCTGCTATACTGGCAGAGATTGATCTGTTATTTTCTTCGGCCATGGTCTGACCAATATTTTGTGTTATTACATGATAATATGATTTCTTCTTGCTAGTTTTGTCGATATCTAGATTGATCATGTCTTTTGCACTACATCATAGTTAGTATTGATTGAGAGAAGTTTCGATCTCCTTTGTCATCCATGAAAGGTGTTTTCAATTGTTTCTTTTGCCTATGAGCTGCCTGCTTGATCCAGGTTTTAAGAAAAACCAATTGGCATGTTATGCTTACGAAAAAGCAAATTCAGTTCAGGTGGCAATGTGGCGGCATGTATATGGATGCGGCCTTTAGGTAGTGAACACAGCGTATAATGAGAAAACGACGCGGGGTTAATTTGTAGCCAAAAACCATGAAAAAGGAAAGCACTTACTGTATAAAAATCCACAATTTGAATGTTTCAGAAGAATAATACGATAATGATATTCAAGATCCTACAAAAATAAATTAATAATAGAAGTATGAAAATTAGGAAAAGAAAATAAAAAATCTTAATTTCTAAACAGGAGAAATCTAGGTTGATGTTGTAGGTTAGGAACACAAAATGGTCTGCAAAAGGGTTTTTGGAGTGGGTTTTTATTTCAAAAAGATCTCAAATGACCTTTGATGATCTTTTAAGTAATATTCTTTTTATTTTTATAAATTTATTTTTAATATTAGCACATTAAAATATAATCTAAAAATATTAAAAAATAATCAAAATTTATTTTTAAAAAAATTGGACGCAGTATCAAACAAACATAAACCTTTAATCTTCTAAAGCATCACCAGATTTATAAGCCAGTGATGTATAAAATGTGCGATTTAGACAGAAATTGTTAAAGAATAATGGAGAATAATTTAGGGATACAGTTAAGATTACAAGTTATGGTTGCCCTGATTTCAACGTTGACTCATGCAACTCGTCTCCAACTCTTTTAAGTTTTACACTACAAATGGACTACTAAAAGATTGCCAAGGATCAAACTCTAAATTTGTGGCCTTGTGGAAGGCTCCCTCTGTCTCATAAACACACACTTGCAAAACAAAAGGCACAGGGCAAATAATTCTAGTTTGGGAGGTGTCTTGACTACTTGGAGTCAGAGGTACACCGTCCTATCACCTTCACTCATTTTTGGATAGATTGCATGTGATTTGATCACTTTATGCCTCTTGCGCCTGTTTCAGAGGAAAATTAAGGCTCTGTTGTTCAGTATTTGAGATGATTTGGTGTCTCGTTGGTTGTGGATATCAACATTTTTGTGTTTCTTTGTCACTGCTTACTTGGTATGAACAGAGATTGTCAGTTTGTTGATTATACATTTAACAGCTTCAGAATCACTGATGCAAATGTTGGAACCAAAAAGGACTAATGTCCTGTTCGAGTATATATATATATATAACAAATGTTCTCCCAATAAAGGTCATAGCTTAAACAGTTAGGGCTAAGGGATGGAAGTCCAAGTAAACTGCCCAAGTCTTTGAGATGGAATTTCCTCTGCCCTACTACTGTCTTGTCTTTGCTTGAGAAAGTCCACCCTTATCATTTCTCACCTTTATGATCTTTACCCAGAAAGTTGAATCTCTCCCTTTTCCTCTCTGTCTTATTTTTTCTAACTGCAAGTGGCTTCTAATCTAAAGCCAAGTGGGGTTCTATCTTTCTCTCTCTTTTTCACACACAGGAGACTGGGGTAGGGTTCCTGGTGGCTGGTGTACATAAGCTCTTTATTTTGGTACCGGACTTGGCCATGCACAGGTACACTGCTTTATCCTTATCATGTTAATTCACTTGCCATGAATTCTACTGGTTTAGAGAGTTTTTGTAGAAGATTAGGGATTTTTTTTTCATCTTCATCTCTGATGCAATATTAATCATAGATATTTTAGTTTGGCCATTATGGAGTGTGTATTATGCAAATTTCTGAACTGGATAATTACATGGATCTTGAAAATCAATGGCCTTATTTTTCTGTAATTCATTCTCTGCTAATGATTTCCGGATCTATGAGGCTCAAAAGGAGGAAATATGATGGAAGATTGCCATTTTAGCATTGTAGATCACCACAAGGACCTAACTTGTAAGGAATCTTGCATCAAATCCTATCATTAGCGATATGAAAAGATACATGCATCACAAAATTGAAATACACAGCTAGAGATAGACTGGAATGTTTTCTTATACAAGTATAGCCTATATATGATTCATTTGGTGTTAGAATTTAATGTGAATTCTGAGTTTAATGAATAGAATTGGTGGCATGAGTACTTGCTGGGAGACCAAGAAGGATAAGAAAGTAAACAAGGAAACTGCATTCATAAAGAATGGAAGCAAATTACTGGAGAAGCTTGTTGACATTTGTGATGGAAAATGCAATTCTATTCGTAGTTTCTCTGCCACAGAGCTCAAGAAAGCAACAAACAACTATGATCCGCAGAAAATATTGACCGGCGATTCAGGCTATAAATTGTACAAGGGTTTTTTGCAAGGCAGACCTGTTTCTGTTAAGAAATTTAAGGATGACGATGAACAGTATGAATATTGTTTCAATGACATTGTTTATGCATCAAAAATGAGTGTACATAAAAGTTTTATGAAGTTGTTAGGCTGCTGCTTGGAGGCTCGGATTCCTATTCTAGTTTTCGAATATGTTGGAGATTGGACACTTTCTGATTTTCTATGGGGCTCTGAGGAAGCCCGTTGTCAGCCTTTGCTATGGATTCCAAGGTCAAAAATTGCCATGGATATGGCTAATGCAGTTGCTTTTCTTCATGCTGCTTTTTCCAAACCCATTGTTTTTAGAAATATCAAACCCTTGAACATCTTACTGGATGACAACCATGAGGCCAAATTGTCAGATTTCTCGATCTCCATATCGATTCCTAAAGGTGAATCTCATGTACGGGATTCAGTTGCAGGGGCAACAGGACTCATCGCGCCCGAGTACCTGACCACTGGTAATTTCAATGAGAAGCAAGATGTTTTCAACTTTGGTGTATTCCTACTTGTGCTTTTGTCTGGACAGATGGTGGTTGATTTTTCTCGTCCTGAAAAGGAAATTCTCTTACAAGATCATGTGAAAAAATGCATTGAAGATGATAGGTTTAACAAAGTCATAGATTCCACTATCATTGCCGAGGGGACTTGGCCAGGAAAAGAGCAGCAATTGCAGGCTTATACAGCACTTTCCCTGAGATGCATCTCTGAATTAGCAGAAGATAGACCAACAATGATTGATGTTTCAAAGGAACTCAGGAAAATATATTGGTCTGCAATTTCTTGCCGTCAGCAATAAGGATGATCATGTGTACCTTTTCCATTGACTGATACTACCGATTACTTCTTGTAATGAATACGTTATCTCATCTTCTAGCTGTATTTGCTTCAAAGCTGCAAATCATACTTTTCTATTTGATGTCCTTAACAGGGTCAACTTTCGATCCTTTTTATGCAGTCTTCGAGGCTACTCCATCAGGAGCTACTGTTAAATGTAAAAGGCTAATACAGAAGAAAATAACAGAACAACAAGTCAAGAACTCCAAGAATTAAGAGTAGGCAGCAGCATCATGCTGTTATCATAAAGGAAAGAGCAAAGAAAAGGAAAGATACAGGCT
>Ga0307515_10014914_pt1 | contig 14363 bp, 11 predicted proteins | sample 17_EM_MG_FD_194513 | JGI IMG/M metagenome (GOLD analysis project Ga0307515, IMG submission 194513) | Populus trichocarpa ectomycorrhiza microbial communities from riparian zone in the Pacific Northwest, United States - 17_EM | ecosystem: Host-associated > Plants > Roots > Unclassified | place...
CGCAAGTGAGGCATTGGCCGGCGCCGGTTTGAGCCCCATCGAGCTGGGACCCAAAGAAGGTCTTGCCTTTCTCAACGGCACTCAGTTCTCCACGGCCTGGGCGCTCGCCGGATTGTTCGATGCGCATCGTTTATTCAACACCGCGTTGATCGCCGGTGCGCTGTCCACGGAAGCGGCTAAGGGTTCCGACACTCCATTCGATCCGCGTATTCACGAGGTAAGACGCCATCGCAGTCAGATCGAAGTGGCCGCTACCTTGCGAGCCTTGATGAAAGATTCTCAGATCCGCGCCTCGCATTTGCGGAACGATGTCCGAGTGCAAGACCCTTATTGCCTGCGCTGCCAGCCCCAAGTGATGGGCGCGGTGCTCGGCTTGCTGCGTTATGCGGCAGACACCTTGGCGGTTGAGGCGAACGCTGTTTCGGACAATCCGCTGATCTTCAGTGAGACCGGCGAGGCACTATCCGGCGGTAATTTTCATGCAGAGCCAGTCGCTTTCGCCGCGGACGCATTAGCGATCGCTATTTGCGAAATCGGTTCGCTCGCGGAGAGGCGAGTGTCGCTGCTCGTCGATCCCGTATTGTCTGGTTTGCCTGCGTTCCTCGCCGTTGAGCCCGGCCTTAATTCGGGTTTCATGATTCCTCAGGTCACCGCTGCTGCGTTGGCCGCGGAAAACAAACAGCGCGCACATCCCGCCAGTGTCGATTCCATTCCGACGTCGGCCAATCAAGAAGATCATGTGTCCATGGCCGCGCATGCCGCGCGCAGAATTGTTCCGATGGCGGAGAACGCCTCCGCAATCATTGCCATCGAGTTACTCGCTGCCGCGCAAGGTTGTCACTTTCACGAACCGCTGAAATCCAGTCGAGCGCTGGAGTCTGTCAGGAGCGTCATTCGCAGTCGCGTGTCGTTCATGGCCGCGGACCGTTACATTCACCCCGATCTACAAGCCGCATGTGATCTCGTCCGAGAAGAGCGGATCCTCAGTGCGGTCGATGGCGTTGAATTTCCCGCACTGCTTCAACACCGTTCCGAGGTTGCCGCATCATGAATCGACTCGATGCCTCGCGCGTCATTCGCGCGCCCCGCGGCTCTGAGATCAGCGCGCAATCGTGGTTGTGCGAAGCGCCGCTGCGCATGTTGATGAACAATCTCGACCCGGAAGTGGCCGAACGGCCGCAAGAGCTGGTCGTGTACGGCGGCATCGGTCGCGCCGCGCGCGACTGGCAGCAATTCGATCGCATCGTTGCAACCCTAAAGCGGCTGCGGACGGATCAAACGCTTCTCATCCAATCCGGCAAAGCGGTTGGGGTCTTCGAGACGCACGTCGATGCTCCGCGTGTGTTACTTGCAAATTCGAATCTCGTTCCGCATTGGGCCACGTGGGATAAGTTTCACGAGCTCGATCGCGCCGGCTTGATGATGTACGGACAAATGACCGCCGGCAGTTGGATTTACATTGGCAGTCAGGGAATCGTTCAAGGCACGTACGAGACGTTCGCCGAGATGGGCCGGCAGCACTTTGGCGGCTCGCTCGACGGTCGCTGGATTCTCACGGCAGGTCTTGGCGGCATGGGTGGCGCGCAGCCGCTTGCCGCAGTGATGGCAGGCGCTTCCTGTCTCGCCATCGAATGCGATCCGGCGCGCATCGACATGCGGCTTCGCACGGGCTATCTCGATGCGGCAGCCAAGACGCTGGACGAAGCCCTGACGATGATCGACAGCGCGGTGAAGGCCCATCAGCCGACATCGGTCGGTTTGCTGGGCAATGCCGCGGAGGTTGTGCCGGAATTGCTTCGGCGCGGCGTGCGTCCCGACATCGTCACCGATCAAACTTCCGCGCACGATCCCGTGAACGGCTACTTGCCGTTGGGCTGGACGCTCGAGCAATGGCACGAGAAGCGTCAAAGCAGTCCACACGAAGTCGAGAAAGCGGCTAAGGCGTCCATGGTCCATCACGTGCGCGCGATGGTGGGCTTCAAGCGACTCGGCATTCCGACCGTGGACTATGGCAACAACATTCGGCAGATGGCGAAAGATGAAGGCCTCGCCGAGGCGTTCGATTTTCCGGGCTTCGTCCCCGCGTACATTCGTCCTCTGTTCTGTCGTGGCATCGGGCCGTTCCGTTGGGTCGCGTTGTCCGGAGACCCGGAAGACATCTATCGAACCGACGCCAAGGTGAAGGAGCTATTGCCCCATCACACTCAGCTTCATCATTGGCTCGATATGGCTCGCCAACGCATTCGCTTCCAAGGCTTGCCGGCGCGCATTTGTTGGGTGGGCCTTGGCGATCGTCATCGACTTGGGCTCGCCTTCAACGACATGGTCGCGCGCGGCGAAGTATCTGCGCCCATCGTCATAGGTCGCGATCATTTGGACTCAGGCTCCGTAGCGTCACCGAACCGCGAAACGGAAGCCATGGCCGACGGGTCCGATGCAGTTTCCGACTGGCCTTTGCTCAACGCGTTACTCAACACCGCATCCGGCGCCACTTGGGTCTCGTTACACCATGGCGGCGGCGTTGGCATGGGCTTCTCGCAGCACGCGGGTGTCGTCATCGTGTGCGATGGCACGGAAGCTGCTGCGCGCCGAATCAAAAGAGTGCTCTGGAACGATCCCGCTACAGGCGTGATGCGTCACGCCGATGCGGGCTATGACATCGCAAAGCAGTGCGCGCGCGAACAAGGGCTCGACTTGCCGGGCATTGCTCTGTGATGCAGCGGCTGAATCGAGAGTAAGCTGCGGTCAGCAGTCACCGAGGCCGACTTCTATGACGAATATCGCTTTATTGATCGACTGCGAGAACGCAAAGCCCGACTCCATCGACGGCATCCTCGCGGAGCTTGCCGAGAAGGGCACGATCAACATCCGTCGCGCGTATGGCAATTGGAAGAAAGAAGCGGGTTGGGAAAGAAAGTTACATCCGTTCGCCATTCAACCGATCCAGCAGTTCGCCTATACGAAGGGCAAGAACGCCATCGACATGTGCATGGCGATCGATGCCATGGATCTGCTGTACACGGAGACAATCGAGTGTTTTGCGCTGGTCACCAGCGATTCGGACTTCACGCCGCTCGTCGGCAAACTGATCTCGAAAGGGAAGTCCGTCATCGGCTTCGGTGAAAGCAAGACCCCGGAGCCTTTCGTGAATGCGTGCTCGCTGTTCATTCATACCGACGACTTCAAAGAGCCGTCGGCCGATAACCCCTTGCCGTCGCGCTCCACGAGGAAAACCAGAAATGAGCTGCGCCGCGACACCGTGTTGATGAGCACCTTGAGAACGGCGATCGAAAGCGTCAAAGGCGAGAGCGGCTTTGCTCCGATGACTCGTATCGGTCAGTACATCTCCAACCAGTCGTCACTGAGCTCAAAAAACTACGGCTATGCGCGCTGGACGGATTTGATTCGCGCGACGGATTACTTCGAGGAACACGCGACAGAGAACAATCAGGTGGGCTTCAGTAGCAAGAAGTCACAGTCGGGTTGATGCGTCGGCACTTCAGAGCAATCAGGCTCCGGTGCGTAAGCACCGAAGCCTGATTGTCAGGTCCTCTTGGTCTACCGGACGGTCAGTTGCCCGACTTGCGTACCATCGTGTTCAGATCCCACTGATCGGGATTGAAGGTCGCGAACGTTGGAATCTGCACCGGATAACCGCCGACCTCCGCTTCACTGTCGATGATGTAGCCGCGGCCTTCGCTCGTGTCCGAGATGATTCGCCAGTCGTTGCCGTCTAACAGACGATCCCACGGCCGCGCGCCGACAGTTTTGACGACAGCGTCCTGCACTTCCTTCGCCGATAAAATCTTAAGTCCGCCAGGAGGCAACAGCGGCTTCTTCGCCTTCAGCGTGCCTGCCGGGGTGGTGCTGTATCGGCCTTGCTCCGCAACCGGCTTGCCAAGCCAATCCACCGAAATATTATCCGAGATGTACAGCTCGATATCGCCCGAGCCGCCGAACATGAAGAACGGCAGATCGGGTCGTGTCGACAATCCGCCGCGGTATACATTGCCGATCAAAGTCATGTGGCCGAGCGGAACTTCGTGATCGCCCCACTCGGCGCCCAGCAGATTGTAGTGGGTGGCTTTCTCGCCGGGATCGTAAATCAAGTTGTTGATCACCGCGCCGCGCACGCCGCCCTTGAAGAGCGGATTGCGCTCTTTGTTGTGCGCATAGAGATTGCCGATGATCAGAATGTCGGTGACGTTGTCGTGGATCAGCGAGCCTTTGGAATGCTCACCCTTGATGTGCGAGGCGTGCGCCAGCCCTTCTGCGATGATGTTGTTGCTGAAGGTAATACGGTGTGACGTGTTCTCGCGCCATTCCGCCGGATTGTTGCCTTGGAGCCGCGGCCCCGACGCAGACAGATTCTCGTCAGTTGCCCAAGTGAACGAGCAGTGATCCACGATGACATCGTGCGCGCCTATCGTGGAGAGCGCATCGAAATCGACATTCGAAAGCTTCGCCGCCCCGGTAGTGCCGACCCGAACCCGAATGTGCTGAATGATCACGTCGTGCGCGTAAACGTCGATGCCGCCACGGATGAGCGTGACGCCGGGCGAGGGCGCTGTCTGACCGGAAATGGTCACGAACGGCTCGCGAATGCGAACGGTTTGACGATTGAGATCGATGACCCCGCCCACTTCGAACACGATGATTCGCGGCCCTTTGGTTTCCACCGCTTCGATGAAAGAGCCCGGCCCGGTAGCCGCGAGCGTGGTGACGCGAATAATCTTGCCGCCGCGACCACCAGGTGTATGTGCAGCCCAACCGAGTGCACCGGGGAAAGCTAACGGCGTGTTGTCCGTTGCCGCCGCGGCGCTATTCGTCTGCGCAGCCACACCGCGGGGCGACTGTCCGCACACGGCGACTAGCGCCAAAACAGCCAATGCGGCTAGCGGCGAACGCCGAGCTGCGGGCAGCCCACGACCATTGCTCTCGCTTCGAAGTGATGCGCACGAATGCGCTTCCTTCGATGCCATCCATTCTGATTGCACGCCCGATTTTACATTCGGCGAATTCTGCTCGTTCACCAGTCACTCCTGCTGTTGACGCCTCGCTTGCTAGCGAGCCCGCGCATTGTAAATGACACCGGTTTCCACTATACAGTCGCGCACATGTCTGACACTTCACAGTCCATCGCCGAAAGTTTCGTGCGCGCGCGCCGCGCCGCGAAGGCGCTTGCCGATTATCCCGGTGAAATTCCATCGAGCCTCGACGCGGCTTATGCCATTCAAGACCGCGCGATCGGCATGTGGGCCGATTCGATCGCAGGCTGGAAAGTCGGCCTCATACCTTCTCCGTGGGCCGAACGTTTTGGCGAAGACCGATTGCTCGGGCCGATCTTCAGTCAAACCATTCATGTGTTGCGGGCAAGCGAGGAAGTCGAGTTTCCCGTGTTCGTCGGCGGCTTTGCGGCTGTCGAAGCGGAATTCGTGTTTCGCATCAGCGCGGATGCGCCGCGCGATAAGGTGGATTGGACTCCGGAAGAAGCGAGTGCGCTAGTCGCGCAGATGCATATAGCCGTCGAGCCCGCGGGCAGCCCGTTCGCGAAAATCAACGATCTCGGACCCACAGTCACCGCTTCGGACTTCGGCAATAACGCCGGGCTGATTCTCGGCCCCGTCGTTCCGGGCTGGCGAGGGCGAGCGTTTGAGACGTTCACCACCGAGACGTTCATTGATGGTCGCTCGGTCGGCAAAGGCAGCGCAGCTTCCTTGCCTGGCGGGCCGTTTACCGCACTCGCCTTTGCGCTGTCGCGCAGTGCTCGTCGCAACCGCCCGCTGAAAGCGCGAGACCTGATATCTACGGGCGCCACGACCGGCGTGCATTCCATCGCGGCAGGCGAGAGCGCCCGTTTGGACTTCGGAGCGTGCGGACAAATCCGCTGTCGAGCCATTCCCGCGGGGAAGTGATTCAAGAGTGGTCAACGCAGCCGTCGATTCGCCCACGGACTGCAGGGTCGTGACGGTCGCGGTGAATCAAGCGCAGTACACCTAAGGCGGCGCTAGCTAACTACAGTCGGCTTCGCAGCAGATCGCGCAGATCCAAAGGCCAGGAGCCTTCGCCGCCTCGCATCGAGTCGTAGGCGCGCGCGAGCGCCGACTTGAAGCGCGGATTCGTAGCGACATTCTGTGGGAATATCGAGGCGAGTGTCAGAAACCTCGGCAAGTCGGCAGCAGCATTGTTCGTGCAAGCCGAGCCGATCTGGAACAGCTCACGTGCCAAAGGATCAGTTACACGGCGGCCTTCGACAGCCGTGCGCCTCACGAACTGCATCCACGCCGCGATGGAGAGGCAAAGCCGTTCGATGCTGCGCTGAGCGGCGAGGTTGTCGGTGATGCTGCCGAGGATGCGAAACGGCAGTTTCTGCGACCCATCCCAGGCAATTTGCGCTAATGCGTGTTTGATCACAGGGTTGTGAAAGCGCTTCAAGATCGCATCGATGTAAGCATTGAGATCAAGACCGCGCGGCGCTTTCAGCGTGGGCAACACGTCGTCGGTCATCATTCGGCGTATAAAGGCTTCGAGCTGAGGATCGCCTATCGCCTCAGAGACTGTTTCGTACCCCGCCAGCAACCCCACGTAGGCGAGCGTCGAATGCGCGCCGTTCAGTAAGCGCAGCTTTGCGCGATCGTACGCCGGCACATCGTCGGTTAGCGTCACGCCCACACTTTCGAGCTTCGGTTTGACGCCGCTGAAAGAATCTTCGATGACCCACTGAACGAAGCTCTCACGCTGCACGGGCCAGCGATCTTGCACACCCAACGCATCTGCGACTGTCTGCCTCAGCGCATCGGTAGTTGCCGGCGTGATGCTATCCACCATCGTGCGCGGAAAGGCAATGGCGCTTTCGATCCATCGCGCGAGCGCGACATCGCGTGTTTCAGCGAGCTGCACGACGGCGTTTTTCAAACGGACGCCGTTGTCCACGAGATTATCGCAGCTGATTACCGTGACGGGCGGCGCGCCGGCCGCACGCCGGCGAGCGAGCGCTTCCACTAAATATCCAATGAGGCTCACCGGCGCATTGGGTTGCGCAATGTCGCTCGCAATGTCCGGATGCGACAAATCCAACGCGCCGTCCGCTCCGAGACAGTAGCCTTTCTCGGTCACCGTCATGGTAACGATATGAGTTTGCGGTGAGACCAGGCGTTGCAGTACCGCTGCGGGATCTTCCGAGGCGACCAGGACTTCTTTGATCGCTCCAACGACTTGATAGGTCGTCGTCGTATCGAACGTCGCGATGGTGTAGAGCCCGTCCTGCGGCACGAGTTTGTCGCGCACATCCCTGCTCCGCAGCGAGACTTCGCAGATGCCCCATCGGGGATCACGCTGCAGCAAGGCATCGAAGTACCAAGCTTGATGAACGCGGTGAAAGGCGCCCGGACCGAAGTGCACGATGCCAGTGCTCACGGCATCGAGAGAATAACCCGGCTTGACAACGCTTGCGGCAACGGAAGGAAGCGTTGCCCGAGACAGAAATGAGCTCACAGTGTCACGCCACTCTTCCAGATCGCTATCTCACGTTCGTCGTTCAACTCATTGCGCGCAGGCTTGCCGGACGCGGTGTCGATAACGAGCCGCAACAGCTCTTGTCCCGCAGCGTCCATCGATGTGCCTTCGAGCACCACACCTGCGTCAAAGTCGATCCACTTGGGCTTCTTCTCACCGAGCGCTGAGTTCGACGCGATCTTTAAAGTGGGAACGGGAAAGCCCAAGGGCGTGCCGCGGCCGGTCGTGAACAGCAGAATGGTTGCACCTGCGGCAACGAGCGCTGTGGAAGAAACCGCATCGTTGCCCGGAGCTTCTAGCAACACGAGGCCGGGTCGGGTGGCGCGCTCGCCGTAACGTAGCACCTGGCTTACGGCGGCGTGTCCGCCTTTCTGTACAGCGCCAAGCGATTTCTCTTCCAGCGTTGTGATGCCGCCCGCGATATTCCCCGGCGAAGGATTCTCGTAAATCGGCTGATGGTGCGAGATGAAATAGCGCTTGAAATCGTTCACGACATCGACGATGCCGTGAAAGACCGTCTCATCGGTTGCGCGTTCCATAAGCAGCTGCTCTGCGCCGAACACTTCGGGAATTTCGGTGAGAATGGGCGTGCCGCCGGCCGCAGCCACGGCATCGGCAATTTTGCCGACCAAAGGATTAGCGGTGATGCCGCTGAATCCGTCCGAGCCGCCGCATTTCAAGCCGACCATCAGGTCCGAAAGCGGGCAAGGCTCGCGCCGATCGGTCTCGGCGATGGCCACCAGCGCCTCGAGCGCCTCGAGCCCTTCCTCTGTTTCGTCGGCCGATGCTTGCGCGCTGAATCCGCGGATACGCGTGGGATCGATGTCCTGTGCCTCATTCAACAGCTTGTCGAGTTGGTTCGACTCGCATCCGAGGCCGACGACGAGCACGCCGCCCGCGTTAGGATGATTTGCGAGCGAAGCCAGGATCGATCGCGTGTGGTCGAGATCGTCTCCGAGTTGCGAGCATCCATAGGGATGCGTGAATGCGTGCACGCCATCCACGCGATCGCGAAACTTCTCCGCACCGAGCCTCGCGATGCGCTGCGCGGTGCGCGCAACACAGCCGACGGTACAAAGAATCCAGATCTCATTGCGCGTGCCCACCCGGCCATTGGCGCGCCGGTAACCCATGAAAGTGGGCGCCGGCTGCTCGGGAACGCGGGGAATTTCCGCGTGCACGTTAGGCTTGTAGTGATATTCGTTCAGACCTGACAGCCGCGTGGCGAGATTTGCGGTGTGAACGTGAGACCCCTGCAAGATCGTGCTGGTGGCCGCGCCAATGGGCCAGCCGAACTTTCGCACCAGCGCGCCTGCTTCGAGGTTGCGCAGTGCAATCTTATGACCGCGGGGAATTGGCTCTCGCACGGTGAGCTGACCGCCTGCAAGCTCGATGGTTTCGCCGGCTTCCAAAGGGCGAAGCGCGATGGCGACGTCATCGGCGTCGTCGACCAGATGGATTATGTGAGTTGAATGGGTCTGCATTGAAAGGAAACTATAGCCGACGTCCGGCACCGGAAACCGGTGTCATTAGAGGATGCGCACGATCTTTTGTCTAGCGCGCGCCTGCGCGTAGACTGCGGCATGGCAAAGACTAAGACTTCCGGGACAAACCGGAATAAGAACAATGGGGGGTCAGCAGTGGTGCCTAAGTATGCGTTGCATCTGCCCGCGGGCAGGCGACCTACGATCAACGACGTCGCGCGGCTCGCGAACGTTTCGAAGAAAACGGTCTCGCGTGTCATCAATCAGCTTCCCTTCGTGAAAGACCAAACACGATCGAAGGTGAACAGCGTCATCGAGCAAGTCGGCTACGCGCCCGACCCGCAGGCGCGAGGGCTGGCGTTTCGGCGCTCCTTTCTCATCGGATTGATTTACGACAATCCCAATGCGCAATACATCGTGAACATTCAGGATGGTGCGCTCGATGCATTGCGCGGCTCCGGATTCGAGCTGGTCGTGCATCCTTGCGATCTGAGAAGCGAAGACTTCGTGGTCGGCGTGCGCCGCTTCGTGGAGCGACAAAAGCTGCATGGGGTCATTTTGCTGCCGCCGGTGTCCGAGCACACGGCGCTCATGAAGGCGCTGCGCGAAATCGAATGCCAATATGTGGGAGTCGCGGCCGTTCGCGCCGAAGGCGCCGTGAATCTCGTGCTCGCGAACGATCGCGACGCCACGGCGGAGGCTGCGAATTACTTGGAATCGCTCGGACATCGACGCATCGGTTTCATCGCGGGACCTTCCTCTTATCGCTCCGCGCATGAGCGGCAAGTTGGTTTCGTCAACGCGCTCAAAAAACGTGGCGTCAAGGTACCTGCCGAGCTGATCGTCGAAGGCGCCTACAGCTTCGAATCTGGCGTGGTGTGTGCGGAAATGTTGCTTGCGCGGCGGCCGCGCCCGACGGCGATATTCGCGAGCAACGATGAGATGGCCGCAGGCGCGTACAAAGCCGCTTATCGCATCGGGCTTCGCATTCCCGAAGATCTCTCGGTCGTGGGCTTCGACGATAGTCCCCTGGCTTCGCGCCTCTGGCCACCGCTGACCACTATTCGGTTGCCCATTCGGGATATGGGACGGCTTGCCGCTGCCAAGCTGATGCCAGTCGGTCCGCGCAACAACGTCGAAGTGCCTAAGGTTTCGATGGTCACGCCGCACCTGATCGTCCGCGACTCGGCGCGGCCTCCGAAGGGTTGACCTAAAGTACGGTGCGCGGGTGCCCGTTGCTTAAGCGCTTGATCGGCTAGGCGCAATCGATTGTATTGACACCGGTTACTCTCAATCTTGCGCGGAGACGGTATGATGCGCGCTCCCGAATCGACCCTGAATCCCATGCCCCGAAAACTTGCCCTTCATCCCGACAGGTTGTTCCCGGCGGAACCCTCTGTCCGTGTCGTCGCGCGCTCCCTTTACGAGCTGGTGCGTGGGCTACCCATTATCAGCCCGCATGGCCACACAGAGCCCGCCTGGTTTGCGGACAACAAGCCGTTTGTCAATGCAACGGAGCTGCTGCTCTCGCCGGATCACTACTTGTACCGCATGCTCTATAGCCAGGGCGTGCGGCTCGATGTGCTCGGTGTTCCCGCGCGCGCGGGCCGGACGAATGCGGACCCACGCGAGGCTTGGCAAGTCTTCGCCAAGCACTATCCCCTGTTTCAGGGTACCCCATCCTCGATGTGGCTCAATCACGTGTTCGTCGAGGTGTTTGGGTTCGATGTGGCGCTGGATGAGAGCACGGCAGATCGTTACTACGATGCCATCGGGCACGCTTTGCAGCAGCCTTCGTTCTTGCCGCGCGCCTTGTATGAGCGCTTCAATGTCGAAGTGCTTTCCACGACCGAGTCGGCCATCGATCGACTCGAGCAGCATCGCAAGATTCGCGAAAGCGGCTGGGATGGCCGCATTGTCCCGACCTATCGGCCGGACAATGTCATCGACGCCGAGCACGAGCAGTTTCGTGGCGCACTCGATGAGTTCGGTGCGATCACCGGTGAAGACGTGTACACGTGGCGCGGCTATTTGAATGCACATCGGGCTCGACGCGCCCAATTCAAGGGCGCGGGCGCAACGGCCACCGATCACGGGCACATCACCGCGCGCACCGCGGATCTTTCCGAAACGGAATGTCAGCGTCTGTTCGCGAAAATCGTGAAGAGCGACTTTACGAGCGAAGAGGCCGAGCTGTTCCGTGCGCAAATGCTATTCGAGATGGCGCGCATGAGCCTCGAAGACGAACTCGTCATGCAGCTCCACCCCGGCGCGTTTCGCAATCACAACGCGCGCGTGTTCGAAGAGTACGGTCGCGATAAAGGCGCGGACATTCCGCTCGCTACCGACTACGTTCGTGCTTTGAAGCCGCTGCTCGATCGCTTCGGAAACGAGACGCGGCTGACTTTGATTCTCTTCACGCTCGACGAGACGACCTACAGCCGCGAGCTGGCGCCGCTCGCGGGGCATTATCCGATTTTGAAGTTAGGTCCGGCCTGGTGGTTTCATGACAGCCCGGACGGCATGATGCGTTTCAGGGAGCAGACCACCGGCACCGCGGGGTTCTACAACACCGTGGGTTTCAACGACGACACGCGAGCTTTCTTGTCCATCCCCGCGCGCCACGATGTCGCGCGGCGAATCGACTGTGCCTATCTCGCCCGTCTCGTTTGTGAGCATCGTCTGGAGGAGGACGAAGCTCGCCAGATCGTTGTCGATCTGGCTTATCGCCTGCCCAAGCAGGCTTATCGTCTTTGATGGCCGAGATCGTTGGCCGAATTTTGAAGGAGAGACCGACATGCATGTGAATGTTCTTCAAGCCACGCATCCGGACATGCTGCCGGGACTCGAGACGGACAAGTTGCGCGGGCATTACCTGCTGCAAGACCTGTTTGCGAGCGGCGATATCCGCCTGAACTACAGCCACGTGGAGCGCTTGATCGTCGGCGGCGCGTCACCTGTCGGCGAAGCACTGAAGCTCGAAGCGGTGAAAGAGGCGGGTTCGATTCCTTTTCTCGCGCGCCGTGAGCTAGGCGTCATCAACATCGGAGGTGCGGGCGGCATCATTATCGATGGCAAGGCCTACTCCATGAAGCCACGCGATGGCTTGTACATCGGCCAAGGCAGCGCGGATGTGAGATTCGAATCGGCGAACCCATCCGATCCCGCAAAATTTTATCTCGTCAGCTCGCCTGCGCATGCACGCTACGACACTGTGAAAATCTCCATCGACGAAGCGAAGCCGATGAAGCTCGGCTCGGTCGATACCGCCAACGAGCGCACCATCTATCAGTACATCCATCCGGATGTCTGCAAATCGTCGCAGCTCTTGCTAGGTCTCACTTCGCTCGAGCGCGGCAGTGTCTGGAACACCATGCCGTGCCATTTGCACGATCGTCGCTCGGAAGTCTATTTCTACTTCGATCTGAATCCGGAAGGCCGGGTGTTCCATTTCATGGGCACGCCCAAGCAAACTCGCCACATTGTCGTCGCGAACGAGCAAGCTGTCGTATCACCGCCGTGGTCCATTCACATGGGCGCCGGCACCAGTCGCTACGCATTCATCTGGGCCATGGCGGGCGACAACCAAGACTACAAAGACATGGATCAGGTCCCCACTCCCACTTTGCTTTAGCGCTGGCGCGCGAATTTAGCGGGGCCTGTCGGCCTCGTAACAGTAACGAGTTAGCGGTAACAGCATGAATAGTTTGTTCGATCTTTCGGGACGCACCGCCATCGTAACCGGTGCGAATACCGGCATCGGTCAGGCGATTGCCATCGCACTGGCTGAAGCCGGAGCGGACGTCGCCGCCGTCGGCCGCACGACGCCGGATGAAACGGAAGCCGCCATCAAAGCCATGGGTCGTCGGTTTCTGTCAATCCATGCAGACCTTGCGGTGTCGAGCACGGCCGGCGACATCGTTCGACAAGTTGTCGATTGGAGCGGCCGCCTCGATATTCTCGTGAACAACGCCGGCATCATTCGCCGCGCCTCGGCGCTGGATTTCAACGAGGCCGATTGGGATGACGTGATGAACGTCAATCTGAAAACGACTTTCTTTCTATGTCAGGCTGCCGCGAAGCAGATGTTCGCCGGGGGCTCGGGCGGAAAGATCATCAACATCGCGTCGATGCTGTCTTTTCAGGGTGGAATTCGCGTGGCCTCGTACACCGCGAGCAAGAGCGGTATTGCGGGCTTGACGAAGCTGCTAGCTAACGAATGGGCCGGCAAAGGAATCAATGTGAATTCCATCGCGCCGGGATATGTCGCGACGAACAACACCTCTGCGTTGCGCGCTGATGAAAGTCGCAACAAAGAAATTCTCGGCCGCATTCCCGCGGGCCGCTGGGCTAAGCCGCAAGACATGGGCGGCGCCGCAGTATTCCTCGCATCGAGCGCTGCGGACTATGTGCACGGCGCCATCATTCCCGTCGACGGAGGGTGGCTCGCTCGTTGAAACGCGCCACCCTCACTTCAGTTCAACCCACATCGTGATTGCGATTCATGCGATGCAGTGCCGAGAGCTGGGGCATGTCGATCTCTTCGATCGCTTGGCTCAAGGTGTGATCCACACATTTATTCGTGGCCACTACGCGCGCTAGCTCGCGTGAGTTGCCATGGTCGCAAACCACTTTCGCCGCTGTAGCGATGCGCCGATATAACACTTGCACGCCACTCGGCTGTGCAAGATCCAAGTCTGAATATCTAATGGTGATGCTCGGCGCGTCGCCGCTCAGATCCTGAGCGAATACACCGCCGGAAACAAAGCCACTCACCATCACAGATAGTCCCATCAGCGCGCCGCGCTTATTAAGCATCGAGTTCATGTGGACGCCCCTTTCAAAGTAAACATGTCTTAGGCGTACATATAGATGCTTGAGCGACCCAATCCGTTTGATCGCTTCACCGTGGATTTGCATCGATCCGGCGCAGCGCCCGCGTTCTTGCCCTAGGTGGGTGCGAACTGATGCGCGCGAAGCGCAGCGGCGCGCTCCGCAATGGACTGAACTTGATCCCAATCACGTGAGGCCAGCAGCTCTGTCGGCGCAAGCCATGAGCCGCCGACACATAAAACATTTTTCAGCGCGAGATAAGACGGAGCAGATTGTTCGCTGATGCCGCCGGTAGGGCAGAACCTGATATCGGGAAATGGACCTGCCATCGCTTTCAACGCAGCGACTCCTCCTGCGATCGCTGCCGGAAAAAATTTAAAGAATTTGTAACCCGCGCTTAACGCTGTCATAAGCTCAGAGGAGGTGGCAACCGCCGGCAGATAAGGTATCGATGACGTCGATCCTGCTTCGAGCAATGCCGTTGTCGCGCCGGGTGATATCGCAAACGTTGCACCCGCTTGCTGCGCGGCG
>Ga0307515_10014915_pt1 | contig 14362 bp, 10 predicted proteins | sample 17_EM_MG_FD_194513 | JGI IMG/M metagenome (GOLD analysis project Ga0307515, IMG submission 194513) | Populus trichocarpa ectomycorrhiza microbial communities from riparian zone in the Pacific Northwest, United States - 17_EM | ecosystem: Host-associated > Plants > Roots > Unclassified | place...
AGAAAATCCAAAAGAGAATTTAGCTCCTCCAGATGCGTATGAACATTAATTATTCTCCTAATATTTCTTGATAGAAACAAAAGCACCATCAAAATCACTGTTCTTTAATTAATTGAGAATTAGCACTTTCATCAAGCAATTAAATTAAATTAAATTAAATTACATTACGCAGTGATCAATGCATAACATGTATATATTAGAAAGAGCATGGCATCCACAATAGTTATATATATCTTTGAAGATAATGGTTCATTCAAATTACTCTATTGGAAAAAAGAAACTATCTCTCTCCTTTTGGCTCGGACTCGTGGTTAAAATTAAACATGCCGATTTTATTTACCTGTCCTGAAAGTATAATCGGACTAATTGTTTAATTTTTTTATTTTTTTAAGAGAAATTAAAATTAAAATTTTATTATTATTTTGATAATTTTGAAGTACTGGTATTAAAAATAAAAAATATTATTTTAATATATATAAAAAACTTTAAAAAGATTAGTACACTGCTATAAAAAAAGTAAAAAACACTACTTATATAAATATAATAGTGACGGTGGGGGCTTAAGTTCTTTAGAGCATGCCAATAAAATAGTACCAATCAGACAGATCACTAGCTAACAAAAAGAAATACTCCATCCATTCTCGTTTTTTGCAAAAACAATAAAATAAATAAATAAATAAAAAGAGAGAGAAAAAAAAAAGACTATTGAAAAGGAAAAGGAAAAAGAAAAAGGAAAGGAGATCTTTGGGCTCGGAGGATACATTCATTCATCCCCATTCACATGCATGGATGCTAACGCGAGTGAGCCGTAAGCATCACACCGGTTGCTCTATCTCGTTCACATTACGAACTGGTTCCGGTCAAATCTACGCATGAAAGCTTCGACCACTTTGTGTGTCGGTCCACAACACCCACAAATATAGTAGAATTTAAAGCTCATGCTCAGGCATTGAATTTGACGACCGGTTCTGTTTTCAACCCGTACAGAACTTGACCTACAATTGCCGGTCAACACCTTCCATGTTGCAATCTCACATCCTCACGCGCTCATCCACCTGAAGCTCTAAAAACCTCGCCATTATATTCTCCACCCCAAAAATCTCAGCTTTGTTTCACACTCAAAACTCTCACTTTCCCTCTCACTTGCCCACCTACCATAAAAAATCAGATCAACCCTACCCTACTCTCGGTCTCTAGAAGAGAAGAGAAGAGAAGAGAAGATAAACCCCACACCACTGCTTCTCTTCTGTTTGATGAAGATTTTACTGTTTTGATTTTGAGGTATGGAGAGGAGAGAAGTTGTGAAGGTTGAGAAATTTGATGGATCTCCGGCATTTAGTACTACTAATGATCATGTTCAAACTAGCTATCCATTTATGCAGGGTCAATATGGTTTTAACTTTGTTGATGGAGATAAGAACGCTTTAGGGTTCATGGAGCTACTGGGTATGCAAGACTTTAGTCCTTCTTTGCTTGATATGATACAGGTACCAATACCACCTGCGCAGGCTCCAAATGTTCAAGTAGTTACGGAGTCGCCACCAGAGTTGTTGAATCAGCCTGCTACACCTAACTCTTCATCGATTTCATCGGCTTCTAGTGAAGGTTTGAACGACGAGCCTGTTAATAAGAGTGTTGATGACGAGGTAGAGGAGCAAGAAAAGAACAAGAAAGAGTGAGTTTTCAGTATTTTGTCGTACTTGTTTTTTTGTTGTGATTTTATGTTTAGAAGATACCCATTTGAGGGGGGAAAAGGATGGTTTTTTTTTTTTGTGTGTGTGTTTGTGTTTGTGTTCGTGTTCGGTGTAATGCTACAAATTAAGAACTCCTTTCAGACTAGTAATCAAGAAAATAGAAATGGGTTTTGGTGTCATGTGGTTATTAGAGTGTGAACATTAATTTGACACGGCCCTTCTAATTTGTGTGTTGGTTTTGTGCTTTGTTTCCAGGTTGAAACCAAAGAAGACAAATCAGAAGAGACAGAGAGAGCCGAGGTTCGCATTCATGACAAAGAGCGAGGTTGATCATCTGGAAGATGGGTACAGATGGAGAAAGTACGGCCAAAAAGCTGTGAAAAATAGCCCTTTTCCTAGGTACTAACTCCAATGTGAACTCTTTCTTCTAGCCCTTTTGCTTTCTTTGCCATTTGACTCTAGATTTGCATAATTTTATTCGAAATTTTAATGGGTTTGCGTTGCCCTTGTGTGTTTGATTTAGGAGTTACTATCGTTGCACCACTGCCTCGTGTAATGTGAAGAAGAGAGTGGAGAGGTCTTTCAGTGATCCAAGCGTAGTTGTGACCACTTATGAAGGTCAACACACCCATCCTAGCCCGGTCATGCCTCGTCCAAACTTTACTGGACCTGCATCTGATTCTGGTTTCTCGTCCACTGCTGCCTTTGTGATGCCAATGCAAAGGAGATTATCTTTCTATCAACAACATCAAAGTCGACAACAACAACCACCTTTTGTCAACAGCCTCTCACCTTTGGGTTTTGGTTACAATGGAAGCAACACAAATGCTGCTGCGATTAATTATCTAAAATATGAGAAGCGCTTTTGCAGCAGCTCAGGGTCGACTTTACTCAATGATCATGGGCTTCTTCAAGATCTCGTCCCCTCCCATATGCTAAAGGAAGAGTAGAGGAGAAGTCTGTGTTACTGCTTTGTAGTTTCCCTTTAACTGACTTCTCTAAAAGAGTTGCAGATGAAAGACCCCTTAATGATATGGCATCATGGTATGTAATGTCTTACTGACTTCCTGGTCGTAATTTCTCTTGCAGACTTGCAGTTGTAGAAGAACTCGAACTTCTTCATCTTATGGCTTTTTGGCCATTATCTAGTTGGGTTCAGTTCTCTAGTTTTTTTTTTTTTTGCACCCATCTTCCCTTAGGTTGTATGTAGAGATAGATTACCATATGGAGTAAACTATATAAGCTAAAAAGAGTTTGCTTCTCCTTCAATGCTTCTTACCTTCTCGTTTGTCCTTTACCATTTGTTTTTGTTGTCGAAGGAATGTGCATTGATTTCAAGGACTGAAGACTTTTGAGTGCTAGGGTTTCTTCTTGAGGATGCAGTTTGCTAGGGAAGCTTTCTAGCTTCTCTCTTTGTCCGGGAATCCGCAAAATTATTTGTTTTTCTTAGAAAAGGAACTCAGTCGTGAGAATTTGGTGGAGAAAATTAATGTGCTGTCTCTTCTGAATATGAACCGAGGGAAACAAGGAGGAAGAATATCTTAACCACTCCAGAGTCTACTCCTATTTTTAGCTTTGTAATTAAGTAATGCTCTTTTGTTTTTTTAAGCCCGTGCCCAGGCCATATTTATGCTTTCGGTTCCTTGAAGAATGGTGGTTTAAAAAGGTAAAAACTGCTTGACAGAGTCAATTGCTTGCACACATGTTGAAAGAATATAGACTGCGTTTCAGTGATTCTAATTGGGGACCGTGAACTTAAATAAAGCAATGGGAAAAATGGATTGATCACTTTCTGTCGTTCGATGCTTCTTCGCCATGCGATATTGTTGTTTTTCTGGGAATATTTGATTCCTTATTGGATGGATCCCTAGGCAATGTGGAGTATCTATATACGAGCGGCGCAAACGGGTTGTCGCTCGGGTTCAGGATGCTAGTGGGGGTGTGCCAGCAGCCACAGCGAACCATATACAAATAATTTTTTGTCTGCCAATCGCCGATCATGCGATTTTCAGATTACGACATCATAATTCACCCTAAGATCGCGGATGGTTGCAGAAAGATTATGCACGCCTACCAGCACTTTAAGAATTCGCTTAAAGATGGATTTAGAAGTTAGAAATTTCTCAATTGTTGAAGTATTTGACATGTAGCCAGATACTATACCAAAGCGCCACCGCCAATTGGGAAAAGATTAACCTTGCCACCCATATAAGCATCAAGAACATATGTGCCCGACAAAGCACATTTCAACTTACCATCAAGGCTAGGATTTACACCCAGCAACCTGTCAACAAAACACGAGTCCCTTTGACCAAAACAAGGCGCAGAACACAACACCAAGTCAAAGAAAACTTTATAGGACAGAGCACAACTAGGATATTCTTGTTGGACAGCAAAAAAATCGTTTTGTGCAACATTCTGTATCTATAGTAGCACCTCAGTGTCACACAAGAAATGCCATCTAGAATGGTCCAAGAAACACTGAGAAATCTTGCCTCGGCCTTCCATAAAGAGTCGTAAATTACCAGAACCTTCAAAGCATACACAAAATAACTTTTGCCATCAAGTCAGTTCCTCATTTCATACAGCAATGATGTTCAGATAGAAAAGCACTGTAGTTTTTACATATTCTAGTAAATTAATTACTCTTGTTGATACCTTACCAACTCCGTAGTGAAGCTGCAAAAGTGCACGCTGCTGTAGCCAGGTAGCAAAATCTAGGCAAGGGCAAATATCAGGTAGCAAAGCATTTCCCAGCAATACGGGCCACAAACTCAGCAAGAAACAACTAAATGATGTATTCCAGGAAGATTTACTCAGAATAATTCACCACAGACCCAAATGCATGTCATCTATGCTTTCTCCACAGGAATGCTGCTTTAGATGCCTGAATTCCAGAACAAGTGCACATCCACGGATGATACAAGGGAGATGAATGGAAAATGAAATGAAGAAGATAGCCTCAAAGCTGTTTGTACATTTAATCTACAAGAAGAACATGTGCAGCCACGAGCAATTCAGCCCAAATTTGAAGAGATTAGATTTATTTCTACTTCTTGTTCTTCTATGAAAAGAAATAAAAGAAAACAGGAAAAAAATGAATGAGAAGGACATGCTGAGAAACATTGGATGCAGCTGATTGCTCTTGGTTTTTTCAAATATTAGTACACCAACACTGGTTGGACGGCTAGGTTGAAATTAGAGATGGTCCAATATTAAATGCCATGGACGACCAACATTCCCAGTATATATTAGCTTACTAGAGGCCCGCAGCTCTATAGAAAAAGAACTGCTGAACCTCCAAAACCTTCCAAGCGTGAATTATGAAGCTTGCAGCTAAATCCCGATATCAGAAATACTAATCAGGCTGGCAATATTAGTGGTGGCAGAACTCAGAAGAATAGATAAAACCAGAGAAATAACTTCAAACAGCCACTTTGAGCAACCTAAATCTCCTGAAATAATTGCATAGAACAAAAACAACAGTCTTGAATCCTAAAGAGGTCTAGCAAATAGAAGTATAACACTGCGTACCTGTTAAACACAGGTGGGATTGATAGCAGGACTTCTATTTATCTATTTGCACACGATCCAGTTCCTGCAAAAATAAGCAAAGTGAACGAAGAAAGATCCTCCCCGCCAATTCAATCACGACCAGTGGCTACTGAATCCAAATAGATAAATAGAAGTATAAACTGCATACTTGTTAAACACAGGTGGGATCGATAGCAGGGCTTGTTTCTGATCGTATTTGCACACGATCTAGCTCCTGCAAAAATAAGCAAAGTGAAGTGAAGAAAGATCCTCCCCACCAATTCATTTGCAAGCAGTGGTTAATGAATCTAAATTAGATTACTACAACAAGAAGCTTTAAAACGAATAACGTGGAGAGAACATAGAGTAACGCTTGCTGGCATTAAAGAATGAGAGATAACACACTTTTTTAATTGAGCCCATGACAAAAACTCTATTTTTCATCAGATTGGATGGTTAATCACAAACATTATCATGCCTGATCTAGTAATATTCCAGCAATTGAGAAAGCAATGTGAATTTTACAACATGAATGTTAAGCGAATTACATTTATCAGGATAATTTGTCATTTCTTGAACAGAAGACTTGTAAATAAAACCAAACGCAAAATAAGCACAATCGCAAGTGATTACTATGATGACTGATCTATGCCAACCATCTAGAGGAATTCTGGGGGTCTTAGAAGAATCTAGAAACCCAGCGTTTGGATACAGGAAGAGATCCGGCTGGGCTTGAACAAGCCATGCCCGAACCTGAACCTAAGGTTATCTTTTAGCCTTCCTGTTGGACTCAAGAACCACACCCTTTTCTCTAATGGACCAACCACGTTTGCCTCATTGGCAGGGCTTGTAAAAATTAAAAATGGGTTTTGTACGCACCAATTCCACCCTTTTCTCCTGAACAACTCACAAAATGGGTTTCATAGGTTGTCGGAGTGTGAAACTTCATAAGACCCTGATTTGAATCCTGCCATTCTTGCATTATTATTATTATTATAGCCTTTAGAATACTAGCTTGATGCATGAATTTTAATTTCTAGTTGCATTTAGAGTGTACCTGATATTTATTTGATAATTGATATACATCCAAAAAGTGTGTCCAAGTCCCCATTCGTAAAAAGTATTATACAAAACTTTAAACCGAATGCTCTAAACATTATTTATTCATCGTTATTCATTTTATTGTAGATTTATAGTTTAGTTTTTTTTTATCATCAAACTTTTTCTTACATAATTATATTCTTTTTTGGATCAAATTAAAAAATAGTTGAATCAAATTTATTAACTAAGGCTAAAATTAAAAGATAGATGATCTAAGTGAAAAATACATCACATACACATGATGGTTTTAAAGTTTTCACAAAAAGTTCACTTCACTCCTCAAACTACACATTTTTTACCTATTTGATTCCTTAATATTTTTTTCAATTCAATTTTGATATAATAACTCATTTTTGTTAATTTTTAGTTTCTAATTTGAAAGAAGAGAGAGGAAGATCTCACCATTTTTTGGTAGTAGAGCAAGAAAAAGTTGGTATTGCCACCGATTATAGTAACCAAAATAATCGATCTTGATGCTAGAGGGTTTCATTTGGTGATGAATTTTTATTTAGGTGTTTTTTAACCTTGAAATTGTTTAAAAAACCAGATCTAATGCTCGAGAAGATTTTTAGTTTCAGATTTTTTTAAAATGTTTTTTTAAGGCTATCTATGAATTTGTAAATGTGTTTAGATTCTTTTCTATGTGTTTTAGGTTAAAAATAAATTGAAAACGAGTGTTTGGGTAAAAAAACATATATTCTATTTTTCCAGCCATCACAATAGTCGAAATCCAAGGAATTTCATATGACACATCATCTGAGGTTCTTTTCTCAAAAAATATTGTGACAGACAATATGTCATTCATCCCAGTTACATTCTTTTTAAAAAATAGAGTCCGTGTACAAGCCTGTCCTAAATGGGTGAGGTTAGTGGCGACTAATCTATTTTTTATTTTATTTTTTTTGTAATTTTTTTTTAAAAATCATATTTTTTATATGTGTTTTTTAAACAATATTTCAGTCAATACCTCTTTTCTCTAGTTTTTTATTTTCTGTATGTAGCCCTTTTTAAATAGTGGTTGTTTATTTAATTATTTTGTATGTATTAAATTTTTTAAGATATTATTCTGATTTATTTATAAATTTTTATGTTTTATATAATTGAACTTTATTTTTAAAAATAAAAATTATTTACTTTTGGATAGTACTTCTAATAAGTGTAACCTTGCGATATATTTTTTTTATTTGATTTTTATTCAATTAATTTTATGTGTGTGTTTATTTTTATTATCAATTGATAAAAAAAATTGATTTAAATAAATATATTTATTAAACATAATTGAGTAAATTACCCATATTGTGAGATCAAATATCTTGATCTACATTAATCTCTTGTTTTTTTATATATGTATTTAATTATTATTAATGATTTTATTTATTTATTGATACAAATGATTCATAATTTATTAAATTAGTGCGTGGATAGATTTTTTAATTTACAGTTAATATTTTTTATGTAGAAAAAAATATTGAATAAACTTGCATATTTGATTTTTTTATTAAAAAAAATATCCAAACTACACCGAGAGATAAATAGCTAGTCAAACATATAGCTAGTCAAACATAAAAATCAAGAAAAGGAAAACCCGAGCCCGAGCTCGACCCGTGTTGTGAGAGGTGTATCCGAAACAGGGACAAAGAAATAAAATGCAGACCATAAAAACGATCCCATCTCAGCCAACAGAGAGAGGGGGGAAACACAAATAACTCAGCCCGCAGCCCTAGTAGCTTCCTTCTCTGGTCATCGTCGGCGAAAGCCTTGGCATCACCCTCTCTATCTCCCGCCCGGCCGCCCGGCCGCCCAGGTAAATGTTTTTCTTCTTCCTAGTTTCCGATTCACTTGCTCCTTAAAATCACCAGTAGAAAACAGAATAAAGAAAAATAATGTTTGCTTGTTACTTGCAGTCAAGGTCTCAGTTACTTTTTGAGTTTTTTTCCCCCTTCAAATACAAAATTCATAATTCGCAATCCAAAAGGAAAACCAGCTGCTTATTAGTTTGGCGGAGGCAGTGAAGCATTTGGGTTATTTTTACTCTCGTCTTTTTCTTAACTGCATCACATGTAATCACACCGACACAAAAATTTTTGTGCCACTTGGCATCTAAGAACCATCTCTTTCTGATGTTAATACAATACAGTAGTCGATTTTATGAACAAGTTTAACATCACTGTGATACTCGTTAGGCAAGGAAAAAACAGCTCTAGTGTTGTAATGAGTTTCCTGCTGTTTGGTTGATCAGGGTTCTTGTTTTTATTCTACTTCATTTGTGATAGGGTGTTAATTTTTTATTTTAGAAGGTTAAGTGTCTTTTGGAATGGCAACACGGCCGGATCCAGATATCGACGATGATTTTAGTGAGATTTACAAGGAGTATACTGGTCCTCCAGGCTCTACAGTCAATAGTGCACATGATATGGCAAAAATAAATAAAAGGTCCCATGTGGACTCTGATGAGGAAGAGGAAACTCCTGACCCAAATGCTGTCCCAACTGATTTTACGAGCCGAGAAGCAAAGTTTTGGGAAGCTAAATCCAAGGCTACTGAGCGGAATTGGAAGAAGAGGAAAGAGGAAGAAATGATTTGTAAAATATGTGGGGAATCGGGTCATTTTACTCAGGTACTGTATTGTTTGTTGGAAAATAAGTGGGTGAACTTTGTAAATTTTCTTCATATGCTTGAGCACATCACATTCTCACTTCATATTGCACTTTTATCTATGAATGCTCTCTTTTATGCATGACAAGTCATTATTTGTGATTTCTAATGGGATGGAGCCTGTGACAAGCACGAGGAAACTACAGTTTTGTTATGCTCTGGTGGCACTATCTTTGAATCTATTTTGCCTTCATGGCAGGTTTACATGAAATCTTGTGTTAATGTATAAAAAACCAACTCGGGCATGCTTGAGAATTAAACTTAGTGCCCAAACTGAATGATTTTTTAGATTCACTGTGGTTGGATGAGATTGACTTCCTGCTAATCATACCACTTTGATTTAGGACTCGACATGCTTCACTTCACTTTTTACTTTTGTGGCGCTGTATAACTTTACTGCATGAATAACACTAACTCACGTGCAAGAGAAGAGGGATGCCACTTTGTTATTTTTTTCTTTTTTACTTGCACTTTCCAGTGTCAGAGGTCTAGTTGTTTGTTTCTTATTCTCTTCGTTTATTTTTAGCTGTGGGATTGAATGTTGTGCCATCCTTTCTGGTACTTGTTCAGGGATGCCCCTCTACTCTTGGGGCTAATCGCAAATCTCAAGATTTCTTTGAAAGGGTTGCAGCAAGGGACAAGCATATAAAAGCTCTATTTACTGAGAAAGTGATACAGGGTATCGAGAAGGACATATGTTGTAAAATCAAAATAGAGGAGAAATTTATAATTGTTAGCGGGAAGGATAGGTTAATTTTGGCGAAAGGTGTTGATGCTGTGCACAAGGTGATCAAGGGGGAGGGTGATCAGAAGGGCTCTTCTAGTTCCCACAAGAGTAGATCTAGGTCCCCTGAGAGAAGCCCTGTTGGTTCACGGCTGCTACACTCTGATTCCCAAAGGTCTTATCCGGGTCACCCACATGATACATCACGATATCAACAGAGGTTTGGAAGACAAGATAAGATTAAGGGAGACCGTTGTGAGGATCTGAATAAATTCTCAAGGTGTTCTCCACAAGGTAGGGACAGCATAGGATATGTTTTCGGCATCCATAAAAAACTGGTAATCCAATGTTCATAGTTTGTTAGGCTTGTACAAGTTTCCACGAATGTTTGTAGCAATTGTTTCCCCAAATTTTGAGTATTTAATGATGCTATGTATTGCTTGTCATGTGTTTGCAGCAAGAGGTAAGTTCTTATCTTCAAGAATTATGTGTACGATTCTGAAGTATCATTCATTGATGGGTCTGAAATGACCGGATTGTCTCCAAAACGAAATTTTTTACTGAAAGGAAATTTGGACTTATTTGCAACGGCTGGTTCACTATGTGAATACTAGATGGTATCTCTAATTAAAGCTACCATCTATGCTAGCATCTCGAATCAAGTGCTTAACGTACTCTTCATTTGATGAAGCTTATGGTAATGATGGAGGTAGAAGTCACTCAAGCCGTTCTAAATCTCCTGCACGTCCCCTTTATGCTGGCAACTCTTATGGCTCACATGATGGTCATGGTCATAGCACGGCTGGTTATAGAACTGCAGGACGGGATATTGAGAGGCAGGGGTCTGATTTGCAATCAGGCCATCAGTTTGATTACTCTACTTTCCCGCAGATGTTAGAAGAACTGGAGTTAGAGTACAAGAGAGATGCAATGGAGCTTTCTAGAATTCGTGACAAAGAAGAAGATGAAGAAAATTACAAGCATCGTGAGGTATTAAAACAATCTCAATAGTTCTGTACTTTTTGTTTTTTGAATTGTAACTGGCAGATTCAAGTTTCATTTGCCAAACCTGTATTTTGGACTGTGTTATTTGTAATTAATTCAGAAGCTGACTAGCTCATCTGATCTTTGGGTATTTGTTTTATGTGAGATCTACTTTAATTGTTTGTTTCTTGTGGTTAAATTTTGCAAATGCATAATTGACATGGGGTGGGAAGAGGAAAACAGTAGAAACAGCAAAGAACTGTAATATAATGGCTAGGATTTGCTAGTCTTTATCACCATGCAAAACAATTAACCTTCAAGGAAATATTAAAAAGTAACATAAAGTAATTAAGTAACCATAATTTCAGATATTAATTTTACAGAAAGCTCCTGCATCAATACTGTATGAATCCTGTGTCAAATATTTTACTGCCTTCATTTTTGTGCTTCGTGGTTAAATCTTTAACCATTAAATTGAACAAAATGAATCTTGTCTGTCCTTAGTCATATCCATTTCCTTCTTTATCTTGTTACTGGAATTGTGTTAGAGAGGGCAATGTGGCTTATAGATGGAGAATAAAGACAAACAACCATGGAAATTAGTATTTAAGTGTGTAGGAATTTTAATGTTGTATGATTATTCTAGATGTCTTTCTTTATTCCCCTTCACTTATTTTATTAGAGAAGATGAACTGTTGTGTTGAGTTCCATTGTTTTCTCATCAATGAAGTTTAATTTTTCTGATGAATTTACTCTGATGTGATCTTTATGTTTAATGAAAAAACAAAGAGTGCCTATCAAAATCTCCTCGCTTGCTGTATTTATCAGGAAATTCTAATCTTGTTTGGTCTTGTGGGTTTTAGACTATCAGGGAAATTGGAGAGAACTACGTGCAGAGATTGGCTATTCTAAGGGGCACACACACAAGACAGTGGGAGGAGTTTCTTGAATGCAATGCCCAAATGCATCAGCAACAACCAAGGCAGCCAATTTCCGTGTCTGGTTTTGGTGGCCATAAACAGCACTCTTATTCTGAATATGATGGTTCTTCAGCCAATCCTTATTATGCTGGAAACAGTTTACACATGGATTCAAGGGCTAGGTGCTCAAATGACATGGAAAACTATTCTTCAAGACCTCATGATACATATGATGAGTTCCAGCATCAGAGGCGCGAGGCTTTTGGGAAAGCGTACAATCGATACTAACTTGGTATACTGGAACTAAATTAGGTGAGTTGTCTCACTCTTTAATTGAGTAAAGAGAAATAATTCTCATTTTTTCCCTACCTCAAAATCTTTCTATTTTCCCGATCTCCTTTTCCTAAAATTCATGGCAAGTTTACGAGTATGGATGGACATGATGTCCAAAAGTTCAGTGTTTCACTAAAATTATTTATGCACAACGCACCGAGGCTTTTTGATATTTAGCAGGCCTTTGTTTGGGCAAGATCAGGAGAAGCTAGGAGGATTGTTTTTGTGGGTATTTGCAGATCTTGTTATGCTTCTCCTGCTCTAGCTTAAAGTCTGAATACAAAAATTTTCAGGGCCCAGATCATGGTCGTAGGAGTAATGCACAGGAGTGGCCCAGACCTAGGTAAGTTTGTCAGCTATCCTATTGACCTCGAGAGGGGAATGATCCCAGTCATCTGACACTCCTAGTATGTCAGTAGAATTGCTTCAATTTCAATTTAGTGGCTGGACTCTGTTCAATACTTCTTTTCTATAAGTGAGATGTGGTAATCATTTTCTTAGGTAGGTCTGCTAATGTTGGAGGTTGCCGTCTTTTGACTAGCTCATATTTGCATCAATGGACTATATTTTTGGCTGATTTTTCAATTCAGAGTACTGTGGTTTATGGTTACATGCGATGTCCTTCTCATTTGCAGTACGTGCCTAGGCAGTATTGTATTTCTTCAATTAGATAAAAAGAGCAAACATCTATATTTTTGTCCCCCGTTTTTATTCTACATTCCATGCAATAAAAATGAAAATAAACCCGGTAAGTTTTTGATGATTTTCTCTACTTTTCTGTGATAATTTTCTTCCCGATGATACCAGTGGGGCTTCACTAGGCTCAGGCTCAGATAGTTGTGTATAGGTGAAGAAGTGTACGAAGGTGGAGTTCTTCTACCGAATTTTCTTTTCATTTTCTTCCTTGGTTCCTTTTCCCACTTTATCTCTTTTTTATGTATTTTCCTTCTCTCATTTTTTGAGCCGCCTATTTCTCGACCTCATAAAGTTTTTTTCTCTCCTGTAAACAAGGAAAACCACTAAAATCATTCTTGTATTTTTTGAAAATGTGTTCGGAATTTTTTGGGGGTAAAAAAACTAGTGTTGATGCAAGCATTAGGGTTTGAGGGGGGAACTCGTTGTCCAACTTTTCCGTTTAAACTTCACCGGAGCCCCCCTCAGTGGTTCTTACCTTTTGATGACTGTTAGAGCGAAACCCGGAAAGAAATCTGCAAAGACTACGTTAGGCAAGCAGAGGTACATCATTGAAATTAACATCTAAGTCTTAAATCGGGTTCGGGTTTGGACCTCGGTGTCCGGAGGTTGGGTTGGACCCTGGTAAGCGGTGTTTGGACTGTAACAGACTTCGGCAATTTATGCAACACAATGATGATGAAATGAATGATGGATTCTGAGAATCTCTCTTTTCATCTCTCTTCTACTTTGGGTGCTAACCCCTACCAGCCATGGGTGGCCTTGACAATGAACTCTCAAAGTTCACCCAAATACTCCAAAGAAATTCCAACCTCTTCAATTCAGCATGTAACAGAGAGTCTAGAGACACGGTGTATTAATCGCTTCAACTAATTAAAGGCTCTCCCCATATACAACGTACATGACTTTCCTGCTGGAGATCTCCCACCTATTTAATTTTTACATGTATCTTCCTTTCAAGTTTCAATGACTAGCAAGGCACCATCTTGTACTCTCTTCTTTAATTTCCAAGGAAAACCAGAACTAAATGCATGGACATTGATCTTAATATCTGTCTTGCCCTTGGGTTTCCCAATTAATTAATAATATTCATGAAAGGGACCATCAATTCCAGTTTCCACGCGTAATCAAGGGGTCTATATATCTATATACATAGACAGGACTTTCGAGTCTAGAAATCATTAGACAGGGCAAAAGAAATTGTAAAGTATCCGATTGAGAACAGATTATGGCTTCCTTCTCTGGTATTGCTATAGAGACTACAGTTTGTGAATGGAGGCCAACACTACGGCAACAATGAACAACAGAACTACCACTTTGCAGACACAACTGCCTCGTATATACTTCAACTCCTCTACATGGACTATATCCCCCGGTCTCTCAAGGACATTTTCAGTGACCCTAAGGTTACTTTTGTTGGGGCTGGGGCTGGGAGAGATGTAGCAAAGCTAAGAGCTGAATATGGGCTCAGTTGTAGCAGTACGTATTTCTGATGTTCGAGAGGTGACTTTGAGCCTCTGGCCTTATGTTTTATAAGAAACCTGGGTTAAAAGATATTGCTTATCGGGTTGTGGGTCTTTTCCATGCCAAAATCGAGGAGTGATTGGCAATAAAGGGTGCTTGATTGCATGCAGATTGAATATGCAAGCATTGATGCTTATTGATAAGCTCATTGACCTCAACTCATTCTTTTTCTGTTATTTATTTGCATTGATTATCGAGCA
>Ga0307515_10014916_pt1 | contig 14361 bp, 9 predicted proteins | sample 17_EM_MG_FD_194513 | JGI IMG/M metagenome (GOLD analysis project Ga0307515, IMG submission 194513) | Populus trichocarpa ectomycorrhiza microbial communities from riparian zone in the Pacific Northwest, United States - 17_EM | ecosystem: Host-associated > Plants > Roots > Unclassified | place...
GGGAGGTGTAGGAAAGACGAGCTGTGCTGCTTCACTTGCTGTGAAATTTGCAAACAGTGGACACCCCACTTTAGTGGTTTCAACTGATCCAGCACACTCCTTGAGTGATTCTTTTGCTCAGGTTGGAGACTATAAAATACCTTTCTTTGTTTTGTACTTTTGTTTACTAATATCTGCTTTGCATTTTAGTAGAGCTTAACATGAGTGTTGTGTTTTTATTCAGGATTTGACTGGAGGTACACTAGTACCTGTTGAAGGACCTGAATGTCCACTGTTTGCACTTGAGGTATGGGGGATAAATCTTCCCATGATTTTCTTCGATGGTGGTTCTTTTTTTTCATGTGCACCTTGAGATAATCATTATTCTAAAATATATATATATATATATATATATATATATATGTTGATGTTTTTATGGTGGTTTTGCTGTTTTATGTACTCAGTAAGCCAGATTTTTAGTTTTGCAACAGATAAATCCTGACAAGGCTCGGGAAGAATTTCGTAGCGCAACTCAGAAAAGTGGTGGAACCGGGGTCAAAGACTTCATGGAGGGCATGGGACTTGGAATGCTCGTTGAACAGGTAATTCCTTGTCTATAGTTGTTGGCATTGCAACTTAAGATAGTATCTTACACCAATTGAATTTGCATTCCAGTTCATCATTCATGGTTTCAATGTTTTTATAACTTGATAGTCAATACAAATCTCTCTGATTTTCCTTTTTCCATTTCTGTTTGTCATTCAAAGTTAGACAAGTAGCACTTATGATTTTAAGAACCTTCACCTAGAACTTTTGATCTATCTTCCCTCTCCATCAAAACAAAAATTGGAATTATCTTTATATTATGGATTATGCTTGATACCCTACTTCTCTTGACCTGTTTTTCATCTTTTTATTGACAAAGTTAGGAGAGTTGAAATTGGGAGAGCTACTGGACACACCTCCTCCTGGTTTGGATGAAGCTATGGCAATTGCCAAAGTATGTTTTATCTTTGTTTTTCGTTGTTCTTTTTGTATTGTGAGTGGACTGTCTCTGTATTTTTTGGTTTCCTTGCTGAAAATAAAGACTATGGCAGGTGATGCAGTTTCTTGAATCACAGGAATATACTATGTTTACTCGAATAGTTTTTGATACTGCACCCACGGTGAGCATAAGCACCAGAATTATGTGAATGTTTACAATGAATCAATGGAGGTTCATGATTGTTCTTTACAGGGCCATACATTGCGACTTTTGTCCTTACCAGACTTCCTGGATGCATCCATTGGCAAGATATTGAAGGTAGAAACACCAACATGAAACAATGAAAACATAAATGTGTTCTTGACACTTCTGAAAAACCTGGAAAATTTAATCTTGAATTGCTTGTCTAGAAAAAGTGTTGTTATACAGTGTAAGTCGTAGGTAGTTCCTTGAACATTACTTATAATGAATGAACTGCACACCATTTAATTTTTACATGAATTTGGTGTCTTTTAAAGAGTTGTACGCCATGTTGTATATCAAAGGAATAACTAGGGTGTATGGATTGTGTTGTTAATGATGATAACTTGTTTTATCTCCTTTGAAACAGTTTTCTATTTGGTTACCTTGCATTACTCTAAAACTGTTTTCACTGTACTGCAGCTTAGACAAAAAATAACTTCAGCAACCTCAGCTATCAAATCCGTCTTTGGCCAGGAGCAAACCACCCAACAGGATGCTGTAAGCCCGACTTCACTGGGAGATGGCTTTGTGCTCCACATTTTTAATTCACAAGCCCCCTACCACCCCCACTCTTTTATTTTTTAATTCTTTGTTTTTGCAGGCTGACAAATTGGAGCAATTGAGGGAAAGGATGATAAAAGTGCGTGAACTTTTCCGTGACACAGATTCCACAGAGTTTGTCATAGTAACGATTCCCGCGGTAATATGTCAAAAAATCTTCTTAAATACTCGTTATGCTTATTTTTTTAATGAGCATCTGCCTTGTCGATTGAAGGGCTTGTTTGCTGGCTTAATGTAATCCTCTTTAAGTCTAAGCTTTGAGGGGAGAACTTTTTTCTTCCCTTAAAAGAAAAATAAAGTAAAACAAAATGAATGGAGCAATGCACACTTTTCCGTGCTTTGCTTAACAGTCGGGGAAACATGTCCAATGCACAATATACCCTTGAATGGACAGAGTATAATTGTGTAATTTTTAGAGTAGCTCATTTGCATAAGAGGAGCTGAAAAGGATAGCTAAAGTATATTAGCTTATTAGGAGTTTTGCTTCAAAAGGAATGATTACCATTTCGTTTGTTTTTCCAAGGTAATGGCAATCAATGAGTCATCTAGGTTGCGTGCATCCTTGAAGAAGGAGAATGTTCCTGTTAAGAGGCTTGTTGTCAATCAAATTCTCCCTCCATCTGCTACTGACTGCAAGTTTTGTTCAATGAAAAGAAAGGTATTAATTCAGTTACTGTTTGCAGCTTTGAAAATCAATATAACCACCCCACTCATATCCCTTGCACTTGCAGCATAGGAAAAATAATATTTTTCATTACGATGAGTAACATTTTGAGCTGAGGTTTAACCAAAAACAAATTGTTAATCATTTTTTTTGGAAATTTCAGGATCAATTGCGTGCTCTTGACATGATACAGAATGATCCAGAACTCTCGAACTTGACATTGATACAGGGACCTTTAGTTGATGTAGAGATCAGAGGTGTTCCAGCCCTTAAATTTCTGGGGGATATTATATGGAAATGAGTATCTGTGGAAACTTAGAATGATCCGAGCAATTGCTTGGGCATGTCTATTTCATTCCAAATGAAGAGCTACGGGAACCGGAGGTTTAGGTTCTTTCTTAATAACTTAAATGCTCTTTTCGTTGCCGGCAGCAATTACTTGATACAGAAGCAGCTGAAGTCTCCTCTATACTTCCGAATCCACGTAGAGCAGGATAGGTAGTGGAGGCCCATGTTCTCAACATTGTGAAGGGTGAAAAGTTCCAAGTACTTTGTACTTTTTTTGTTTTCCTTTCTGCTTTCCGTTTCTCCTTGTCACCATGATTTTCATATACAAAAAACTAGTCATTTCAATTGGGTAAAGGCGCATGCATCTTTGCGTGCAACTGAAGAGCTAAATTTATCAGTTTAACCTCTAGGTTCGTCATCCAACTTAAATTTTGACAGCAATAACAATGCTATCCATGTGGCTCCCAATGAGCACAAGGTGCCAATCAGTTGTAACCCATGGAATGGAAACAAATCGAATGTTTTTAGCTACTAACACCTCTTCTTTGTCGAAAAGAATATCATTTCTTGCAGGAGTTGACTAAATCAATAACAATCCACTTCCAAGATTCCAATATGCAAATCTAGAATAAACTCCAAAATGCGATAAAATTGATTGGAGGCCAGAATATTTGGGTTTGTGGGCATATATGGCTTCAATGATTTTCCACATTTGCAAGTATGATAGAATGGAAAAAGAATGGTGCTTGGACTATGAATTCACTTCTTTTGGAAGGTTATCATCCCAAAGAATGCCACAACTCGACTAACTAGACCTATGAGTATGAGGATGAATATACATAGACCCCAATAATGAAGATTATAACCGGTTTTCATTAGAGAACCACAACGAGTAATCAACCACACTCCATAGTACCTGAGTAGGAAAAGGAACAGGGTTAGGGTTTGTCTCATCAAGTCATCAGTAACGATAAAAAAGGACACAACATGCATTTGCAAATTACTTTAGCAAAGGCGATTGTCATACCTCTCAGCATTTGCAATCACAAACGCTTCCAAAGCCCAATTAGGATAGCACAGCTTGGCTACAAACTTCAAAACTTCACTTTTGTTTGGTTGTGATGCAATGAGAGTCAAAACAACCGGAAGAAGAACTGACCACTGCAAGAAAGAAACTTGTCAGTAAAAACAGATGACCTGTGAAGTGGAAATTAGCTAAAGCACCTTCACTCACCAGCTGGGCTGGACCTGGTTCAAAAAAGATGGCCAGTACATAGGCTATTCCAGTTACACAGTAGACAAGACACAGCATGACAATGTAATTATCGGCGAAGGAAGATCTTGGGTTGGTGAAGAAATAGAACATAGAGAGGTAAACCACTGGCTTGACCACTGTATTAAAATGGTCAAATGTATCCTTGGCAAGAAAGTAAGCTACACTGCTCATGCCAGAGGCACTCTCTCTCCAGTACTGTAACTTCTCAAGAGAAAATGTTCTTAAAGCCGCTATCTTGCAAAGGAGAGCTGAAATCAGTAATAAGAGTAATGGTTAGGAAAATGTGCATGAAAATGATATATCGATTACTGCTGTTTGTTTTATGTCCTACAAGTAACCATACTAGAGTCAACTGAGAGTTAGCTAGAGGCAAAACCAAGTCAAAGTTCTTTCAAGAAATTTAAACTCCTGCCCTTATAAACCAAGAATAAAATAAAATTAAAAAAAAAAAAACCTCACAGCTAGAGTAACTGAGTTTTTCCTACTCACAAACTGCAATAATGGAATGTGCATAACCAGTAGCCCCGAAAGTTTGATCGCTAGGTTTTGTAATTGATCCTAGGCAGGCTCCGGCAAGAAATAAGATCAGATAATCTGCTGCTTGGATTTTAGCTTCCCTTAGTCTCTGTTTAGAAATCCTGTTGATTGTGAAGATCAAGAGTAAGAATAGAAGCAGAATGCAGAAATGGTTACTCACATTTCATCAGTGAAGGTTAAATCATATTTTCCCTTTCCAGGGGCAAAAGCACTGGAGTTTAATTATTCACTCGATAAATGCTTAAATATAATGTAGGCTGCAGTTAGCATTTTGGAAGTGAAAATAGCAAGTCATTATGGATTGAAACATATTCTATAAATATTCTTCTTGGGAGTTTCCAGATCAGAGCCTACCATTTCTCCTAGAAATAATCCAACAGGATGAGCTAAAACATTAAGCAAATCTTTCAAAAGAAAATCATGCCAGTGACTTCATTATCAGGGTTGTCCACAAGAACTGACATCTTTCACATAATAAATAATTCAAATGCACTGATGCACCTCTACCCCAAAAAGAAATAGTAATTGAAAATGTGTAGGATGCATTTAACATGCTTACTTCAGCTAATATGAAGCTTTCTGTGAATATTATATATTCAGAAACACCTGAAAAGGTCACAAATCACTTGGAACTTACCTGCCAAGGAAGTATCTGTATTGCTGGAATACTCCTGGAGTTCTCCGATATGATAAATCACTGGACTTCAAAAAATTGTGTCGTATCTTATCCCGATGCAACTCCACATTACTCTTAACATCTTGCCATAATTCCCCAGCAAAAGACTGTTCCCCCATTCCAGTGTCAGTAGGATTTGATCTCAGATCTGGATTTGCTTCCACAGGTGACATAACAAGTCCAGCAGCATACTTTTGCATATCTGGAGGCATGGGGTATCCATTATGATGCATCCATCTAAGAGGAAGTTCCTTATAATTCACACCTGAGCTCGCATTTGATGTCACTATACCCTCCAAAATGTCAATATAGTGGTCAGGAGGATTAACACGCTCTGGGACACGAATCCCAAGGCCTGCAAAGTATTCTTCAACCTTCTTCACTGGACCATGATAGACAATAAGGCCACCTTTTGCAAGAAGTACCAAGTCATCGAACATTTTGAACAAGGCATAGCTGAAGCAGAAGTTCTACCCATTAGTTAAGAAAATACTAAAATTTTGAAGCCCCCACATTCAGATTAGATCAAAGTATGGATTTGCATTGGAAGAAATAGAGTCTAAAATTTTTCTTGGTTGATAGAATTCTCTCTCAATTTTCTTGTAAATGATTGTCTTCTTATTTGCCTGTTGCATTACTTCCATTGCATATCTCATCAAATTTTAGTTTTTTAGAGTTGGCTTCCTATTTAACAGTGTGACAAGTTATATTGCTTGGATAAAAATTAGGTCACCTTAAAAACCACAAGCATACTGCATGAGATGTTTATTAATGTCCTTGCACCTGGTTTTCCTCATTAATACGGTACTGTGTAACCATAGGAATGCATAGCAAATTTAAACTACAACTTAAAGATTAAAGATCTTCAAAAATACAGACAAGTTATCATAATAGTTACCTTGGTTGGTGAACAACCATGCAGATGTTTACCCCTTCAAGAGCTTCACGCCGAAGTGCTCTAAGAAGAAGCTGAGAGGATGCACTGTCCAGACCAGATGTGGGCTCATCTAAGATCAAAAGTGAAGGTTCCATGACCATTTCCAGTCCAACATTTACTCGCTTCCTCTGGCCTCCAGAAATTCCTCGCTTCTCCACTGTTCCTACCATAGAGTCCCGTACTGATTGTAGACCTAAAGACTCAATAACTCTTTCAACAATCAGAACTTTATCTGGTTTTGGCATGAAAGCAGATAGTCTTCAGTAACCAGGAGTGGATTGCACAGAAAAAAAGAAAAGAAAAGGTTGGTTAGGGAGGATTGTACAGAAATCATCATGAGGAATGCACGAGTAAAAGGTAAGGCAGAAAAGTTCCACAGAAGAAAGAGCATTAGCTCCAAGTCATGATTCATAGTATAACAACCCTACACACACACACACACACATTTTTATTGTTTCTTTTTTATGCATACCCATACAAAAATCTTATCTGGAACATTGAGGAACAAATTTGAAGAGCATGATATTGAAAGAAATGGAGGAAAGAGCAACACAAACATGCATGCAGGCATGCATATGTATTGGCAAAACAAATATGCAGGCATGCAAGCATGTTATCCTTTTTATTAAAAAAAAGCTTCTGGCCTTTCACTTCAAATTCACTAAGAAACTGACCCCATTTATTGGCAATACTCGAATTCTCCAAGAGCCATACTTGAGCATCGGAAGACATAATTCAAAACCAAGCATATGGTAGACTTAACTGCATGAAGTAAACAATGCCCAATAAAGCAAGGAGGTTAAAGCCTTTACATGTAGGGAACACTTGGTGAGTGTGGTTTCACTTAGATGTGGAGCAATAGGAGCCTTATTCATTTGCTGGATATTTACCTTTCCTATTGACCAGAAGTAATTATGCTTTACATACTTATTCCTATTGGATTATTTGTCTTAATTCCTCTATCAAAATGTAGCATTTTCTTATTCGGACACCTAGTCATAAACTCAATTGCACCTGTCTTGTGTCCAATACACTGTTACTTATTGGTGATGAACTTTTTAATTATTGTTTGAAATTAATTTATTATCTACAGAAACTTGCTAAATAATACATGACAAAAAATTCATATGAAAAAATGAGATAAAAACTAATGTTGAAATGTGTCAGAGTCAAAATGTGGAATACCTGCAATGTGCACTGAACCAGAGGTTCTCTTCAACTGTCAAGTTTCCATGCACAATATCATCTTGTGGAACAAAACCAATAATTTTCTTATATGAGTGGATGGATTCATTTTTCCCATTGATAAGAATCAAACCAGTCATCCTGCATCCAATTGCTTTTCCTGCAAGAGCAGAAAGAAAGGTTGTCTTCCCAGCTCCTGATGGACCCATTACAGCTGTAATACGGCCAGGCTTGATTTTGCCTGTTACACACCTTAATAGATGCTTGTTTTTGGCTTTCAAAGTAAGGGTTAGGTCTTTGAATGAAATCTCAATTAGAGGCCTTTTCTTGATTTCGGTATTGGTGGCCAATGAAACTACTCCTGAGAATGTGAGATCCTTGTTTTGTTGCTGCATAGCTTTCTCTTTCTCAATCTGAGCATATGCATACTTGAAAATTTGGCTATGCGTATTCATTTCTTTTCCCTTTGGCATATGTCTCTTAGTATTTGGATCTTCAAATTCAAGACTGATCCCCTCATAGCTACCAGGGTCATCTTCAATTTCATGCATAATCTGCATAAGGTCATTGGGTTCCTTTTTCTTTCCTTTTGATGGTGCAGGTGAAGCCAGAGATGTAATCGATGCATTTGAGCTTGTAGGATACAAATCTTCATCTATTTCAGATTTAGCTTGATCCAAAATCTTAAGTTGCTCAGGATGCGTGACATATTTCTTACGAGAAAATGTTCGTGAGAAATGAGCTTGCAATCCACTTGCATGCTTCTTAGCAGCATCTTTAGCAGCTTTCCACCTTTGATGTGCTCGTGCTGTTTCTCTTGCACTTCTTGCCGCTGCTTCCCTGGATTTGGCTAATCTTCTCTCTCGAGTGGTGAGAACTTGATCAGAACAGTTGTAAATAATAAGTAGCAGAGTAGTCAAAGCAGCCTGCATAAGCAAATAAAGTTTTCATCTCTATTAGCTAGCTACTTTTCCTGAGAGGAATGCATCGTTAGAATTCATGAACAAAACGAAGAATATTGTAAGATGTTCAGGAAGCATAAACAGGTCATGAGTTATTAATTAGGTTAACATTTGGAACATAAAGAACAAGTATGAGATAGATTTTAATGTAAAGTGAGATAACTTACTATTAACATAATCCCATAGGCATGAATATTTTGACTTGGGGAGTTTGCATTACATGAAGTCAACTTGAAGCAGGCTGCAAGTCAGTTGGCAAAGGTCAAGACCATCAATAAAGGAGAGGTGAAAAGCAATATTGGAGTCATAGAAACAGAATAGTCTACAATAGCAAGAATACAAATCCTGAATATATAAATTCAGTTAACATAGATGTCACAGTAAACAAATTCACAACAACAAGAATGATTAAAGACTGATAATAATAAAGAAAATCCTTACGTGTCTCAGATGTAGATCCCATCCTGCAGTAATGTCTGAAAAATGATGAAAACACGCATCCCATCAGAAAAAAAGAACAGAAAGGTGACCTCCAAGAGTTTAAATTATCATAAAAACTATATGTCAATTGAAATATTACAACTTGATTGTTAACACATCGTGAGATAGTTTGCAGCAAGAAACAATAGGTTGTTAAGCAAGTTCTGGTCAAAAAGTAATACCCACTACTGCAAGAATTTTTCTGGACCGTAGTTGGACAGTATGACCCAGCTGAACAGAATATTTCACTACTACTGCCAACATCAGCCCATATGTTTGCTCCTCCACAGGTATGGTTTGGCTGTCCTGGAGGTAGTTGATAACTGTACCTGCAAAACCATACATAGTGTATATGCATTATAGCCTATAAGCAATTCAGATCCAAAGAGTAGAGTAACAATATCGAGCTGGAATCCAAACTTACGGTTCACATACTCCAGTTGCCCTATTGAGTCTTGAAAGTGGACAGTGAGAACCTAGCGGGCAAGCTTCAAAGCACAAGATCCCAATTCGGAACAAATGAAAAATGTCAGGGATAAACCAGAGAGTATAATTTTAGATAAAGATTAATGAAGTAACACTTGATTCTCAAGAGAAGTAAAGTTACACCAAGAAATTAAACCAAGGTGGTACACTTTGAAGGAGAGAACTGAATACTATAACAGTTCTTCTTCCATTTCTTCAAGTGATACAAGTAAAATAAAGTGAAAAAACATCACACTTCAAGTTTTTGTTTCCAGGGGAACGGATAGTAAGTATGAAATAAGAAAAGCAATTGATAACTCATGGAGTTTCCTAATAGAGTTAATTAGAATTAGAACTCTGAGGGTTCTCATCTGAAAGTTACTCGCAAGAAATAATTAACATGATTCTCTAATACTTACGTATCATGCAGGTAAGACCATGGGGACAGAAGAAACCTTCACAGCAAGCCTGACAGCTGCGAGTTCTTGCAGGGATTTCCTTTGAATTTTCAAGGTCAACTGGCTGATTTGGACCAATACTGCAAGCCCATCCTGGCTCGCAACCAGAAACCCACGAGGTTAAATTGCAATTCTTGTTAGGTTTCAAATAATTATCAATGCTTGAAGGCTGAAAGAAATTGTTGAAGTAGAATTTCATTTCTGCTGCTGTGCATATCCGCCGTGTGATATCTCCTGTTGAACAAATTAAATACACCATAAGGTCCAGAACATGTACATTACCAATTAAATTGCTTTAAACTAGGAGTAACATGGTATAACGAAAAAGGAAAACAATACACAGACAAGAAATTCTTCTCTTTATTTTTTTTCTCCATTTTTTCAGCAAGAAAGAATTGCAACTCATGAAAATAAAGGACTAATTGTAAGCAAAGTACTTTAGGCCTTCTATTTCTCATCCAAGTACTTGTATACCTCCAGTCTTTTGAATGCATTTCGTCAAGAAATCCAAATTGGAAGAAAAATTGAATGCCTGGTTCCAATCATCTTCCCTGAAACAAATTAAGCTTTCAACTTAACTCCACGGTACAAAATGGACAGACACATCAAATGGAGGAGATCAGGCATAAAACATATCTAGCTTGAGACCAATAACCCGAGAAAACAGAAAGCAGCACAGGATTTAGCTATAGCTAGTTCCCCGTTTCACTTTTGTGATGCCTCCAGAAGTCATACCAGCATTATCATTCAAGACTGAGAAATCTCAGAAAATAAATTAAAAAGAAAAGGCTACAAGTTCTCAAATTTCCAACATTAGTAACCCAAGAAAACAAAAGGAAACGCTAGATCAAGTACAATTCAAAGCATTTAACATTGCTAACATGATTCACTGACAACCCAGAATCCAAAACAACACAAGAAAAGAAGGGTCGCTGTAAATTTTTCTCTTGAACAAAAATATACCAGTAAAGGTAGTAACTTACGGGTCTTTGATACAGAAAGTAGATCGGTTGCTGATATCCCTGCTAATAACTGCTGTCAGATTTGACATCCTGCTATAAACAAGCTGTGTAATGAGTGGAAGAACTGCAGGATTGTCAATTTCATTGTAGTCCCCCACATCTTGACACCTGACTAAATGCTGTAAACTCAAAACTACAACGACCCAGATTAGCATTGACCAAGAAGTGCAGATTTTGAGCTTCTTTAAGCCCATTTTTGGCATTGAAGTGAAGCTATGTGAATTGAAAAGACATGAAAAGGTTGATAAAGCTTGAAAATTTATGGTAGTTCAAGATGTTTGGCTATGTTCAAGTTCATCTTCTGAAAATTAGAGTGGAGAACGGCAAAGATTGAGCTGATAAAAAGAGGGTGGTCTTTGTTTTATATTACAAGTTGTCAAGAAATGACTGGTTTACATGGGAAAATTTGTTCTTGGAAAGGCGGCTGTGTTTGTAGCCTTGAGAGGAATGAAGGAAGCATGTGGTGGTTCAAGGTCAACTGTGTTTTTGATGAAAGAGAACAGAGTAGGGGAAGGTGGGACCAATATGTAAGAGATGCAGAACATGTCTCGGCAACTTTGCCTATTTGGACGGCTCCGTAGACATTTTTACGTTCATTAATGTTAATTTGGTTCCCATGAAAAAAAAAATCAGAAAAATCATGGATAGCTGTCTCTTTTGTTATGTTGAAGAAGATCAAAAGAGGTTTCCTTCATTGGACATTCCCTCGAAGCCAGAACATTTGGCAGAAGGACATAAAAACATGGGCTCATGAAAATGTTTTTTTATGTTGTTTTCAATATAAATTTGCGCTTCCCGTATACATTACAGGGGCCAAAGCCTCCCAAATGAATAGATTTTGCCTTGGATGAGGCCTTGCTGATCTGCAGGACACGGTTTTCCTTCTCTTTTTACATGGCAGGAAGGAAACGACCAACTATAACCAACAGAAAGTTAGAAGCTGCTAGCGACCTTGCCACCTAGGCATGGATCCAAAAGAAATTGATTCTGAAATAACCCAAATAGCTATAATCTTTAAATGTTTTATACAGTAACAACAATTGTTTTTAAAAGTCTTTTTTTTTAATATTAGCATATTAAAATAATCTAAATAATAATAATAATAATAATTTTAAATGAAAAAAACTTAAACTTTTCCTTACTGCCATTTAGAACACAATAACAAACGGGAATGCCCTAGCCAAATTACAAACAACGCCCACATTATGTCTTTTGCTGGACTCCAGCAAGGCAACGCCGTACCAATGACAATAAATTCATAAGCTTTCAGGAAAATCTCGTGCAATTCCTCTAGCTTGACCGGAATAGTGTATGTCTAGCTAAACTGTGAACGAACTATCTCTAAAGTCTAAACTAGCCCACAGTTTTAAAGTAAGAAAGAAAGAAAGAAGGCCTGATTAATTCACTGGAACTCGAGTACATGGCCCAATATTCATGTGGGCTCAAACAAGCCTACAGTACTATAGTTCAAGCCCATTTATATCATAATATAGTCATCTGGTTAACAATTCAATTCAACAGTTAGTTTTGTTATCGTTAAAATATTTTTTTATTTATAAATATATTAAAATTATTTTTTTATTAAAATTATTTTTAACATCAACACATTACAATAATCTAAAAATATAAAAAAAATAATTTTAAATAAAAAAAATTTAAATTTTTATGAAACTCCGTTTAAAACTGTGTTCCAAACAGCATCTTAGATAGTGTTTGGGAAGACGACTGAAACCGCATTTTGCAAAAATTTAAATTTATTTTTGTTTAAAATTATTTTTAATATTTTTATATTATTTTGATGTGCTGGTGTTAAGAATAATTTTTTTTTAAAAAAAAAATTTAATATATTTTCAAGCAAAAAATACTTTAAATTATTAACACGCTCTAATACACCTTTTTTATATTCCAAGCTTATCGCAATAAAGTATAATTAAAATTATGTTATTATGTCAGTCACAATTTTAAAATTAATTAATTAATTCAAAAACGTTATGATTTTAAATGTACCTCACTATAAGTTTTTTTTTATTTTGAAATCTTAATTAAAAAAAAACTTTCATTTATATATATATTTTCAAATCACAACAAAAAGTTATCCAAATGCTAAACAGACACTTATTAGTGACATTGAAAATAAAAGAAAGTACATGAAAGTGACTGATTTTCAGTTTGTGTGGTTAGAGACTTAAAGATTCACTGACTTTTGGAATGTAGAATGTACCTAACGGCATTATTAACCAGTTCTTCTCTAGTGAGCTCAAGGTCAAATTAAAAGTGATTTGACGAGGATGGGACGTAAATGTTATATTGACCGTCCGATCACATCAGAGCATTTATTCACTGCAAGTGGTTCCAGGAGTTGTCGAAATAACATTTTTTTTTTTTAACCAGCTTGTGTGTACCTCGACTAATTTTACGGGCCCTGAAGTTAACAATTATGTAAGCCTCCAGTGGTCATTATATGAGCAACCACAGGGTTCGAACCTGAGACTACAGAGGGAGCAAACCTCTTGGTCTCAAGCTCTTACCACTGGACCACCACCTAGATGATTGTTGTTGAAATAACATTAATCTTTAATGTGCTGGCATCAATATCTACACCTCATCAAGAGAGTTGTTGAAATATAACATTAATAAACAAGCAAGAAAGGAGAGACCTTTCATCTTTAAATCCAAAATCCCATCTCCATTATTTGATTTGAAAAAAAAGGAGAAAATGATTTGTTGCAATAACATATTTATAGTATCATGTACTGTAGTGACTTCCACATGTTGCTAAAAACATCTAATTTTATCTTTGCATTATAAGATTAAAGTATGTGTTGGAGTGTGGTTGCGGTTGTTTTTCAAAATGTTTTTCATTTAAAAATATATCAAAATAATATTTTTTTATTTTTTAAAAATTATTTTAATATCAACACATCAAAATGATTTGAGAACACCCAAAAATATTAATTTGAAGCAAAGAAAAAAATAAAATAAATTTAAATTTTTTTAAAATATTTTTAAAACGCAAAAACAAACAAAACTTATAGAAAAGAAGAAGGCTAACTTTTCACAATGCATCATGAGGTGCACCGAAGAGAATTATTTAATTCAATCTCGATGAATATTAATTTGAATTTATTTAAATAGGTAGGTTTTTTTTATATAATTACTTTATCTAATTGATGATAGACGAGATATAAATATTGCAAAACTCAACCAAAAAAATTGACTAATATTAACATAATACAATTGCATATATATAATATACAAAGAAACCGGACCCATGGTTACCTTCAACACCTCTAACAAGGTGAGAGTCGAGAGTCGATCCTATTTCAAGATGTAAAGTTTATATTATTTTTTTATCTTAGAGTTTATCTGAGAGTTTGATTGAATATTTTTTTTAAAAAAAAAAAATTATTTGAAAGTATATTAAAATATTTTAAAAATAAAAAAATATTAATTTAAAACTAGAAAGATTAAAAAACACGATTGAAAGGCACCAAGTGACCTCGGAACCGGTAATATGAATAAAATAGATGTAGGAGCGGACACCGTCCACACGGCTTCTTCCGAGGAGCACATGACAAAGCAACCATTACAAATTTGGTAATCAAATTCTCATATGTCTCGTCATCAAATAAAAACAAATGAT
>Ga0307515_10014918_pt1 | contig 14361 bp, 11 predicted proteins | sample 17_EM_MG_FD_194513 | JGI IMG/M metagenome (GOLD analysis project Ga0307515, IMG submission 194513) | Populus trichocarpa ectomycorrhiza microbial communities from riparian zone in the Pacific Northwest, United States - 17_EM | ecosystem: Host-associated > Plants > Roots > Unclassified | place...
GCGCCAAGCCTCGCAGCGTCGCGGGACGAATGATGTCCGTCCCGCCCGTGATCGAAGGCTGCGGAAAATTGAAACTCGGCACGAGAAACGACAACGCTTTGTTCGTGTCTGTCGAACCAATGGTCTCGAGGCTATCGCCGCTAATCACGTCTACGGGTACGGGGGATTCCGCGATCGTGCGATCGCTTTGCCGGGTGCCCGTGACAATGATCTGCGCTGTCTCGTCACGATCACTGTTAGAAGATGTAGGCGATTGCGCTCGCTCGTCGGCCGTGAGAACTGTGTCGTCAGACTGCGTCACGCCGCTCTGAGTAAAGTCACCGTTGCGTCTCGCAAAGAAAGTCGCTGCCGCGGAGTGCCAGAGACTCACCACGGTTTCGTCGGCCTTGCGGACAATGACCGTACGATCGGAATTCACTTTGAAACGCAATCGCGAGCCATCGAGCAGCCGGCATAGCGCATCGCCCGGCCGCAAGCGTCCCTCCACGGCGGAGGACACTCTGCCATCCACCGTCGAAGGCTCGTAAAGGATATTGATGCCTGTCTGTGCGGCGAGCGCTTGCAGTGCCTTGCCAAGTGCCTGTGAAGGAATGCTGATATCGCGCGGGGCTACATCAATACGCACCGTGCATACATCGGCTTGCGCCGCTGCATTGCCGAAGAGCGCGGCTGAGAGCGTGAAGACCCCAAATTGGATTATGGTTCTCAGTGCAATCGCCATTCGCGTCACTTCCTACTATCAGAGGAAGGACGCATCTCACATATGGCGACCTCACTGGTCGTTGGTCGGTCTTAGGACGATGCGTTCATCTGAGATCTCGATGCTGATCGGAAACAAATCGATGAGCGAACGAGCGAACGCATCGACATCATCGACTGAGAATGTCCCGCTGATGCGCCACTCGCCGATGGGATCCGAAAATTCCAAGCGGCGACGGGTATAGCGATTCATCTCCGCGATGGCATCACTGAGCCGCGTGTCTTCGAAGACGGCGCGGCCATCAAGCCACGCTTCCTCGCGATCCAACTTAGGCTTCGAGCGTATCGTGACGGCTGAATGATCGAACTGTGCAAGCTCGCCCGGTTCCAGCGTGACGAGCGCCGCCGAGCTTTGCGAAGGGGCATCGCTCGATGAAACGGTCACCTGCCCTTCGAACAATACGACGGAGAGCTTTGATTCGGTCCAGCGCACGTCGAATGCCGTGCCGACGGCGACAATCTGCTTGCTGCCCGCCTGGACAATGAACGGCCGTCCCGGCAATTTCGCCACGTCGAAACGAGCTTGTCCCTTTTCCAGAATAAGCCGCCGCTCATTACGCTCGAATGCAATCGATACACGCGAGTCGGTGTTGAGCACGAGCCGCGAGCCGTCCGGCAGCATAAGTGAACGGCGCTCGCCCAGATCCGTCTCGAGGACATGGGCAGGTGCAAGCGGTGTCTTAGGCCACAACACCCACGCACCTAGAACAGTGAACGTAACGATCGAAGCGGCGATAGCTAAAAGCGTTCGGCGAGCACCGCGAGCGTAAACCGGCGCCTCGGGCCGCCACCGCAGGCGTTCCTCTGAATTGCGACAGCGTGTCGCTTCCCAAGTGTTGGTCATGCGCTCGAACGCAGCGGCATGCAAAGGGCTCGCGGCAAACCAGGCGCGGAATCCGCGTTCCGTATCCGCCGAGCGCAGATCGGAATGCAAACGTGCGAGCCAAACGGCAGCCTCCGCCCGAATGGGCTCGGGCAAATCGGCGCTGTAATCTTTATCTGCTTGAGTCGTCACCATGAACCTTCGCATCGATGTGCAGACAGGCGCGCGCAATGTGCTTCTCCACTGCGCTCACGCTGATGCCGCAATGCGTAGCGATTTCGCTGTAGCTCATTCCGTCCAAACGATGCAGGAGAAAGACTTCCCGGCATCGAGGGGGTAACAGCGTGATTGCGGCTTCAACATGTTTAAGACGTTGCCGGGCATCCAACACCTCATCCGCAGCGGGCCAATCCAAGGCGCAAGCTTCGAGCAAGGCGTAACGAGCTTCCGTGCCCTCGCGCGCCTTGCGGCGGCGGCGGGCATCGACTGCAAGATTTCGGGCTGTTGAAAACAAGAGATGCTCCGGATTTTCCACAGCGTGTTGCGCCGAGTAGCGCAACAACCGGACGTAAGCTTCCTGAATTACATCTTCCGCGTCTTCTCGACTTTCGACGTAGGTGCGGACGAAACGTCGGAGTTTTGCGGTTAGAAAGTCCATGACCGGTGGGCTCCTGCCATGTTTGCGCGCTCCTTGCGCTCAAGGATCGGTCAGCTCAGGGGTGCCATAAGCAGCGTTCCCCCCGAGGAATACCCCCTGTCCCGTGGTGATGTCGTTCGACGGAGCAGTCCAATGCTGGCCGGATCGCATCGCCGCTGCCCGCTGGGCGGTGCTCACTACGTTGGTCTGCGCTCCGCCCGACAATGTAACGTGCAATTTCCGAACGACCAGTCCGGTTCGTCCCCAATAGACAGCGTGCGAGGCACTCGGCATGATGCCAGTGATCGAGCTGACCAGACTAGCGTTTGGAGGGGTACCGCCCCTTTGAATCGGAACGGAGGCGCGCAGATTGCCGTTCACCGGCAACAGACGAACCGAGTAAGCGGAAATCGCCGAGATATTGTTCGTTCCAAACCAGCGTATACCGAGATTCGCTTCGCCGAGCACCGCTCGAGCCGCTGTCAATCCGTTGACGGACATCGGCCCGTTCGGATCGCTCAATCCTCGGCTGAGCGACGCCAGTGGCATTAAACCCGTTTCATCGAGTGGATAGGGTCCGCGAACGTTGGGACCCGCTGTCCACGCGGCGATTGTTGTGCCGGTGAGTGGAAACTGGACGGCGATCGATTTACTTCCGGGCACGCCGTTGAAAATGCGCGTGGCGCGATCGTTATTCGAATAAAAATTCACGTTGCCCGTCACCGCCTGCGCCGCGGCGGTGAACACGAGCGTGCCTTTTGCGATTTCCCAGCCGGCACGGCCTGTGTCGACAACTGTGTGTACCGCATTGTGCCAACTCGCATGCAAGGGTCTGGGCTCGATGGTGGTAGGCAAAGCGTACGGATTGACCTTGAGATGCAGATCTCCCGCGGCCGTGATGAATCGATCCACCATGGCCGGCTTGTAGCTCATCATTGTGGAAACGCCCTTGGATAAGGGCTGCACGATGCCTTGATCGACGGCGTTCCGAGCAAACACCTTGGCATAGTCCGCCGCGTCGGCTGCTTTCCATTGCAGGCTTTGCAGCGTGGACTTTGGTTTGAAGTCGACTTGATACTTCACGAACAACACGCCATTGGGCAGCTTGCCGACCCAGTCATCCATCTCTTTGCTCTTCGGAAGCTGACTCTGAATGCGCTGCGCGACCATTTCATCCGGTTGATTGCCCCGCGTCTCGATGGCTTCTTTCACGACACTCCGTATCTCCGCCGGGAACCGGTTCAATTGCGGCTCGAGCGGCGCCCCGGCGTCGATCGCCCGGAGGATCGATCTGCCCGCGTAAGGACCGAATTCCGCGCTGGTAATCCGCAGTCCTTCGATATTCTGTCCGCCGGCTTCCGCGCCCGCATGGCTACGTCCCCCGAGCTTTGCGTACATGTTTTGCGCCTGCTCGCCTTGTGTAACGAACACAACGCTGCGCTGTCCGATCTTGCGCGCGTGATTGATCGCCGCAACTGTCCCAAGCATACCGCCGCCGCCGGGGCCGAACACATGGCTCAAATACGCAGTCCGTGGGGGGTGCTGTTCGGATGCCAAAGCACCGAAGCGCTCGCGCTCAAAGGCAACATTCTGGTATCCGCGAAAGTCACGTTTGATCGCGGCGCCACCGACTAGAACGTCACCACCCCCTTGTGGCTTCTCGACGACGCGAACCACGTCCAGCCCTTGCAACTCGCGGGTAAAGTGCGGAACCCGCTCGTGAGGCGACATCCGATTGAAGTTGACGATATCGCCGAGCGGCGCGTTAGCCGTGATCACCCCTTCCACCTGAGCGGCATACTGACTTTCGGAGAGGATGCCCCGCGAGTAAACATACGCGTCGCGCGGCAAAGCGTCTTTCAGCTTGGGAGGGGGTGCGAAAGTTTCCGCGGGCTGAAACTCAGTGTGGGCACGCTTCACGTAATTGTGTAGCGCCACCGCATTTTTCATGGGATTGATGAGCCTGTTGAACATGCCGAGAGCGGACCTCGAGTCCATCGGCTTCGCAACCCAACCCAGCATCGGGCTGCCGAAAGCAGTCAACGGTCTATCGAACGTTGCGGTGTAAGAGACTCTGTGCGTGCCGTCGTTCAAGTTGCCGCGGCTTTCGAACGGGACTTTGTCGAGCGCGAGAAGCTGCCGATCTGTCACAGCCGATGATTCGCGCAACAGTTGAACTTGGCTGCGTGCGGCATTCATAAATTCGGCGTCGGGCGGATGGGTGGTCGTGTAAACCAGCCTGTGTTGCGTCGTGAATTGTTCGATCGCCTTTTCCGATGCGCTCAAGGCTTGCCGCATGCCGAGTGAGTCTCCACCCACATGCTCGACAATCGCGCTGCGCGGTTCGATTCGGTTGCGCCATGCATCGCGGCCTGCGGCGTTCTGTTTGATGACCGAGGCGGCGTATATTTCTCCCGTGAAAGGATCGTTTACCGTAACGATGGATCGGTTCCGCAACGCCTCTGGATCGACATGTTCGCCGAGCAATCGTGCAGTCTGCCGGCGCACATACTCGGGAGCGTTGCTCTCATAGAAATCGGACGTGCGCACCGGCGATCCCGGTGGCTTGAAGGCTTTGGAGGTTGCCGCAGCGCCGTTCGCCGTGGCGCCCGGCGGATGGGCGGCCGCCTGGGTACGCGCGTCGGCCCCGGTCAATATCGGTGCGCCCGAGCGATCAAACTCCCGAATATTGAAGTGAGACGCTGCCGTCGTTCGACTCGCCGCGCCCTTGACCATACCCACGGTTGTCAGGATATTGCCGGCCATGACAGCGTAGTTCGCCTGAGTCTCCGTGTATCCGGCGTTCATCAGCGCGCTGACGGTGAACGGCCGCACCTGCTCACCGGTCACGACATATCGACCCGAAGACTGAATCGTATCGGCTGCCAAAGTACCGCCCGTGACTGCGGCGGTTTTGAACAGCGTGCCGCCCCATTTGAAGACGTACCTGAGCCCGCCCATCGTCGCCGGCAGAGTGAGCGCCATGTTGAGCGCCACATCCGCGCGATTCGCGGTGTCGCGCGACAAACCGTACTGCATGAGTTGGCTTTGATAGCTGTCCGTCGTTGCACCGTTGCGCCAATCGACAATGTGATGCGCAAGACGCCCCACACCATCGAGCACAATTGCACCACCGGCCGCCCAACCGAGCGGACCGCCGCCGACTATCAAAGCGACACCGCCGACGATCTGCGCGGAGTCGCCGATGACTCCGAGCGCACGGCTCGCAGTGCTCGGTTCCTCCGGCTGTGCGGGTTGATTCGAATCGCCCGCCGCGACCGACGAGGTTGCCGTTTTCCCGGGCTCGGGCTTGGTTTCGGTGGCCGCTAGATAGTTGAGCCGCGCGCGGCCGCGCTCTGCTTCGGCGGTCAATCGCTTGGTTTGCGCCAGCGCGTTCCGATGTTCGGCAGTCAGCTCGTCGGCGCGATCCGGATCGGTATTCGCGCGGATCTGCGCTTCCAGCTCGCGAGCGCGCTCGCTCTGCGCTCCAAGCTGCTTTTGAGCTCGCTCGAGATCGAGCGCAGTCCGTTCGCGCTCCGTGCGCGGCTGATCCGCGCTAGTGCTTGTTTGCTCAGCTCGCCGGTCCTCGTGCTCTGCCCGCGGCTGGCCCGCATCGGAACTTGAATGCGCCTCGCGTGCGCTCGAGGATTGCTCGCGTATCCGTTCAGCGCCGGCCTTTGCTTCGCGCGAATTCTCGCGCCACGGGCCACCCAACCTCAGACGCTGCAACTCGGGTGTCAACGCGCTCTTGAAAGGCGGCCGGACTGCAGGTAGGACCGCAGGCGCGCTCGGCGGCGCGTCTTTCTTTTCAGTCTTAGGCGGCGAATCCGCTTGTGGCGCGGGCGCCGGGGACGATCGATTCGTTGATATCACGGGAACACCGGCCATGCCGCTCTCCGATACGCGTTGGGGACTTGTTGCCCCAACGCGCACATAGTTCAGCGCGACCGGTGTTTCAAGGCGTCGCGTATTCGCCAATAGTCGTACGAGGAGATCATTCCTTGTGTAAAAGGCGTTGCACGAGCGCTTTCAATTGCATGTTTTTGGGAGAGCTCTGTGGCGGGAAGTCGACCCGGTATTTCACATGCAGGACGCCGTTCGGCACTTCGCCGGCCAGATGATACAAATCGGTGCGGGTCGGCAGCCGATCCTGAATGCTCTTTGCAGCAGCGGCATCGGGAGGATTCAGGCGCTTTTGAAGAACACTTCTCAGGGCCTGCTGCGCCTCCGCCGGAAATCGGGCCAACTGCGGCTCCATAGGCTGGCTCACGTCGATCCGCTGAGCCATCAATCGACCCGCTTCAGGACTGAATGCGGCGTCGGTCATGCGAAGTCCTTGAACATCACTTGCGCCGGCCGCGGGAGTGGTGTCCCGTCCCCCAAGCTCAGCGTAAATCTTCTGTACGGACTGACGTTTCGTCTCTAACTCGAGACTGCGATGTCCCAGATCGCGCGCCCGCATGATCTCTTCTCGCATCAGACCCTTGTCAAAGCGCGAGTCGCCGCGAAATTGATTCAACGAGTGCTCGATAAAGGATCGTCCTGCGTCCATGCGGGAAGCCTCGGCCGCGCGGTGTTTTGCGGCGGCGGCTGTTCGATCCACGGCGCCTTTCACCATGCCTCCGGCCGCCACGATTGCACCGGTCGCGACAGCGTAGTTCGCCTGAGTTTCCGTGAGCCCCGCTTTCATCAGCGTGCTCACGGTAAGGGGCCTCGCCTGTTCGCCTGTCGCGACATATCGACCCTGAGCAACACCCGAATCCGCAACCAAAGCCCCGCTCGCGACCGCCGAGCTTTTCAACAGCGTGCCGCCTGCTTTGAAGACATTAACGACACCGACGCCTGCTGCGGGAAGGGTCGTGGCCATATTGAGAGCGACATCCGCGCGATTCGCGGTGTCTCGCGGTAAGGCGTACTGCATCAATTGACTTTGATAGGTGTCCGTCGTCTCACCGTTGCTCCAATCGCCCACGCGATGCGCAAGACGCGCGACGCCGTCGACTACGATTGCGCCACCGGCCGCCCAACCTAATGGGCCGCCGCCGACGGCAATCGCACCACCGGTGATGATTTGCGCGGTATCGCCGATCACTCCGAGCGCGCGAGCGGCAGTGCTCGGTTGTTCCGGTTGCGCAGGGTTCGTAGCACTCGGCTCTCGTCGCGCGCCGCCACGTTCGCCATTGAGATTCAATTGTCCCGGGTCCGTGAGCGCCGCGGCACGTTCCACTGTCGGCCCGTCCGCACGAGCCGCAGAGGTCTCCCCATTAGTTGTTCCGCCGGACTGGGGATCGCGTGCGCTCGTGGGCGTCGCGCGTGTTTGATCAATGCCTGCTCTGGGCTGTGCCTCGCGGGAATTCTCGCGCCATGGGCCACCCGACCGCACACGCTGCAACTCCGGAGACAGTGAGCTGCCAAGAGGCGCACGGGATGTCGGCACGGCCGCAGACATGCTCGGCGGAGCTTCTTTCTTTTCATTTCTGCGCGACGACTCCGGTTGCGACTCCGGAGGTGGGGAAGCTCGATTGGACAATACAGCGGGTACGCCGGCCATGGCTTTCTCCCATGCTCGTTGCGGGCCTCAATGGCTCCACTGCGCACATAGTTCAGCTCGACTCACATTTCAAGGCATCGTGCAGCCGCCGCCGACCGCCTTAACGGCCTTATGCGTAGCTCAACACCAGTCCATGCACGAGCCGCTGCCAGCCGTCGAGCGCCACGAACAGCAGCAATTTGAACGGCACGGAGACCACGGTGGGAGACAGCATCACCATGCCTAATGCAAGCAGAATGTTCCCGACGATGAGATCAATAGCCACAAAGGCCAGATAGATCACGAAGCCCGTTTGAAACGCTTCGGTCAGCTCGCGCAGCGTGAAGCTCGGAATCAACACCAGCATGTTGTCGTTTTTCAAAGCGCGCGCATCGGTCTCCGGCCACAGCTTGTTGGCCGAGCGCACGAAGAACTGCCGATCGCGCTCGGTCGTATGCTTATTCAAAAAACCCCGCAACGGGCCGCTCGCGGAATTGTAGATCGTGCCGAGGTCCTCGACCTGCAGGTTCGCGATCGGTCCATGCAGCTTCGCTTTGGCGCCGTCGATTCCGTGAGTCACGATGGGCGCCATCACGTACAGCGACAAAATGATGGCGAGACTATTCACTACCATGTTGGGCGGCACTTGTTGCAAGCCTAAAGCCTGACGCAACAAGCCGATCACGACGACGATCTTAGTGAAGCTGGTGACGAGAAGCGCGAGAAACGGAACCAAGCTCACTGCCGTGAGCACCGCCAGCAGCAGCAGCGGATCGCCGATCTTCATGTGAGCGCCTCGTCGAGCTCGGCGGAGCGCCTCGGCGCTTCGGCTGCAGGTGTCTCCGCTCCGAACACCGCGGTGAGCCGGACGCCGAGCCGCTCACCGACGGCCACGAGCTGGCCTTTGCCTATGCAACGATGCCCGACCCAAACGGAAACCGATTGGTCGTCGATTCGATGACCCAGCTCGATGACGGCTCCCGGCGCCAAACAGGCCACTTCCGCAAGCGTTGCCTGCCACTGAGCCAGCTCGAACCTAAGACCGACCTGAATATCGTCCAAGTCAGCGCCGCGTGTACTCTCGTGATCAGACTCGCGATTCATCATGGCGCGCTCTCCTATTAGGTTCCACTCGGTCAGGCAGAGCTTTCCCGAGCGCAGCTCGCCGCGCCCGACCGAACAGTGTTCCAGATGCAAACGGCATCCCAAAGCTTCGGGTGTCGATACCGCATCGTCGATCAGCACGATGTCGTGAGGTTCGAGCGCTTTGATCTCGTGAGCCGCAAGCGCAGTGGAGCCCATGACCACCGAACAACGAAGCGGCAGATCGAGCGATGACCGCACGCGACTCATGTGATCGCGAGTCAGCTTGCCGAGAATCGTGTGCGCCCCCTCATCGGTCGCGCACACAAAGCCACGTATCGGGGCCGCGCCTGCTGACGGCTCGAACAAGAACCCAATGCGCTCGCCGTGATTCAACGCCGCGTGTGGATGATGTGCACAATCGAATTGAGCGTCACACAGCTCAACGTCGCATCCGGTGAGCGCTGCAAGCTCATCCAAGAATGACGACGCCCCGGCGCTCAAGCACGCCAGCCGCAGCGAACGCGGCAATTCCAGGTGCCGTGCGGCTTGCAACACATCGACCGTGCCGCAGTTGATGAGGCCGACGATGAGCTCGGCGGAACCGATGCGTATTCGCAAGAGCGCTTCCGCGGCAACTTCAGCACCGTACGTCCATCGAAACAGCCACTTTGCTTCGCCATCACCATGCTGCAAAGGCTCGCGCCCATACAGCTCGCGGGTCAGCGCGGCGGTTAACGAGGAGATGCGCGGGAGCAGCCGGGATTGCCGCAGTGGAGCAGCATGCGCAGCGTTGCAGTTGTCGAAGGGAAGCGCGCCTTCACTCGCTGCGCTACGGTTGCCGAAGGTGAGCGCAACTTTACTCGCAGTGTTACGGCTGTCGAAGGCGAACGCGCCTTCACTTGCAGCGCTACGGTTGTCTAGGGCGAGCGCAGCTTCACTCGAAACGCTGCAGCTTTCGAACGCGAATGCGCCTTCACTCATGGCATTCGGCTCGGGCGCGATGCGGTGCCGCCTCTAACGGACGAGTACCGCCTCTTTGCGTGGTGAGCGTAATCGGCGCTAAGGTTCATCATCGGAGGCATCCGTGCCTGAATGGGCTCGTTGAACACTCGCGCTCATCGCCCGATCCTCGGCAATGCTCTGATCGTCGCGCTCGAGTCGCAGCAATTGACGCTTGCGCGTTTGCCGCTTCAATTCTTGAATCAACGTCTCGCGACGCAGCAGCAGCTCTCGATAAGTCTTAGAGGCGTCGTTTGATTCTTCTTCTACCTGCCGCTGCACGAGCTTTGCGCGGCGCACTTGCACTTCTGCGTGCCGCACTTGAATGCGCTCCCCCGCCACAAAAGCGATGCGCTCATGCGCCTGCGCGGCTGAAAACACCTGCATGGCTCCATTCTCCGGCCCATGATTCGTGGCCGCGCCATTCCCGCCTGCGTTGCGCCCGCCTGCGGTGCGCGGGGATTCCCAAACACCGCTCGCTTGATCAATATTTGCTTCGTGATTCGCCTTGACACGTTTGGCATCGGCCACCGCGATTTCCGCGCGAAGCAATTCCTGCCGCAAACGCACAGCCTCCAGTTGAGCCAGGCGCGCGCGCAGCTCCCGAATGCGAACCAGATCCTGAAGCTCATGAGGCATTCGCGCCTCCCATCAGACTCATCATCGCCGCGCGCGATGATTCGAAGCTGAGAAATTCATCGGGCGCCTGTTGCAGAAACTGTCGAAGCGCCGGCATGTGAGCCATCGCCTCATCGGCGTCTTCGTCCGCCCCCTGCCGGTACTCGCCCATCTGAACCAGGAGCTCGATGTCGCGGTGCTTTGCCAGCCAAGCGCGAATTTGCGCGGCGGCCCGGTTCTGAGCGGGGGAAACAATCGCAGGCATTACGCGAGACAGGCTTGCGAGCACATCGATCGCGGGAAAATGACTCGCCTGCGCCTGAGCGCGGGACAGATTCAAATGGCCGTCCAACAGCGACCGCACTTCTTCGGCAATGGGATCGCTGTCTTCCTCACCCTCAACCAGGATGGTGTAGAACGCCGTGATCGCACCATATGCATCGTTACCGGCGCGCTCCAGCAGCCTCGGTAACGCGGCGAACACCGAAGGCGGAAAGCCGCGGCGTGTCGGCGCTTCACCGCTCGCAAGCCCGATCTCTCGTAACGCTCGCGCATAGCGCGTAATCGAATCCATCAGCAGCAACACGTGACGCCCTTCGCGGCGAAACCTTTCCGCGATCGTCGTTGCGACTTGCGCGCACTTCACTCGCTCGATCGCGGGACGATCCGATGTAGCAAACACCACCACAGAGCGTTGCAGTCCTTCCGGCCCCAAGATGTGCGTGATGAATTCGCCCACTTCTCGTCCGCGCTCACCGACAAGCGCGATAACATTCACATCCGCCATTGCGCCACGGGCGAGCATGCCGATCAAAGTAGTCTTACCCACACCGACCGGCGCGAACAATCCCATCCGCTGACCGCACCCCACACTCAGCAGAGAGTCGATTGCGCGCACTCGAGTCTCACAAATCTGCGTTACAGGCTTGCGTGTCAACGCGCTCGGAGGATCCACATCGATAGCGTCGCGCCACTCGGCATTCAGAGCCCCTTTGCCGTCGATGGGATTGCCGAAGCCATCGAGCACTCGCCCTAGAAGCGACGAACCCGTGCTCACGCGATAGCCGCGCCTCAGAGCGATCACTTCGCTTCGATTTGACAGGCCCGAGATGTCACCGAACGGCGTGAGAATCGCGGTGGCGCCGCGAAAGCCGATGACTTCCGCGCTCAATGTGCGGCCTTCCGGCATGCGCAACTCACAAAGCTCACCGACACGCGCCTGAATTCCCACCGCCCGCACCAGAGTGCCGAGCACCTCGGTCACGCGGCCGCGCTCCTCGACAGTCGCCACGCCTTGAATTGCCGCCCGCAGCGGCGCCACGATCGATCCGATGAGCGCGCGCTCCGCGTTCGTTTCCAAGTCTTTCTGCGTGGCATCCATGCGCGCGACTCTCAGACTCCGCCGTAAGCGCGCACGACCCTTTGTGCCCCGCTGGAGATCGCCGCGCGAATCGCATTGAGCTGCGTGTCGAGGCTCGCATCGACGGTCCCCAACTCGGATTCCAGCACACACCCGTCCTTCGGCAACGATTCATCGGCCACGACGCGCGCGAGCGTCCCTATGCCAAATTCGCAAGCGAGCTCTTGCAGCGCTGCTTGTGCAACGGCAACGGCATCCGGATGCACGCGTAAGCGGGCCCAGCTCGCCTCACGGAACGAGCTTTGGAGCAGCTCCAGTGCGCGCGAGAGCGTAGCTTGCCGATCGACTCCTTTGACGATCACGGTCACCGCCTCGACGACGAGATCCGCAATTGCCGGACGCAGCGAATCTAACAGTGCCTTGCGATCGATCTCAGCAATCGTCAAACGGCGCGCAGCTTCACGTTTCGCCTCATTCAAGCCCTGCTGATAGGCCTCTGCGGCAATACCTTCACAAGCTTGTTCGGTTGCGCGAAACGCCTCGTTGATTTGCTCCTGCGCTATCGTGAAGGCTCGAGTAACGTCTTCGACGATAGCGGCTTCGGAGCACTTGATGACTTTGCGGTCTGTCGCCAGGCGATAGCCGGGCCGGTCGATTAGAACAACCACGCCCATTGCGGCAACCTCCTGGGTATGAGCCAGTCGCACACGAAAGTCATAACCTGATCGTGAGAGAGCGCATCGGCGTGAACAGGAATGCTCTCGCGATCGCCCCAACGCGAGCCTCCCCCTTCGCCTTCCGCTTTGCCCGCACTCGCACTCCCGCCCGCGCCCGCGACTTCTCCCGCGCTCGCACCGCCGCTTTCGGCTCCGCTCAGACTCGCCGCACCGGCGCCCATTCCTTCGTTGATCCAAGCAGTGCTCATCCCGTCGTGATCTTTCGACCGGATTCCGGCTAGATGGCCATTACCCCGCGTCGCCGCGAATCGCAGCTTCGCCCGGCCGCACACTGCTCGCCATTCCGGCCGCAGCAAGGCCATCAGCGTGCGGGAGCCATCTTCAATCAAATCTGCTTCCAGCTCTTGCGGCACGCGATTCAGAAAGCTCACGTGCGCATGCGCATGACAAGGCGCATCGGCCGGCAGTTCCTCGCTCATCAGCCGCCACAGCACCGGATCGACTCGACTGCGAATCTCCCGCAGACGGGCACCGTCGATCGTCTGCATCAGCTCATTTCGATGCATCACGATCGACAGCTCACGAGTGACGCGCGCCAGAGAGGGTGAATCGAGCAGCCAGATGCGCTTCTGCGGCTCCTTCATTTGCCAGTCCAACTCGCGCCGCAGGTCATACGTTTCCAGCAGCCATTCCGAGATCCACTTCTCCGCGCGCGGATGCAAAGCGCCTTGCACGTTGAACACGAACGGTTGAACGCTCTCCGGAATCCAACTGCGATGCGCAATGCGCGCCACATGCACATTGAACTCAGCGAGCCGCCCGGCCCATTGGCCGCTCACATTGACGACCTCGTTCATGCTTGCGGCTCCGTCCGGCGCAGCACACGCACCCGGCACCACTGGATCACTCGAGCCAGATCGGCGCGTGACACCAGAGGATCCCCGCCGATCGCCACCCGGTAGCGGCTCCACAGCCAGACCAGCGCACACATTGAGAGAGTCAACGCTGCAATGAGCACCATCGAAACGACACTCAGCGAATCCCGCATCGGCATCGCGACAGGTGACGCGCTGCTGCCGGTGTCCGTTTCTTCCGCCGATACGAATGTCAGGGCGATGTTCTCGTAGGTCAGTCCTTCGATTCCCCGCATCACTAAGTTGCGGATGGCGGGCGCGAGCGCAGTGAGATCCGCATCGCGCCGATGCTTGATGAACACGGATGCAGACGACGGCCGCGCGTGATTCACCAAAGGATCGTTCGCCGGAATCACCGGATGCACTCTTGCGGAAACGACGCCGTCTATTTGTGACAGCGTGTTCGACAGCTCCTGGGACACCGCATAGATGTAGCGAATACGCTCTTCCGAGGGAGTCGAGATCAAGCCCTCTTTCTTGAACAGCTCCCCGGTGTTCGAGAAAGACTCACGCGGCAGACCCTGCTCACGCACTACATATAGCGCGCGCTGCAAGTCTTTCTCGTCGACATCCACGCTCCACGTTTTCTCATCCCGCGTGCGCTTGCTTGCCGGAATGCCCGCCGAGTAGAGCGCAGAAAGAATCTGATTTGCATCACGCTCCGTTAGACGCGCGTGCAATTCGGCCCGGCAGGCGCACAACAGCATCACGGCCAACACCGGAACAATCCATCTTTGGACGCCTCGCGTGGCCATGAGCCCTCCGCCCCTTAACCTTGTTGCTGATAAAGCTGCCGAACGTTGCTTTCCGCGAGCTGCAGGGATTTTCCGATCAGCGAGAATTGCAGCTCGACTAGCGAGAATTCGCGTATGTCCGCGAAAACCTCGCGCACCGCTTTCAGCTCTGGAAATTTTTTCTCAGCCTCTGTGTCGGGGGGCACCTTCGTACCGTCGATTGC
>Ga0307515_10014920_pt1 | contig 14359 bp, 5 predicted proteins | sample 17_EM_MG_FD_194513 | JGI IMG/M metagenome (GOLD analysis project Ga0307515, IMG submission 194513) | Populus trichocarpa ectomycorrhiza microbial communities from riparian zone in the Pacific Northwest, United States - 17_EM | ecosystem: Host-associated > Plants > Roots > Unclassified | place...
TTATTACTTCCTCTTAATTTTGTCAAAGATAACAACATAAATAAAAAATTGTTTTCCTTAACCCATATCAAAAACATAAAATAACAAAGAAATAAAAATCATCACAAATATCAAATTAACAACAAAAGATCTACAAAATCAAGAGATATTAAAGAGAAAATATAAAAAGCTTTTAAATAAACATACCTTTTAATTTCAGCTTATTAACACAACCGTTGTTATTAATTAACCAGAGAATAATTGATTCTTGTTTTTCTAAATTTGAGAGAAGAGTGAGGCACAATACAAGATTTAAAAAAAAACAAGTTTCTTTCCTTGCTTTTAAAGAAAAAAAACGCTGTTGACCAACGGCTATAAAAATAGCCGTTGGCAACGTTAATTCCATTTTAGCTATTCTACAGAAACCTGTAGAAATAGCTCTTCCCAAATTGAATAGCCATTTTGGTTTCTCTTTTGCCTGCTGCGTTGGAATGGTAAAATAAAGAAACAAAAGTTAAAAGGACACGTTTTTAAATTTGCCTCACCATTTGCCTCTCCGGTTGGAGATGCTCTAAGAACGTTAAATTAATTAATTAGATGTTTTTATATGATTTTGATATGTTAAAAGCTAAAAACATAAAAAGAAATATATATAAAAATGTATTTTTTTTAATTTAATTATGTATTTTTTTATAAAATCTCATGCACCACATTATCAATCATGTTAGAGAGAGACAAATAGAGCAGAAAATGGGAAAATACGAGAGAGGTATAATGCAAGGGTTATTTAGTTAAACTAATTTGATTAGTCTCCACGAGGACCATAAACAATTACAGATTACCTTGACCAGCATTGGTCTTCCTCGATTTAGTAGCTTTTTGTTTCAGAATTTACTTTTTCACTAATCAAATCTTCCTATCTTAACTATTTCTCTTTTCTATTTCTCAAAAAAAAAAAAAAAAGATGGAAAAGGGTGTGAAATCATGGAAATACTAAGTTATAAACAGATTTAAAGGATTAATTATAGTCTTAAAAATCACAACGATTAATTAATCAGTTTCATTAAACTACGAAGACTAAGATCCTATTTATTTGCTGGAAAGTATTATTTTTGAAAGTGGTTTTTTTTAAAAATGAATTCCTAGAAAATGAATTATTTTCCGATGTTTGGTAATATCATGGAAAATAAGTTGGAAAATATTTTCCAGTATTTAGCTATGTCATGAAAAATGAGCTGGAGAATAAATTGTTAATATTTTTTTCAAGTTTATTAAAATAATAAGAAACAAATCTTACAAATTAAAAAGTTAAATGAGAATAAAATTGAAAAAAAATAATCTAATTTCATAAATTATCTCAAATAAAATAAATAACAATCAGAATAATAGAGATCAAATCTAATAGATAAAAAAGTTAAAAGATGATGAAATTAAAAAAAATTGCAATTTCATAAATTATTTTTAATAAGATAAATAACAATAAAAAAAAATGAGAATCAAATCTGATAGATAAAAAATTTCAATTAAGAAAATGATAAGAGAAAAACAAATAACAATCATAAAAATGAGAACCAAAATTGATATAAAAATCAAATTAAATCAAATTCTAAGTGATGGAATTGAAAAAAAAAAAAGATTCAAAACAAAATATATAGCAATCAAAAGTTTGAGAACCAAATTTGATATAATCAGCAAATAACATGATATTTTTAAATTTTTCACAACTTCTGGAAAGAGTTTTCCGTCTAAAATAAAAAGAAAACACTGTCCTGAAAACTAAACCAAATTTTTCTTTGACTGGAAAGTGTTTTTCGTTGGACAACTTTTCTAATGACAAACAAACACAAGAAAGTTTGGAAAGTGATTTCTAAAAAACCATTTTCCGTGAAATAAACAGGGCCTAAGTTACAATAAATTAGTAAATAATAACATTGAAAGAGAAAAAAAACAAAAAGAAAGGAGACGGGATAACTTGAATCTAAGCATTGGACTGAAAGAGGCTACTAAAATGTCTTAATCATTAAAAAATGATATAAAAAAATCCGCAAATGTCATATGGTTGGGTCAAAATAAAACCAGCCTAACCAAACCAGAAAAAAAAAAAGAGAAGAAGAAGAAAAAAGAAAAAAAGGAGAAGAAGGAAGGGCCTAACCAGACCTGAATGGAAGAAAGAGAAAGGTAAAGGAGAGTAGTAGAAGAAGGAATAGAAAAAGGAAGGGCCAACTAGTCCTAAAGAAAGAAAAGATAATGAAGAAGAAAAAGAAAAGATAGATGAAGGGTCCAACTAGGTTTGCAATCCCCTTTACCACAGGTAATTCATGTGGTTCGAAGGTGTATAAATGCCCAAGGATCATTGGATATAAATGATATTTTTTTTTAAAAAAAACAACATATTACAAAACACCTAAAAACACTCCTTTGTTATTTTCTCCCTCTACACATTATATACATCTTTGTATTTTTTTTTCAACTTAAGCATTTAAGAATCTATTATTTTAAAAAAGAACCTTGTCTTATGAGAAAACATGGATCACAATCCAAGTTAAAAAAAAAGAAAGATATTAGCCCATCAAACCACCGTGAAAAACCCAAATTCAATCAAAAATATTTTTTTTAACATTGTTAATGCCTCATTTATGAAAAACTAATGAAAGTTAATTTATTCCTCTTTTTACATATTCTTATTTTTTTTTTCAATTGTAGATAATATAGAAATGTTATAACATGATATAGTGACTGATCTTCCCACCATCATTGAAGAATCAACCCCTTTAAACTTTCAACAAATAACTAAAAAGACGAAAAATACTCATTAAGCCATTTAAGAATAGCTTAAAACACTGTCACTCCCTCATCCCCAACGAAGGGCATGAAAACCATCCCCCCATGTATACCTACTATTGCATGTAGGTAATAAAAAAATTACATGGATAACCTAACAGATATATTTATGGATTGGTGAGACAGGTCTACGCTCAAGAGAAGGTTAGGTCACGCCAAACCAGAATCATGACTAAAAAAAACTATAACTTTTAATTTGACTATTGGATCGCGTCTAAATGTTTACAAGAGTTTCTAGAAGGTCGTTTTCCTTTCAACCATCAAATCTAAAAAATCTCACTCAGGACCCTGATTTTGATAATTTTATGATTTTCTTTATAAACTAGTCGACCAGTTTAAACAACCATAAAAATCAGTTAGTTTTGGATTTAATTGATGTAGCCGTTTACAACCGCAACATCAATTAAAATTTGTCAAAATTCCTAACCATGATATTTTAAAAACATGATATTTAATTAAATTTCACATTTTAAAACCATGATATTGAAAGGCATGTTATTTCATCAAAACTTTTTGCCACTATATTAATTTACTATTTTTTTTATGCTAATTGCCGAATTTGTCTAACGAAAACAGCCTACAAAATCATGGAAGACCATCCCTGACGATGTTAAAAGCAGAGGCAGAGCTTAAACGGCAGTAGTTCAAGGAAGACTGTGACGGACGACAAGAGTTCCAAAACAAGGCAGCAGACCTCTTAGCATGCACAAGACAAGCGGTTTTAAAAAAGGGTCTCTCTCTCCAGTTCCTAGAGAATTTACAAAACCAACATTAAACTCATTTTTGTGCAGTACAAATGGCAGAAGTGTCCACAGTTTACAAACAGGTCAAGAATCAACCAACACTCCAGTAAGCATGAGCAACAATGTCGTTCAATGAAATTGATTCAAAATCAACTAAATTCCCAACTTCGCTATAAAATTTACAGATTTAACGAGCAAAGGAATAAAATAAAAATTGTTCCGAAAAAAATTCACTCCAGAAAAAATAAAATTAGAAGGAAAAAATTTGCACCGGTATAGTCTCTGTTGAACATGGCAACTTAAACCATCTGATACCTGCTTCTGTTACAGCGGGAACCCCAACTTCCCGCCGTTCGAATTACCCAGGCAAGAATGCAGTTGAATATGAATGCCACCTACAATCATGTATTGGATCCTATGCAGCTGGCCTTTACACGCTTGCAATGCAATATTTATTTCTTTTAATTCCATGTCAGTCTTCCTATAAATCCATTAGGTCACCTGAACCCCTACATGTCTGAACTGATTAAAAAATATACTTTTTTAGGATTTCCCCAAGAAAAATCCCACTATCTGAACTGTTCATGTTATGTCACAGACAAAAATCAAGCGCTTGGACATTTCTCAACAGGCCATCTATCAGGAGGCCATTAATGTCTCTTCCAACAAGCCATTTCCGAAAATGAGCAGAAAATGATTGCTACCCTCAATCACAGTCAAGCACGTTATTCTTCCTTGATCATCTTAAAGATTTCAAGGGGAGTTTCCAGCAGAGGGTGAAGGGTCGGAAGCTTCTGCAAGAGTTTCAAGCATGTTTATGACATCAGCTGTGTCATCCAAATAGTACTTGGCTTTGCTAGGTTTCTGACCAACAGTGCAAGCAAATACAGATTTACTGGAGTTAAGGATACCACTTGCTATTGCATTATCAATGCTTTCAAACATATCCTCATCTGATCTGTCATCGCCAATACACAATACAAAATCAGCCTGTCTTCCGCTTTCAGCCATTGATGTAAAGATCTTTTCTGCCACGGAACCTTTACTGATTCCCTGAAAGCCGCATGAAAATTTGCGTCAGGCTTCATGGTTACATTTTAGTCCAGAATAGATCACTTGATTAGGAAAGATGGACCCAGGTTATCCCAAACAGTAAAAAGGTAGGTTGTAGTTATGATTGAAGTTAACACTGAGCGTTTGCATGGTTCATTGTCAAACAAAATATCAGGGTCCATTCAATTAGTGGTGATATAACATCCACGATCAACAAGCTTTAATGTTTTCTCCTACTGAAATTTTAATGATCCAAAGGTTTAATAATGAACATTCAAACTGACTGATTATTAAACAATATTGACAATCAATAAGAAATCATGCAACTTTTATGGCATCATCACCGCAATTGCTTCAGAAAGAGAAATAACGACAACTGAAAAGGCCAAAACCCAACCAGTTCAGAAAATCAAGCCATAGTCCAAAAAAGTATTTTACCAACACTATTATTTTTTCCTTTTATAGCACAGCTTACAATTAGAAAGAGTGTTCTAGGAAACAGGTTTCCAGAATTTTCATGATTGCATGAATCTGTAATTCCCATTTGGCTAACTAGCTGCTCCTGAAAAAAACTTGAAATAATTTTCATGCCAAACATTAAACTGATTCTCACTCCCTAACTTCCAGCTTCTCCTCCGACCTAGGTTTGTCATAAGCTTACTTACCAGACTTGAAGTTATGTAATTGGTCTAAAGAAAATGAGAACAGTTTGCACTTCGTTCTAGCAATCAAAACAAATAAGATGGTATGCCAAAGACGTTCATTTCTTTCATGGTTGAAAAACAAATTAGTTGATCATCAGAACAGCAATTGACAGGAAATTGCATTCAGCTAGAAAGTTGGTAAATTGGATTTGAAGCAGAATATTTACCTGAGGCTTAACTTCCACAATAAACTGACCACTTTTGACAGCAACAGGCTCATTTGCAAGCACACTTTCAAGATGGTCCAACATCTCCTTGGCCTGAGCAGCTCCAAAACCAGGATCTGCATCCCTGTGGTGCCAAACCAAAGCGCTCTCTTTGGTCTCGATGGAAGATCCATCAGTGGCTTCTGTGTATAATTTCATAACAGGCTCAGCTATTTGAATCCATCCAAAATCACTACTCTGCCCGCAGTTCTCCCAAACATCATCTGCAGACCACCTGACACATCATGATTTTTAGTCAAGCAGAAATGGAAGAACAATAGCAAACAAGAGTAATTTAGAACATACCTCACGAAGTACCCATGTTCAGAAGCAATTCCAAGTTTTTTGCAAGGAGCAAGCCACTTGCCTAAACTATCTCTTCCTCTTCCACTGACAACAAAGACGGTGTTCTTAACATCACTACAAAGAGTATTTATCATTGAAATGACCTCAGAACTTGGGGTCTTATTGATGGATGTTTGTGGCATTACAGTTCCATCGTAGTCCAAGAGTATAGCTCTTTTTTTGGACTTTATGTATGCAGATTCAATATGATCAATATTTAATTTTTTGAAATTACGATCAAGCGCAACAACTCTGAAACCAAAGCTTAAGCCAATTCCCCAGCAGCGCCTTATGAAATGGTCTTTGCAAGTCCTCTCCATGTCTTGGTAAAAGCTCCTTGACCAATATGCCACATCATGTGTGCTGACATACCTGTAATGCTTCTCATGTCGCAATTGTTTCTCAGAATCGGCAATTGAAATCGCCTCATTTATTGCTTCAGCGGTTGCTTCAATGTTCCATGGATTGACCCGAATTGCACCACTAAGTGAAGGGGAACATCCAATGAACTCTGATACAACCAGCATGCTCTTCTTGGGTCCACTGGATTCTGCACTAGACTCCGACCCAGAAACACCCTGCCTGCACACAACATACTCATAAGGAGTAAGATTCATCCCATCTCTCACAGCTGCCACAACGACACACTCTGCAATGGTGAAATATGCAGCTTTTTCACTGAGAGATACTGGTCGATCAATAAAGACAACTGGTTCATAGCCAGGTCGACCAAAAGTTTCATTAATCCTCCTGCAGCTTTCCTGTATTTCAGCCTGCAATTCCTCAACATCTCTCCCTCGTCCCCTTGCAGGATTTGTTATCTGCACCAAAACAGCCCTTCCTCGCCACTTTTGGTGTTGTTTCAGAAGCTGTTCCATTGCCAAAAGCTTCAAATTTACACCTTTAAAGATGTCCATATCATCAACCCCAAGTAAAACTGTCTTTCCTTCAAATTGTTGTTTTAGCTCTCCTACCCTCCACTCCTTGTCTGCAAGTTTCAAGACAGACTCAATCTGCCCCATATGAATCCCAACTGGCATGATTTTTATTCCAACAGTCCTACCATAGTACTCCATTCCAATGTAACCTCTCTTTGACTGATATTCCAACCCCAACATTCGACTGCAACAAGAAAGAAAATGTCGAGCATAATCGAAAGTGTGAAAGCCAATGAGGTCTGAATTCAAAAGTGCCTTAAGAATCTCTTCCCTAACAGGTAAAGTCCTGTATATCTCTGACGAAGGAAATGGACAGTGAAGAAAGAATCCCATTCTCAATGCATTGAACCTTCTCCTCAAGAAAGTAGGCAGCACCATCAAATGATAGTCATGAATCCAAACATAGTCTTCCTCTGGGTTTATAACCTCAATCACCTTATGCGAGAAGATCTTATTTGCTGCCACATATGCCTCCCACAAAGATCGATCAAATCGCCCACCATGATTCCCCGAAAAAGGAAGCATATAGTGAAAAAGCGGCCACAAATGCTGTTTACAAAACCCATGATAAAACTTCGACAAAATATCAGGAGGTAGAAATGCCGGAACACAATTAAACCTATCCAACAAAACCTGCGAGACATCATCTTGTTCACTCAAGTCAACATCAGCCCGCAAAGAACCAACATATAAAACCTCCATATCTTCAGGCAAACCATCTTTTAAGTGCAATAACAGAGAATCCTCATCCCAACTAAAGCTCCATCCTTTATTATCTGGCATACGCTTTGCTTTTACCGGCAATTGATTCGCTACAATGATCATGCGGTCCTGAACTACTGATGAAGGCACATCTGAGGCCGCATCATCATCAAGCTCGGAAATAACTCCCGGAACTGTCATTACACGAGGCAACTGCTTTCTCTCCCGAGGTTGACCCATTGCCGGAAAGTTACCTGAAGCTAGATCTAAGAGATTGGTATATGATCTAGACACCATCTTCACCCTCTTTCTTTAACAATGCAGAACTACAAACACTACAACTTGTACTCAAAACTTACTATAAACCAAACCCCAGTATTGATTTCCCTTTGAGATCACTATAATTTGACAGGATCTGAAAAGGGTAAGAAGCAAGCACCGTAATCAGAGATACAGTAATTACCAATCTTAATCCACACATGATTAATGGCTACAATCCAATTAAACATATAAATGAGATCCAAATATAGTAAATGATCAAGCAAAGATGAATTATAAAAAAGACTCAAACTTTACATTCGAATTCAAAAAAAAAAAAAAAAAAATTTACCCCAGATTAACAAACTTTCTTGTATGAGATTAAAAAAGAAAAACTATCCAAAAGTTGAAAAACTAACCTTTGAAAGGCAAGAAAGTTTGCACCTTAATAATCTTTGGATCTGAAATGAAATATAATTAAAAAAAAAAATGTTATCTTTCACAAGAAAGAAAGAATGAATTCTAGGGTTTGGCTTTCGGTTCCTCTCTGTTATCTCAAGAGTCACATTAACAACGTCTGTCTCTTCTCTTCTCCTCCCCTCTTCTCTTTCTTTCTATCTATCCATGTAAACAATGTACTACTGCTACAATACAATACAATAATAAACAATGTTTCTTTCTTTCTTTCTTTCTTTTGTTTTATGTTTTTTATTTTTTTATTAATTACCAGAAAAAATATTACATAAAAAAGAAGAGGATAAGGTCCGCCAGTAGACTACCCAGTAACGCCAGCTGGCAAAGTGGAGTCTTAGGGTCACGCGCTCTTTACTCCCTTTCGTTAAGGCAGCTGCACGCGTGTCAGGTTTTAAACAAAGCCACGTGAGTAAGAACAATGTACTGCCCCCGCGTCGTTTGATACCTAATCAACCAAGGTGAGTATCACATGTTTTCATTTGTAGCTTAATTGCTTTTTTTGCTAGCCAATCATCTTCTCAGCCTCCTCCCCACCTTCTTTTTTCTTTCTTTACTTCGAGTGAAACTAAAATTATATATTATAATAATGCTATTTCATAAGAAAAAGAAAATATATAAACTTTTAGATAGGAATACACTAATAATTCCTACCATGATTAAGAGTTTTTTTTTTTTTAAAAAAATATTATTTTATTTAAAAAATATATTTTTAACATTAACATAGTTTTTTTTTATATACTAATGTTGAAAATATATTTTAAAAAATAAAATAATATTATTTTAATATATTTTTAAATAAGAATTACTTTAAAAAATAATATTTACTACCGTGCTAAACACTCTCGATCTCAGTGGCTGATATAAAAGTTGATCCGGAAATATCTTTATCTTTATCGGATAAAAAAGAATAAAAAATCAGAAACATCAACTCTTGTAATGGATGGAATATAATTAGGAAGGACATATAAAGCAATGGATAAGATGGGAAAAAGCTTCAATCCAAAGTTTCATCCAAGAAAAGAAGAATGGATAAAAAAGTAGGAAATAGCGTGGTCCATGGAGGAGCTGAATATACCCAAGGGAGACTAGGAGCTTTCCATCCATGTTGATGATGTTGCCACGTGGATGTGAGAGTTTGTAGATAAGGTGATGGACGGAGAAATGATGGCGTCACCGACAACATCGCCGTGGCGGCGAGCCGAGAGGTGGTTGGCGATGGGTATTCCAAAAGAAATGTTAGTTGGTGGGCAGCATGTGTGTAAATAAATTGAAAGGGAGTAGAATGTCATTCTCATCCCTGAAAAGTTATTGACTTTTGGATGGTTGCGTTGGAAATAGATAGGAGATTTGGGGGTAAAATGAGTGGCTGAGACGGAGGGCGTTGTTTGACCAATTTGCGCTCTTTACCTAATTTTTCTCTCTTCTCACGAACAAGAAAGGTGGCGTCTGGTGTGGCTTTGGTGGCGGATGTGGTGGGAGGGAACCATTTTTTTAAAGGAAAAAAACAAACCCTAATAATTATATACTTCAATATTAAATTCACATGGCTGATAGGGTTTGTGAAATTACCATCAAACCTTGTTGTTGGTTGATGGTTGATGGTTGGCAGTTGGCACCATCAATAAATAAGTATATTCTCCACTTTATTAATTAGATTTCCATTCCAAAACCTCACATTATAAATTCTAGCAACAATGAAAAAAATAAAAAAACGTTGAAGAATTGATACTTTTAACTATAATTGAGGACTTAACACAAACGGCAATAATTATACATGTTTTTATGTTGGTTTTTTTGTTTTGTTTTTGTAATTAATAGGTTGTTAGGGTCAATAAGATATTTTTGAAGGCTAATATAAGTTGACTTCGGTCTTTTTTTAAGGTTATTTTTTTAAAATTGATTTTTTTTAATTTAATCCTTGAACATTTGATTCATGAGAATTAGTCTTATGCTTTTTTTCTTTCATTTTCCTTTCTATATGGTCAACAAACCACCCGGGTTAACATGAATTTATTTTTTCATTGCTTATTTTATTTTTCCTGATTTCACCCTTAAATATTATATTATTTTATAATTGAGTTTCATAATTTTATTTAATTTATTTTAAATAAGGTTACATCGATATCATGATTAAGTCATGGATTTGTAATGCTAATTTTGGTGGATTTGGTTTTGTTTTTTTGACCTTTTTATGTTATCAATCCTTTTATTGATTTATTTGTTGTCATTGTATTTTTTATTTATATTATTTAAATTAACTGAATTTATTAAATACAATTGAGTTCTTTAATTTTTTGAGCTTTTTTTTTTCCGAATGCTCACATCACCTTGGCTCTTTTTAATATTGAAAAAAATTTAGACAGGATCCAGCATAGCACATGCTCTTATCTAGTTGAATAATAAATTTAATCATTCATCCAATTTATCTTTCTTATGTGATTGCTATTTTATTAGGTTGATTCTATTTGCGTTAGTTGATATAAAACTTACATTATTTTAATAAAAGTTGATATGGATACTTTAAAGTCGCCCCACTTGATTTAATTTTCATAAATTAATTTTGAAAAACATGGTATTCCTTTCTGACTCCACCGCTTCGCTGGCCTGAGCAACAATATTTTGTCAAACAGCTGGTCGAGGACAATAAAAAACACGTACATGCACGGTGCAGTGTGCACGTACACAAGGACAAATATTGATGCTATCGTAGTACCTTTTTTTTAAAGAAATGACAGAGCATTTTATTTCTTTTAATTACATAACTTCTTATAATTATGAGTTTCAGTACAATAATAATAATAATAAAAAAAACTCTTTCAATGAGCTCCAAGTCTACAATATATATTCTACATGCAGGTCGGAACACATTTTTTTAACGTGCAGAAAACAGTATTTAGGAGTTACTAATGTATTTTTTTAGGAGAAAAAACTTTTATCTATATATAGATTAATTTGATATAATAACATCATCCTCGTGATTTGTATTATAAAATCGGTATAATCTCATAAAAAATAATTAGAATAAATTATAAAATTTAATTTCTAATTATAAATAAAAAAATAAAAAAAATATCAAAATTAATCTAAGTTAACTTATCAAAACTATAACTTAAGTTATGCGATTTAAATGGTCTTATAAAAGATAAAATAAAATAAATTATGAAGCATAATTCTTGATCAATTTTATATTAAAAAAATAAAATTAAAAAAATACAAAAATAAAATAAAATTACGAGAATATGAACAATAAATTCACCTATTCTTTTAGTTTTTTTTTTTGTTAACAATAATAATAATAATTAATAATGTTATATATCTTGAAAGCCTTTTTTCTTTTAAAATAGATATAGATTAAACAATTGGGGTAACCTATCAATCTAACATCACAAAAATAGAATATATTAAAGGTATTTTAGGCATAAAAGTGGATTTTTGTAACATTTTCATAAAAATTACTAGGACTTTAGTGAAATCTGTACATTTAAGTATTTTTCATCATACATGAGAAGGAATACTGTGGCTTACTCTAATCTAAACTAGCTATGTATATGTTTATATAATCTCATTAGACATAATCACAATTTTTGTATTTGTATTTTACTAAAAACATTATTTGAATTTTTTATATTTTTATTTTTTCATGTTTGAGTAATTGTGTTTTTCAAAAACGATTAATCAATTGCATTTATTATGAAATAAAAGTATTTTATTTATTGATTCTAAATGTACAAGAAGTAGAAATTTTGACAAAATAGATAATATGTGCTTATTTGTGATTTTTTTTAAAACAATAGAAAATTGTAGAAAACATGTTTATAAATTAAACTTTTCCAAAAAAAAAATGTTTACAAATTGAAATAAAGGTTGAGTCGATGTTGATGTTGTCTTTTTCAAAAATATCAAAATACAAAAAATATATCTAGACACTAGGACCAAAAGTGAAAAAAAAAAATGAAAATGAGGGACCAAAGTTTTTTTAGTTGTTATGGGGACCAAGCAAGTTGGAGGAAAATAAAAAGTTTGTTTTATTTATAAATAAGTGGTTGTACTATACAAAAAAAGAGGAAGAGGAATTTTAAAAGAGAATTAGTTAACACAAAAATCACACACATCAAACATTCTCTCACCTACCAGCTTTTACACACCCATACAAAACAAAAAAAACTTAAACATATCAATAAAAGAACACAAGTTATCAGCCATACAAAACACCACCTCTACCCATCAGCCAAGGTGCATCAGCCCATCTCCATCAATTTTTCCAGCCACAACAGATCACCCACTAACAGCAATAGCGCAAGACCTTATAGCATCAACACCATCTCCTTGCCTCTGCCATTTCTTTTAAATCAAAACCCAGCTGCCAACATCTAAGAAATCCTCCTTTCTCTACTGTGACCACCATCCACAGAGCAACATTGACCATCTAGGCATCCACTACCAATATTTCCACCCTTCTCTTTCAGCTGCCATTCGGCTACCATCATTAACCCATCACCGATCCCCTTTTCTCCACCACATAGTCACAGCTCCTTCACTAGAACCAAAGAACCGCTACCTCAGTTGAGAGTGCAATCTCTCCTCTCCACAAGCAGACCCGAAATCGAACTACTGTCCCTTCCTCTTACCAAAATAGTAGCATATCTCATCATAGTCCAACCTCTTCAATTAACCACCACTAGTGCCCACATCGGTGACCACAACGTTAGCCTCTCTTTACCTCAACAGATTTAAAGGAGATGAAGAAAGTACATACTTTAATTGTGAAGTCCTTACTGTTTAAAGAAGCTGACAAGGTAGTAGAGGTCTTTGAAGCTGTTAAGCCTCTATTGCAGGAGTTTAAAGAAGTTATTCCAGATGAGATACCTCTCATACGTGATATCCAACACTAGATTGACTTGATATCAGGGGCTAGTCTTTTGAATTTACCGCGTTATGGGATGAGCCCGAACAAGAGGGAAATCTTAAGGGTGAAAATAAAAGAATTGCTGAAGAAAGAGTTGATTCAAAAGAGTTTAAGTCCATGTGTTGTCCTTGCTTTACTGACATGAAAGGATGGTAGTTGGCGTATGTGTGTTAATATTCATGCTATTAACAAAATCACTATGGAATACATGTTTTCAATTCCACGATTGGATGACATGTTAGATTAGTTGTGTGGTGCAATAGTCTTTATGAAGATTGACTTAAGATTTGGATTCAACCAGGGGATGAGTGGAAAACAACTTTCAAGACAATGATGAGCTGTATGAATGGTTAGTCATGCCTTTCAAGTTAACGAATGCACCGAGCACATTCACGAGCTGATAAACCAGGTTTTGTGACTTTTACAAATAAATTCATTGTGATTTATTATAATGATATCCTTGTATTCGATCATAATGAAACATCATATTGAGCACTTAAAGAGTGCTCTAGAGGTATTGCTGCTATAAAATAAGTTGTATGTCAACTTGAAAAAGTGTAGCTTATTCTTAAGTTTTGCTGTAGGAGCTGTTGGAGTTGTTGGAGTTGAAGTTGACAAGGAGAAAGTGAGGGAAATTCATGATTGGCCCACGCCTAATATAGTTAGTAATGTGTGGAGTTCATGACTTGGCTATCAGAGATTTATTTGAAATTTTAATAACATTGTGGCATTGATCACTGAATGTTTGAAGAAGAGGAAGTTTTAATGGAGCGAGGAAGTTTTGCCTTCTGAAGTCTAGTTTTGTAGTGAGATTTTGGTTTTGAGCGTTTGAAGGAGTTATACACTAGAGATGTTGATTTTTAGAAGATACAAGAGAAGTATATTAATGGTCGAACTAATGGAGATTTCTATATACATGATAGTTGCTTAATGAAAGGTAATCGATTGTAGATCTCTACATGAGAAATTGATTCGAGACTTGCATGATGGAGGATTAAAAGGTAATAGAGAAAGAGACGAAATAGCTAAGCGGGAATCACAAAACACCAACCTTTACTCCAGGGAGATATTTCCATGGAAGATAATAATTTCCATCTCTGGTGAAGACAAAGCAGTTATGCTATGCAGCCCATCTTCTGGGGTGAGATTGAAAATAAGCATCTTTTCTACTGTTTGCTTTGGATTTAACATTTATTAACAAGAAGGTAAT
>Ga0307515_10014921_pt1 | contig 14359 bp, 2 predicted proteins | sample 17_EM_MG_FD_194513 | JGI IMG/M metagenome (GOLD analysis project Ga0307515, IMG submission 194513) | Populus trichocarpa ectomycorrhiza microbial communities from riparian zone in the Pacific Northwest, United States - 17_EM | ecosystem: Host-associated > Plants > Roots > Unclassified | place...
AATATAGTTAAGTTATATCCCGGGGCACGAAATACGTATAGTATCGTATGCTCTTTAGGATGGTGGTGACTGTCTCTTGTATTAAAGCAGACTATATAGTCTATATACTGATGCGACCTCCCCCTAATTAGTTAGTGCTTTAGGAGTGCACTAAACGCGTAAGCGAGTAGTTGGTGCACTGAACGCGTAAACGCGTACCTGGCGTACCGAACGCGTAGGCACGCGGTTGGTACGACAGGTGCTATAATTATACACTGGCGGTACTTGAAAAATAAAACCACCTGTATATAGCCTCTGTAATTACTCTAGTGGAACCGTAAAATATATAAGAAATATATAAGAAATCCATAGGGGATCCCTCCCGAGGTATCTTCTGGGCTGCCTTCTAAATGGTACTTTAAGCGGGCTGTAAGTCCTGCCTACGGTCCGTAAAGTAAACCGTATGACCTTCCGACGGGCCGTAAATATACCGTACGGCCTTCCAACGGGCCGTAAATGAACCATAGTGCTCCGTTAGTCTCGTTCCACCTATTTTATAACCTTTACATTAAGCTTATTTATATTAATTAGGGTTTTAAGGGCTTAATACGGCTTTACCTTAGTCATGGCGTCCGCTGGGTTGTCTCCGCTAGTAATCTATTTAACCTCCGTAATCTTACGTCGTTCGTAGGCCTAACGTAAGCACATTAGGTTAACTATAAGCCTCTTCTCCTATGTTATACCTAGTTTAACTAGGCAGTTATAAAGGGACTTTAAATTGGTGCATAAAACTAGGGGTAACTACTCCAGTTATAGAATCTTCTGGACCGTTGATTTAATTACAGCTGCTATATTAAATCCATAAGCTAGTATATATAGTTTAGAAGCTAGTACACTATGGGTTACTTATTTACACTTAATTAAAGACCAGTACAGTATATTTGCGTCCTAATTATGGTTTATAAGTACAATTATAAAGCCGATTTATAATAATAGGTCTTTGTTATTAGTAAAGGAGGCGTCCGTAAATGCCAGTAAGCTAAGGGAACTTAGGTCTAGTGGTATAAAAGTAAGTCCCCTTACTACATTGTCAATTTGCCACTAAATGCGCTTATTAAGCTGCTTAATATTTTCTTCTTATAGATCTACTGCCTGGGCCGTAAAGGATAAGTCGTAGGCAGATTCGGGTTGGCAGACTGTGGCAATATAGGCGCCTCTTGCACGCTGTGCAGCGTATTAGTCCTTTATATTTACGGTCTTATAGGTCTCTCCGCGGGAACTGGTGAGGTCCATAGGCTTTACTATAACAGGCTTTAGGTTTTAAGCTTAGCGTTCCTAGGTTAGCTAGATTAAGTTGCCCCTTTATATAATTAAGCCTCCGTTAAACTTAATTAGAGTCTACTTAGTTAACTGCTCTCGCGGCTTTACTAGGAACTTAGCTTCTTATAGTTTAGTCTCTTTAGCGTCCGCAAATATCCGGTCCACTAAGAAGAGGGTATCGTCTATTTGGAGTCTAATAATACTAAGGCCGTTTAATAGGGTGTATAGGAGGCAGGGGTTATAGGTTAACTACTCCATCTTAAGTTTACGGACGTGGTGCTGGTAATATATCTTAAACCAGTGGTTTCCAGCTTTTGGCACTCTGTAAAGTGGTTTTATAACCTATAAAATTATTCCTGGTTGCAAATTAAGCTCTAGTAGTAGTCGTATAAAGATATCCCTACTTAGGTAGGTATTGGATTATACATAGGCTTATAAGATATCCCGTAGGTAAAAAGCTACGGGTTTACTTTACTATAGGCTAGGCATAAGTGCAAGTATAATCTGTTAGCTAACTTATTGGATTATAGGCGATTATATAAGGACTAAGTTCTTTCCCTAGTCGTTATAAGCTTATATAACGAGCCTTAACTTTTTAAAGGCTTTATTAGTACTAGGGTGCTTAATTTTATTAATAAAGCGTAAGTTAAATATACGGACGCCTTGCGGAACGTCTCTCTCCGTTATAACTATAAAGACGCCCTTTTTAAGTAGTCTATTAATCTCTTTACGTCGTAAGTCTATAAAAGGGGTTTCCTATACTAGAACTAATATATCTATAGGCGGAGATTGCCTTACGGATATACCTATAGAGGTTAAATAATTCTCCGTTACGGGGTTCTTACGGGGGCGTCCTCGGCTACGCTTTATGGCAGGTTTAGTAAGTTTAGTGGGTTTCTAGGGGACCTCTAGGGTAGGTAAGGGTGCTTCCAGTTTATTTAATTTAGCGGGTGTTTCTAGTTTGTCTGGCTTGGTAGGTGCTTCTAGTTCGTCTAGCTTGACGTTATAGGTGTTTTTAGACCGAAAATAGGGTTTTATAAATGTGCTTCTGAAGCTTATCGGTCCGCTAGGGAGCTATACACAGCAGGTCTCGTCTTCTATGGCTAGTAGATGGTAAGGTCTAGTCTAATTGCCGCTTTTACGCCACATGAGGACTTTAGAATTAAGCGGGAGGTTATATACTAGGGTTATATTAGGTCCGTTGCGGTAGTATAGGGCGTTATTAACAGTTTGTTTAGCCCGTAATTTAACTATTTCGGCCATTGCCTTCCGTATTACAGCTGCTTAATCCGTAACGGACGGGGTAGGGGGATCTAGTTTGCTCATCCTTGGGTAGGCTCCGTAGACTAAGAGGGTAGGTACTAGTCCGTTAGGGCTAGCGGTGTCGTTAACGGCTTTTATGGCTATCTGTAAAGCCAGCTCCTTTTAGATATTCTTATACTCGTCCGTAATAATCTGGTAAGCTCTTTATAAAGCTAGGTAAGCTCGCTTAATAAGCCTAACGGACCAATACGCCTTAACTAGAACGGCTTTTGTTAATATAGCTATGGCCGTAGTATACTGCTGAAATTCCTTACTAATAAAGTTCCTACTAGCGTCGTGGGTAATATACTTAGGAGGTCTAAGGTATGTATTAATCTAGTAGGTCCGTAAAATATCCTAAGTATGTTTTATGGATATATTTTACAATTAACGGGCGGCTTAATAGTGGGTTACCTTGTTAATTATATATAATACTAGACTGCCGTTAATATATATAATGTCTATGTATACTAAGTGGTTAAAGTCAAGGTCCTTATAAAGGGTAAACTTAAATCTGCCTAGGGAACGTCCGTATTTCTGGCAAAAAGAGCAGTATTTAGTTAGGTAGTTAATTGCCTTCCTATTAACGTTGTTATGTCTAGAGCGTTTAAGGACTCTATGCAGCTTTTCGGCTAACAGGTAGCCGAAACGGCGGTGCAGGCGGTAGATTTCCGTACTGGTGAGGTAGCATAGGTTATAGTTAAAAGATTCCTAAATATAGGTCCGTAAAGTCTCTCCCTATATAAGGAACGGGTGTCCAAATCGTTGTATAATTGGCAGGGTAATATTTTTACTTCTTAGGGCAGTTGCGGGGCCGATTAGGGTATCTGTAACATTATTGTAGTAAACCTATAGTCTATCTATATCCGCAAGGCAAAGTAGGAAAGGGGTGTCCGCTTTTACTATATAGAAGTCAACTAGGCTAATTAGAGTCTTAACTTTAACTAATCTAATTAATGCGGTTAAACCAATGCCGAATTGGACGTTTACGGCCCCAGTTTGCATAGTATTAATATCCGTATTATTATTTACGGTAGTCTTATATATAAGGTATTATCCATAACCTATAGTAGACTTCTTAGAGGTACCTGTATCGATTATAACGCCATAGAATTCTTTAGGGGTGTAGCGTTTTGTAGTGATATATGCAAATAGGTTCTGTTTAGGGTCCGTAACGTCCATAATAGGTCTAATAGGTATACTTACGGGCCAGTTTTCGGGTGCAATTAAGTATATAAAGGAGCGGTCGGCTAATACGGTCGTAATATTAAAGGCTTAGCTGTCCATAAAAGGTCTAAAAGTAGTTAAAAACGTCTCTAAGGTCTCCTATTCCTAAGTATTTAAGTTAAAATTAATTATAAGGGCTTCCATTAACTCGTCAAGAGACTCTTTTACTTTCTCTCCTTCATAGTCTAAGATAAACTAGTTAATCCGTCTATTAAATCTCTTCTTAGACTTATCGCGTTTTTTCTAGGTATGCCTTATAGACTAATATCCTTCCTTACCGCATATAAAGCACTTCTAGCTAGTTTATCTATAGGGGTATACTTTTGTACGGGAGTTACTGCGGGGGTTATAGGTGGGACTTAGTTGGTACGGGTACTGCTAGCAGTAGCGGCGGTCCATAAAGTAGGCGTCTAAGTTAGTTTATAGGTTTTACAGGTCCGTAACGAAGGCTTAAGTACTATCTGGCGGGTTTAAGACTTTATACGTTATAATAGAGAACCGTAAATCGTTAATAAGGCCAGCTACGGTATCTACGGGCTTATAATAGGCGTATTTATAGGGTTCTACTTCCTAGCAAGCTATAATAAGCTTATTATATAGGAAGTCGTCCGTTCAAAGCTTAATATTAAGGCCGTGCTATAGGTGCCGGAGGTCTTTAATAAGAATTTGTAGGCATTCTGTGGTTAACTTTTTAGTATTCTTATTAATTACGGTCCGTAGCTTAGTTGCATTCCATTAGGTAAGGATATTACGCCTATATTCTAGCCCTTTAAAGTAGTTACGTATAGCTTCGCATAGCTTATTAAAGGAGATACTAAGGGGTTTGCTTTTAAGGTTAGTATAGTAGTAGTTAAGGGCTAGGCCACGTAGCATAGTAGAGTAGGCTTAGCTAAATTCCCGTTTAGGAATATTAGCCTTTTAACAGAGGTCCGTAAAGATAGTTAGTTTAAAGTTAAAGTTATTATTTTTACTGCTATACTTAGATTCGTCGGTATAGAGCTTAGCTAAGTTAGCTAGCTTCTTGCCGTAGGTCTTTACTTAAGTGGGTTATAGATCTGTGACTTAGGTAGGTTACGGATCTATAACTTAGGCGGCAGGAGGGTTTTAGTCCGTATTTTGGTTTATAGGGGTATTATAATCCGTATTTTAGGTTACGGGGGTATTATAGTCCGTAGCGTGGTCCGTAACTTAAGAGTAGGGTATATTTTAGCTAGCGAGGTTAATTCTAAAGCCGCTTTAGTTTATAGGGCGAATTTAGTTAAGTAGGTTAGGTATAAGGCTAGCGATTATATTAAGTTTAGAAGAAGTAAAGAGTTCTTTTATAGCTTTAACCTAGTCTAGGATTTCCTCTTTAGTCCATTCTATTTAGTCCTTCTCCTATATTATATTATATAAGGACTATATAATAGTAACTCGTTTATCCTTTTTAACCTATATACCTTAGTAACGTAAAAGGGTTTATAGGTTACGGATAGCATTAGGGTTATAAGCCTTAAGAATAGCTTCTGTAAAATCCGTAAAGTCTTCCTTATATTACTCCTATAGGTTATCGTTCAGAAGCTTATAGTATCCGTATTTAAGGATTTTAAAATTAATATAGTCGTTAACGCCGTCCGTAGACGTAAGGTCAACTCCCTAACTCCACTTCTTTTAACCTTCACTAATTTGCTTAGTTATATCTGCTATATTATATAGCGTAGTATATCTATATAAGCTATAATAGGTAGTAGTAGCTTATAGCGGGTAGAGGAGGTCTTATAACGGTCCGTAAAATTAATTAGCGGGTCCGTAACAGTTTAAGGGGTCTTATAGTAGTCCGTAAAAGTAATTAACGGGTCCATAATAGTTTATAGAAGGGTAGGGGTCTCTATAAGGGGTCCGAAAAGAGGTCGGGGGTATTAAGGGAGGGTGTAGTAGGAATAGGGGTTTAAGGTTTAAAGGGGGTTAAGGATAGGGGGTTCCGTAAAGGTTTATATTCGCGTCTATAACTTCTAGTAAACTGTACTAAGACTTAAATAAGTATATAGAGTTAGTAATAGTCCGTAATCCCCAACTTCCAACCTTCTAGTAGGTCATACTAGAAGTCTAAATAGGTGGTCGCTGTCGTATATATCGCTCGGTAGGAGGTGTTAAGTAATTGCTAATCTATGCGCGCTCACTAATTAGTGTTTGTATCAATTTAATGATACAGTTGAGTTATATCCCGGGGCACGAAATACGTATAGTATTGTATGCTCTTTGGGATAGTGGTGACTGTCTCTTATATTAAAGCAGACTACGTAGTCTATATACTAATGCGACCTCCCCCTAATTAGTTAGTGCTTCAGGAGTGCACCAGACGCGTAAGCAAGTGGTTGGTGCACCGAACGCGTAAACGCGTACCTGGCGTACCGAACGCGTAGGCACGCGGTCGGTACGACAGGTGCTGTAATTGTATAAAGGTATTTGCCTATTTATATCTTTATAAGAGCGTAGTATGTTAGTTTACTATATATTAAAGGCTTACCATTAAAGCCTTATAGGCCTTAGGGCTTATTAAGTTTCTTTAAATTTAAGCATTAAGTTTTTGCGTAGTTTATATTAATAAAGCCTATACTAGTAGCTCCGTTATCTATAAGGATTTATACTTCCTTTTATTTTTTAAGTATTTAAATTTTGCTAAGTATATTAAGGGAGTTATATTATATATTAGCGCTAAAAGAGCCTAGACACTTATACTCTTCCGCTTTTTATTCTAAGGCATAACTTAGCCCTAGGATAATTTATTTTCTAAATTAACTAAAGGTAAGAGACTTTATAGCGACTAAGTATAATTTATAAAATAGGTATAATTTAAGGATTAGGAGGAACTACGGTAGACCTTTTTTAAAAAGTAAGTTTAATCATTCCTTTAAATATATCCCTTTTTACCGCATCTAAAGCATTCTCTATTTATAGCTTAAGTTCTTTATTTATTAGTTCCTAAGGGTGTATAAAATTGGGTAGTATTAAGGTCTATAAGGTTATATATAGGGCTTTTAAGTCTTAAAGATAAATCGCGCTTTAGGGTATATACTAGTGTAACTGGCTACCGGACCTTGTATATTACCCTATTTTACCTGCGTCAGCACTACCCTTATATGTCTCGGATATGGTTTAAATGAGTTATGGGATCCGGAGTTAGGGGTCTACTTTCATGTATTTATACCACTTGATTTCCATAGATTTACAATTAAGTTGCTCGTTTAATACCCACACACTGCAAAGCTTACAACTAGTTTTATAGAGTTTTAAATATAAGGTATAGATAGCTTTAGAAAGTAAGTCTATTTATTATATTAAAGGTCCTTATTAATTTGTTAATATATTATAGCAAATTTAGGTAAGTCCTTTAGTAGTTTTTTACTTACTAACTATACTCTAATTTTATCTAAAATAGCTTAATAGAGAGTAGTAACTCTAGCGGCTTTATTTTAATCTAGTTTACTAATAAGGCCAAAAAATTCTAAAAAGAAGCTGGTAAAGTCTTGGTTCCATTATTATAGGTTTTTAAGTTTAGTAATAGCTATATATTTACGGCTGGCGTTATTATATATTTATTTTAATAAAGAGATAAAGATTTTAAAATTAATAAAGGTGCCATTATAGAAAAATAGGTCTATAGTTTATATAGCGTCTTTACTTAAATAAAACATTTTATAATGTGTTCTATACGTCCCTCTTAGAAAAATATATACTAGATATAGTTAGTAAGAGATAATAGCTTATACCCAAATTAGAATAATAGTATATTAAGGCTATTTTAGGCTAGATAAAAGACGAAAATAGAACTATAAAGTATTAAGTATATTAGAAAGGATATAGTCTAAAAGAAAATATATAAAAACTAGCTAAAAACCTATTAGAAACTATAGTAAAAGCTTATAAGCGCACTTTAGGATAAAATAGGCTATGGACTACCTATAACTTAGACCTTAAAAGTAAAAACTATAATAAACTAGGACGGCCCCTAAAAAAGAAAAAGGGTGCTAAATAGTAACTCTTTTTTAATTTCCCCCTAAATAGGGTTTTATAGGTTTTAGTAAGACCGTAAAAGGACTTAATTAATCCAACTAAGATAATAATATAATTAGGAACGAATTGGAACTAATATAGTAAAATTTAGTTTAGGAAGCACTAATAGTAACCTATAGCTAAAAGAGCCAGTTTATACCTACCTAGGTAAGAAGTATAAAAGAAAAGGGCTAACCTATTACTATTTTTCGCTAACTAACCTAAATATAATAAAAGAAACTAAACTAAAGAAGGCCGCTGCTTAAAGGGACCTATAAGATATTAACCTAGCTAAAAAGGGTTAAAAAAGGACTACTTATAAAGCGCTAGTACCAAATCCCGCTAAACTAAAGCTATTAGCTAAATTATCCCTAACTAAAGAAGAATAAGCTATATTAGTACTAGGATTACACTTTAGATTTCCTAAAGTATTAGGAGAAGTTATATCGCTACTAACTAGCTTAAAATGGCTAAGGGGATTAGCTTAAGGCGTAGGAGGGGTTATAGGGGTTAGAGTGCTGCTAATAAGCTCTATATTATCGAAATAGTTAATAATACAGCATAAAGTAGTGTTAATACTAGTTATACTCCCTTTAAGAAAATTAAGCCGGGCCCCTAGGTCCTTAACGTTATAAGAAAGGCGCTAAAGGAGGTTAGTATAATTATTAAACTCTATAATAACCTTAAAAAGAGTAACTAGAGTATATTATACCTAAAATAGACTAGTTAGCATTAAGAATAACTAAAGGATATTAATAAAACTTATAGTAGTAAGAGCTTCCTAAAGACGTTCTAAGTTTTATTTTAGTAAATTAAATATACTATTTAACTAGATAGATAGGACTCTATTAGAAGAAGTTAGGGCTAATTTTTATAGAAAGAATAGGATAAGAGCTAGAATATCTTTTTATAGAGTAAAGGTTAACTTACTAGGCTTAGTAGGAGTAATAGGGTTAAAAAAGATAGTATAAGACTTCTTAGTAGTAGTAGAGCTAAATCTAGCCAAAGGGCTAGAATAGATCTTTATAGTACTAAAACGGGGCACCTTAGTTATAATTACCTTATTAACTCTAAGAAGGTCCTCTTTAGAAAAATTAAGATTAATTTTAACCTACTTGCGTTTAGGTATAGCTTTATAACGCCGTTTACTACTAAATAAGAATAAATAGGGCGTGGGAGTAGTAAATAAGGCACTAAAGGTAATAGAGCTAAAAGATGCCTTAGTAATACCGTATTTAGCTAAAGCGGCCCTAATAAAGCAATTATAATGTAGAAGTTCTTTACTAGACCTATTAAAGTAATAAGTGCCTATATAGGCCGTAAGACTATTATTTTTAAGAATGTAGTAGCTATTAGGGTTAATAGGAAACTAAAAGGATTAGAAGAAATCACTTACGTATAAAGCGCCTTTATTAAAACTATATAAGCACTATTTACGTTACCTTAAAGAGTCTTAATTTAGTCCGCATTTTCTTAATTAATAGCTAAATTTAGGTCCTAAGCGAGCTTCTAAAATTTAATAGATTAGTTAAATAAGTGTTTAGGAATTTATAGGACTAGTTAGTTTAATAAGCGCGACACTTAACTAAAAAGGTATAATTTAGATTTAATAGGAACTAACCTAGCTATGATAAAGCGAACTATCTCTAAAGTATCTGCGATAGTAAAAATTAGAAATAAATTAAGCCGTATTAAAACCGGCTGTAGTAGAGATAGAATAAACTATATTAAACTGTTAAACCTCCCTATTCTAGAACTATTTAAGCTACTTTAGGAACTTAGAGAAATAATTATAGTAACTATTAGTCGTTAGGGTCTATTTTAATTTATTATTATAAATTTAAGTATAACTCTCTCCTATTACTACTATATTAGGCTAAAGGATAATAGACTTAAGTAAGTAGGTCCTAAATAAAGAAGAGAAAAGAAACGAAAAAAGGAGTAGACTATTGCTAATTAAAGTTAGTTAGAATATTTAAGACTATAAGGGTTAGAATTATTAGTAGAATTATTAGTAAGGACTAAAAGAGCTTATAAAGGGCTAGAGAGGAGTAAATTAGACTAAAAAGTAGGATAAAGCCTAAGAGTAAGTTACTAAGATTAACAAGGGAGTAACTAAAGAGTTTAAAAAATTTTATATTTTAGAACTATTATATAAAATAGTGCTAAGCCACTAGTCCCTAGTTCCTTAGCTAAGAAAGGTTAATTTCTAAAGAGCTATATTAAGGATTTTGGGGTTAAAATCTATAAAAAGGGGGACTTTATTATAAATAGCAACGATTTAGTAATAATTAGAGTAGATAAGGACTTATTACCTTATACGAAGCCTAAGTAGACCTAAGTTAGGATAATAAGGTATATTTAGTCCAAGCTATAGTTAAAATTAGACTAATTAGGGGCTTCACCTTAATTTAGTAAAGTCCTAACTAGACAGCGCTAGATAAAACTATAAGTAGCTACTCTAGTAGGGGGATAGCTATTAATAATATGTTAAATATAGATAGTATCCTCCATTAACTAATTATGCCAAGTTAAGCCTTTTTCTACTATATTAACCTTAGGAACTCCCAGTTCCCTTATACGTCGCGTTTTATATATAGGCCTCTAGAGATAGCATTCGGTCTTAGGGTCCTAGTATAGGTATCTTAAGGATATAGATTTCTTCTTAGAGAGCTTTAATTAATTATTAGTATTAGGCCTTTTATTCTGCAAAAGCGTTTATAAAGGATATCTATAAACCTACTATTTGCTCTTTAAGTATAGTAAGTATATCAGCTACCGTTATAGGAGCTTTAGGTACGTTCTATATTTTAACGATAGTATAGGTGGTTAATATAATATAGTATTATAGAGTAAGTATAAGTAACAATAATATATAACGAGGTAGATATTATTAAGCTATATATATAAACTATATAATAAGGTTAAGACATTATATAAGGAAAAAAGTTAAGAAAATAAAAAGAAAGGGTATATATTATAGACTTAGTTGCTTAGTTAATATATATATAAAGTAGAATAGAGCTTAGGTGGTAGTTTTAGCAGAACTTGGCAGGATTTAGTAGAACTTAGTAGAACTTAGTGGAATATAGTAAAATGCGGCAGATTGCCGTCAGATTGCCGCAGATTGCTATTAAATTGCCGTCTCGTAGTTAGTCTCTGGTTGCTAAGTTAGTGGAAATAGGTAGACGTGTATAAGATGTTATAGGGGTATCCCGTAACACTAGCCTAGCTGTGCTTGGGCCCCTAGCTACGCTAGGGTCTAAATTTCCAGATTTTCTTAGTAAGCGCCGCACCCTTTCTTAACGTGTTCTATTAGTTATTTAGTAATACTAGTTATCTAATAGCCCCACCAAAATTAACGTGTCTTAGCGCGTTTAACTAGCTATAGACCTAATACTACAATCTTAATCGCTTTAAAAAGAAGGAAGACTATCTCTAAATATTGCTGCTATTTAAAAGAAATAAATTTAATATGTCTTTAGTGCTATAAAGCTATATAATACTCCTCTTTCTACTCTTTAAGACCGCCTTATAGGTGCTTTACCTTAAGCTATAGCTAATGCAAAGAAACGGAAGCTACTCTCTACTAAAGAGTAGTCTCTTATTTAGTAGATCCTAAACCTTAATTAATGAGGATTTCCCCCCTAAATTATTAACGTATGGTAAATAGCAGACGCTCTACTTACCGCTTATAGCTAAAAACCTCCACCTTAACCTATTAGTAAGTGCTAGGTATTGCGCTTTATTAAGACCTAGTTAGAGCTTTAAATAAAGTAGAATAGGAAATTTTACTTATAGCGCGTATAATATAAGAATCCTATTACGATTAACGCGTGGTTTAAGCTTGTATAGAAGACGCGTTAGGCGTACGGCATCCTTAACTAAGATAACTACAACTTTAATTAGACTAAATTTATAATAGGCGTTGCTGCTATATTAAAGGTTATTATAAGCTTTAACTCTATTGGTTAAGTAGTTATTATATAGCCTGGCAATCGCAACTAGGTAACGGTAATTAAAGCTATTAATACGTCTAGCTAGTCTATCCTACCTATTATTATCCTGTCTAAAAAGCTCCACTAAGTAAGCTAGTATTGCAGTCTACCTACTAACTAGGTAATCGCGCTAAGTAATAATAGCTAGACGACTAATAAGCTTAGATTTAAGTGGCTAAAGTACTTTAATAGATATATAACGCCTTGTATAACAGGAGTCTATTATTTACTTATCCTTAACAGCTATAGTAGCTACGCTATACCTAAGTTTAACTAGTACTGTATAGAGAATAAGATTATTAGTCTCTATATACCTGCGCATACGTCCTATCTCCTATAGCCTCTTAATATTGGCTGCTTTTCTTCTCTTAAGATAGCGTATAAATATAAGGTTAGGGAGCTCGCCTATTAAAGAGTCTTTTATATTAATAAGGATAAGTTTCTTAATATCTACCCACGTATACGCATGTTAGTCTTTTTAGAGTAGAATATTAAGAGTAGATTTTAAGTAATAGGACTTATTCCATTCTATCTAGAGCGCGTTCTTACATCGCTTACTATTATTAGAACGCCATTACTACCAGTAGCAGCTAATAGCGTCGCATAGATAGCAGAAACGCCGCATACTATTACTTAGCTTAAGTAGTAGGCTTAACTTATATAAGACCTTATTTGTTATTAGTTATAAAGCCCTACTAGCCAAGCTATCTCTTAGCTTATTAAAGGTTGTTAAATAGTAATATATTTAGCAACAATCCTTATAAAGGAGAACACTAAGCTTCGTGCTGCAAATTATCGTCAGGAACGTAAGAAGTAGTAGTAGTAACGACAGTATATTGCTACTGGGGGCGCTCTTTAGGCTTAAGAAGGTCGATTACTTATTGTAAAGGCTAAAAGGGTAATCTAGGAGGGTAACCAGGCTTAGATATCTTAGGTGTAATAACAAGCACCACTAATATACAGTAACTGCTATGTGTAAGGCTATAACAGGCGTCAATATACTAGTAGCTAAAGAGGCTATATATAGAATTTAAGTCTATTATTTTATATTATTAAAGAGTAATTATATAGAGAGACGCGTTAATTTTAGTAAGGCTATTAGATAACTAATATTACCGGATAACGAATAGAATACGTTAATATAATCTTATCTTAGTAAGCGACCTAGACGGTAAGGGCAGAACTTAAGGCGCACTTACTAATAATAAAGTATTACTAGTCTTTATTCTAAAAAACGCCACTTTCTTTTAACTAATTAGCTATCTACTAACCTTAAGTTTGCCCTGCTGTCTAAGGGCCTATAGTGCGGAACTCTATAGTGCTTAACTTCAATTTTTGCAATTTCGTATAAGAGACACTCTCTCCTATATATTTAACTCCTTAATAACACCTTTTTAACCTAATAAGCTAATAAGTCAAATTAGACTAGTGCCCTCTATAATTAATTAGATCCTTATTAAAATACAAAACCGCCAACTAGGTAAGATTTGGGTAGATTTTATAACGTTTTTGTGACAAAATCGCGCCTAGGCGAGGCTCTAGTAATGCAGCATCAAAATTACCTTTTTCACTGCCGTATCTCGACCTTTTTATAACGTCTAGTTATTATAAAAATACTACAAGGTAGGAGCTCTTTAGCTTCTCTATTTATTGCATTAAATAATAACGTTGTAGCTATATTATGTGGGATATTAGATATAGGCAGTCGGTCGCACTTTATCTAAACTCGTTACTTTAAAATCTTATAAGTCGACCTAAAAAAGTCACTTTACATTTTTCTACCTGTAATTTTAACAACTTACTTTTATACTATAGGGTTTTTATATAAATATTTTTAAAAAGTAGCTTTAGTTATATAATCGATTAGATTTTTAAAAATACGTTATTTAGGGTAAAAGTAAGGCAGTAGAAAAGGTGGGAAAGAGATACCAGTCTCAAGTTAACCTCTATACATTTTCGTACTAAAGGCCCTTAGACGGCAAATAAGACAGCGCTTATAAGTATAGGGGTTATATAACGCTAGCAGGGGTTTAATAAAGCCAGTAGGGGTTTTATATAAAGCTATACTAGTTAAGTACTAGCGAGATTTATCTCGTTTGCTGCCTGAGTCGCTTACTGAGATAAACATAACGTGGCATACGGGGTTTTGCTCGTCCCTGGGTTTGCTCGCGCTAGTAGACCGCTTGCCTTTTTAGGTTGGTAGGCTTCCTAAAGTAGAATATTGCCACCTCCGAACTTTGAAAATCAACTTATTAGCAAGCGGGCTACCCACCAAAAATTGTAAAAATCGCAGTGTAATATCTCAACAACCACTTAATAATAACATCTAAAATTTTAAATTTGGACTTTTATATACGCCCTGCAGCTCCTATTAAAGTTGTATAATAATTAGTTAAGTGGTTTTTAAGATATTATGATTTAGGGGCTAAAATAAGGCTAAAATACTATATCTTAAAAACCACTTAACTAATTACTATGCAACTTTAATAGAAGCTGTAGAG
>Ga0307515_10014922_pt1 | contig 14358 bp, 6 predicted proteins | sample 17_EM_MG_FD_194513 | JGI IMG/M metagenome (GOLD analysis project Ga0307515, IMG submission 194513) | Populus trichocarpa ectomycorrhiza microbial communities from riparian zone in the Pacific Northwest, United States - 17_EM | ecosystem: Host-associated > Plants > Roots > Unclassified | place...
AAACTTTGAATGTTCAATTGTAAGAGCAACTCCAATAGGTGTTCTACATAGAAACCCATTTATATATATTGGCTCTTCAATGCCTGTTTTGCATGTTACAATGGTAATTAATGCTAAATAAAATACTAAAATGTATTTTCTCTCTTAAAAATACTATTTATACATATTTTCTAAAAAACCAAAACCAACAAAGTAGCATTAATAATAAAATAAATCAATTAAATATAATCATGTGAAAAAAAAATAACATCGAACTTCTTGAAAAAAAAATAAAGCATTTATCTCTCTCACTTCAATACAATTGACTTTTCAAATGGTTTTTTTCTATTAAAGTATACATTATAAAATAAAAAACCATTTATACTATTTATAATATCATTTTATCAATTTTACTCTTCAAAATAGCATCTCTTGCCACCTTAATATTTGAATTAGTTAGTAATTATTTGACTTTCGTGCTATGATCGATGATGGTGGATGTTGACCAAATCATTAATGTAGTGTAACTCAGCTAGTGTTTGGGGTTGCATTTAAAACTGTTTTTTAAATGTATATTTAGTATAAAAAAATTAATTTAATGGTTTTTAGTTTTTTTTATGATTTTAATGCATCGATATATATTTTTTAATATATTTTAAGTAAAAAACTATTTTAAAAAACATTTTTTACAGTATAATTTTGTACAATCTTAAACACACACTGAATCGAAAGTTCTCATGATAAGAAGAAAAACTCTTACTCTGACTGTCAACACTATTCAACGAGAAAGAAGAAATTAAGATTTTTTTTTTAGGATCAACAATGTTCTAATTGAGAATATTTAAGGGTCGGGTAGTAATTACTTTTTAAAATATATTTTTATTTAGAAAAATATTAAAATAATATATTTTTTATTTTTTAAAATTTATTTTTATATCATTACATCAAAACAATTAAAAAATATTAAAAATATACCTTAAAATTAAAAAATTAAATTTTAATAAAAAAAAATAGATTAAAACTCAGTCGTCAACAAAACCAAATGAATCTGATAGAATGTCGGTGAACACGGGCAATAAATAGTGGAAGTTTTTACACCAAGTGCGCAGCAAAGCAGCTTGGCAAATAAAATGCAATTTTTTCCACCAACCATTCTTTATGATAAAATATCAGCCACTGGCCTGACTAAAAATATTGCAGGGTTCCATAATCGCATAAAACGCCATCGGGGATCTTTAGAGAGCCCCTTTTTTAGACTTCGTCATTATCACTATTCCAGGAACTCGTGGAGAAAGCTTACACCAAACCAGTAGCTTCAGAAAAGTTTGTTTATTAATTTTCGAAACAAACTTGTGTTGTAAATAATGAACAATATTTTAAAAGATTTTTATCTTAATTTTTTCTTTATAAATATAAAGTACATATAAAGCTTTCTATCTCATATTAAAAAAATAAAATAATATATTATGCATAACAAAAATAAAAACCCGAGTCTGAATTTTATGATGCATCAACCTGTTCAATCCTTGGATATAGTTTTTTTGCTGAGGAAATATCTTTAAAAACAATGTCTATATATACACTTTGTTTGCTGTTTTATTTTGTTTTTATTCTTCGTTCCTGATTTTAATTCCAACAACTTGGACTATTGTAGATTTTTCATATTAAAGGAAAATGTTTGAAATAGTTAAGAAGCATCCTGGAGTCATTCATTAATTAGGAGTTCATAAATATACGCAATTTGTAACAGTTCATGTATGTGTATAGATTTATATATTTAACGAGTCTCTAAAGTATGGCTTAGAACTTCTATATAACAAGTAATTAATTTAGTCTCTAATTAAGATCAGGGTATTGTAGGCACAGATATTGACTCGACTACAGACTTTCTCCAAGTTTAGTTTCCGACCTTCTGCCGCTAGCTACTTGTATCTGCTCAACGCTTTTGAATCATATATCATACAATATTAATCAAGATACTAAAAAAGCCAAGAAATTCATCTGGATGCAAAACCTCTAGAAATTTGGCTATGGAAAATACAAACCATAGAAATAGGAGAGTTAAGAGACAGTTTTAATTTGGATGTTAATATACTATTATCGTTTCTACAGAAGTACTGGTTCTCCAAAATGCCAGCCTTATTTGTCTCCAAACTCAACCTTAATGACCTCTATTGTTTCAGAGCCTAAATTTAGTTGTGCGAGGACGACAAGAAATCCCAGTCATAAGAGACTATTTAACTCTGATCTGATCGGGAAAGAAATATACTTGGTCCTGTGTCTCAGCTCGCCGAAACAGGTTGTAGCTGGCTGCTCTTAGGACCCAGGCTTCACGTGGGAAACTACATCTTGCAAACAATAAATTAATTAAGGAGAGCAGAAAGGGGGGATCTTCTACATATACAAGAAGAATGCGAACTCTCAATGGCCATTTCCTTTTTTTCTCCCTTTTTGTGTCACTTGCGGCATTCGTTCCAACTCTGCAAGGCCATATTGGTGAATTCGATGAATACTGGAAGAAGAAAGCCGATGAAGCCCTTAAAGCCGCCCAGGAGGCTTTCTACCCGGATCCCATGAACGTCACCAACCAGTTTAACTTCCAGGTTAACAAGTGAGTCTGATTGAATTAAATATCAAAATTTCATTAACTAATACGACAAATTAACTCCAAGCTCATAGACACGCCATGCAAAAAGGGTTCCCACGTCTTCTTTCTTTTTTCAGGGTCATGACGGAGACCAACAGCACTAGAAGGAGCCTAGTAAGCAAAAGAGGCGGAAGATGCATGGCCACAAACCCAATTGATCGATGCTGGCGGTGTGACCCGAATTGGGCCAGTCATCGACAAAAGCTAGCTGATTGCGTCCTTGGCTTTGGCCACAAAACTGTCGGGGGAAAGTATGGAAAGATTTACGTTGTGACAGATGCCTCAGACAATGACATGCTTAACCCCAAACCTGGAACCCTACGCCATGCTGTGATTCAAAAAGAACCCCTTTGGATAATCTTTTCAGGTAGTATGGTAATCAGACTCAACCAGGAGCTGATGGTAGCTAGTAACAAAACCATTGATTCCAGGGGAGCCAAAGTGCATATTGCTTATGGTGCTGGTATTACTCTCCAATTTGTACAAAATGTGATCATTCATGGCCTTCGCATTCATGACATCGTTATCGGAAGTGGTGGACTCGTCAGGGATTCTGTAGACCACTATGGATTCAGAACTAAAAGCGACGGAGATGGGATTTCTATCTTTGGATCCTCTAACATTTGGATCGATCACGTTTCCATGTCCAACTGCCAAGACGGGCTTATCGATGTCATCATGGGATCAAATGCCATCACCATTTCGAACAGCCATTTCACTCGCCACAATGAGGTAACATGGGACTTAAATTCCTTATCTTGTAGTATTTGACTCTTAATTAGAATGTAATCTGGAAAATAAGGAAGACAGTCACCTTATTAAATGACTTTAGCTGTTTACTAAATCAACTCTTAAATGTTTTCCTCATTTCAATAGATCTCTGGTTGATAATAACCAATGATTTCTCATGCAGGTGATGTTGTTCGGTGCAAGTGATAGCTACTCGGGTGATTCTATAATGCAAATTACAGTTGCATTCAACCACTTTGGTAGGGGATTGGTTCAGAGGATGCCTAGGTGCAGATGGGGTTTCTTCCACGTGGTCAACAATGACTACACCCACTGGATGATGTATGCCATTGGTGGAAGCCACAACCCTACCATCGTCAGTCAGGGCAATCGATTTATTGCTCCTAATAACACTTTTGCTAAGGAGGTATGTATATAACCAGATATTATATCCCTCTCCTCCAGTGCCCTTCAGGTAGTTTTTTAACTTCCAAATGCTTGGTGATCAATTGAATTTTCTTCATGCTAATTAATTGTTTTACGTACGTTTATGCAGGTGACCAAGAGGGATTACGCAGTGGAGAGCGAGTGGAAGAATTGGAATTGGAGATCTGACAATGATCTCATGATGAACGGAGCATTCTTTGTTCAATCCGGGAGTCCTATCACTTCAAGCAGGCGGATCTCAAGGTTTCACGTGATGAAATCGAAACCAGGAACATTTGTGACCAGGCTAACTCGATTTTCTGGTTCACTTGGCTGCTTTAAGGGAAAGCCTTGTTAGAAAATTTACGTCTTCCATCAACTCCTCTGCATGCAGACATAATTAAAGCCTGATCATGTTGCTGATAAATATAGCGGATATAGAAATGTATGCATCTATTTTCGAGTTTGCTTGAAGTGAACGTGTTGTTAGACTGAGAGAGAGAATGAGAGTGAGCTCGGTACAGACAAACATGAATAAGAAAAGCAAGCCAGAGTGAGAGACTGCTTAATTTTGCTGTCGTTTATTTAATCCTGTTCTTTCATTTTTTCTTTTCATTTTTATTATGTATTAAATTATAGTATATGTGTGCATTTTATAATTTAAGATTTAATTTTCTTCAACTTTATGAACACAAATAAATTTCGAGTTGAGTCTGGGTTGAATTTGAGGTCGGGTAGAGCAGTTTCTTTTACGGTTTTACCCCTGAAAACCCAACTTTATTTTTATTATTTATACCCGAACCCGATAAAACCTAAACTATCCTTGAAATATATTAGTATTAAATGAAGTTAGATTCCATGAAAAACACAGCCGTCAATTAAGAAACCAATTTTCCAAATTTAGCCATGGAGACTCATATAAAATAAACACGAACACTTATAAAATATAAATGTGCCAGAATATTGTAATTGTTATTTTTTTAAAATATTTTTTATTTAGAAATATATTAAAATAATATATATTTTTAATTTTTTAAAATTTATTTTTGATATTAATATATTAAAATAATTAAAAAATTCTAATTTCAATGGAAAACATTGTAACTCTGAGGAAGAATCCCATGAATGAACAGGCCAAAAGAAAGAGAAAACAAGTGAAGAGAATGCCTTAAGAAAACAAAAATCTAAAAGGCAATTTGGAGGCTTTACTGTAAGTAAAGCCAAATTCGCCTTTTGTCCGAGGCTTAATATATTAAAATTAAATCCATCATCCCTCCAAGAATTTCAACACTGCATTATATTTTTCTTTTGTTTATTAAAATTATCAGCTGATCATCCCTAAATCCAAACTGTGGACCAGAAATTTAATCTAGGGTATTTAAACCAGGACATTTAGCTTAAATTCAATGCATTTCTGATCATTTCCAGCAGCTAAATTAAGGGTTAAAAGATGCTGTTAAACTTGAGTACGATCCTTGTGATAATTTCAAGGAAAATGATTCGTTAATAGCATATTGTTATGCTGTTAATGAATAGCGAGACAATTTGGTGCTAAACATTCACACTGAATTTCATAAAAGAGGAAATAAAATATAATATGTCATCCTTCTTAGTAATCTTATACTTTTTTTTAATTCTATATTTACGTTTTTGGAGTTCTTAGGCCTGCATTCCACCTTTCCTGCCATTCATTAACAAAACTGCTATTGCGCTGTGTACTAATCAACGTACTTCTTCAAGTACTACTGCAAAAATTCTTGGCAGAATTTTTGAAAAGTGATGGTACCGAGGATATTGTCTGGGGTGGGTGCTCGTGAAGCATATGAGCAGTTGTTACAGCTCAAAACAAACAAACGAACATGCTTATAAATACTTCATTAATTAGTTTTGTAAACATATTAAATTAGTAATAGAGTCTGGTCTTTTTGTCGCTCTCGATTTTCCCTGAAGAGTCCTGTTACTGTAGACAAAGATGGAGTTGACAGGGAATATTGGTGATCACATAAGCCCAGGAAGGCGTCGCTTGTGCATGATAGAAGAAGAAAGAAGCGGTGCGGAGACAAGTAATTGTATTAAAAGACGGCGGAGAGACCATTCTACATTTGCATTAAGCTGCAATAATCAACAAATTTGTCAGCAGCAGCAACGGCCACTTGGTGATTCGACCGCAGCTCTTGCCACTACTTGATTACTGATCACGATCGCTTTTGTCATCTGGTTGCATCTCAACTTCATTTTTCTCTGAGCAGTTTATATTGGTGAGCGCTTCGCTTTCTGGTTCAAATCAATCTTAGTTGTCTCTAGAGAAAATAAAGCTAATTAACCTTCGAGAACTTCTGCAAATGCAGCAGGAGCTTATGATGAAGAAGAATCCGCCGCAAGAGCATATGATTTAGCTGCTCTCAAGTACTGGGGAACGTCAACTTTCACAGATCTTCCGGTAAATATTATCAATTTATCAGATAAAAAAAACAAACATTTTTATATGTAAATCCCTCATTAGATATTTGGTTATTTATGGAGCTAGAATAAGATTTTAATTTTATGTTAATTTCTGTGTGATCATTTGTAATAGGAGTCTGACTATGAGAAAGAAATTGAAAGAATGAAAACGGTCACCAAAGAAGAATACCTAGCCTCCTTAAGAAGGTTTGTTCTTGAGCATTCTCACAATAACAGGAGAAGCTAGCTTAAGAGATGTTTCCTCCTACTGTAGGTTCCCAGGAAGAAGCTGCTCATGCCTTTTAGTTTCCCATAACTAAAGATTCCAGCTTCCTTCTGTCTCATCCTTGCATGGTGGCAATACATCTGAACTAATCTATTAATATGTACCATAAATTGCACTTGAAAATAAATAATTGATAGATGCCATCTCCTCCAATACTCTTGTGAAAATAATAAATTCTTCATAACAATTATAGTGAACAAGGAGACATAAACTTATAAAAACCAAAAAAAAAAATTCATTAAAGAAAAGTAGAGTCCATGGCACCAAAAAATGCTATTCACGGTTGAGCAAAACCAAGAATATAATTACAAATTCAAATTTGAAGCCCAAGGAATCTAAATTTGATCAATTTTTAATGTTAGGAATTAAAGGACTCGGCTGAAACAAATAAAACAAGGTTGTTGGACTTATTTTTAGTAGCTTAAAGTAGTGGAAACGGACAAGAACTAACAGAGAAAATCACACATCCCTGGAATGTCAAATACACTTGAGAACAACAACAAATACTTTCGCATTTTTACTTTCTGAGGAAACATAAAATTCTCATGTCCCAAACAGGCACGCAAGGGCGTACACCATTCTCATAACAAGCCTATTTTACAAGTCACTAAAAAAATTCCATACTTTACATGCCTGCCTACGGGTTGTTTCCATAACACTTGCAACAAATAAAAAATTACGATAAAATACACATTGTACTATAAACAGACTGCTTTTGTTTATTAAATTTCCAAAGCAGAGCAACGTCTATTGTCAAATAGAAACCTACAGAGGGAATCTACCATGAGAAATCAACCATCATTTGAGTGATCAAGTTGCTCTGTGTAGTGGAAAATGTCCTTATTTGTACATAAATAATCAACGAGCATGTTGCAAAGATGCAGCTAGGTGTCGTGTCAAGGATATTGCAATCAACACCTGGCAGAATTAAACCTGGAAATGGCAAACCGTGCAGAACAAAACTGTAAGCAACAGAATTGCACGTCAAGAAGAAAGAAGGGGCATGGCATTTCAACATTATATTTCAGAGAAACACATAATTATGAGCAACAAGATGAAGCACAACCCAGAAGCTTTATCACCACCTTTCCTACCAGAAAGCACCAGCTCAGTGAGTGAGACATAACCCCAAGCTTAATCACCAACCATCATAGTCCGTTAACATAATAAGGAAACAGGGTATATGCTACTAAGTTATGATATGTGGTATATGGGTTGACGACTTCAGAACCAAAACACGGATTTGGTATAAGGAAAGTTTTTCCACCAATAAAGTTTGGGTAATTCTATCTCCACGCCACCAAAATCTAATCCAAGAAAAAATAATAATGAGACCCGCATTTATTTCTTTACATTCTTTCCAGCTAAGCATCCAAACACTCCCTATCCTCTCCTGGGGTCACTCCTCCTTCATCCCTTTCTACAAATAGCCAAATTAATCCCCCCTTTATGCAAAAAGACAAATTAATTACCCACCAGTAACACCAGAACAATTCGAATACTTCACCTATGAGATAAAGAGACTAAGATCATTATCAATTAATTCAAAGGTGTAGGGTTAAAAAAATATGGGAAAAAAGATTCGAAAGAAAATTTTCTAACACCAGAGTTCTGAAGCCGCCAGCAATAACACCTTCATTTTTAATCACCAAGCTAAAGCCTCACCATTAAGTTCATTTCTTTAGTCCTTCATATGCAAAAACCCACCAAAGGGGCAAAACAGTGCAGTCCAACACTATAACTCCAGCGATATTGGTCACCAGATGGGAGATTCAGGGAAACAGATATTCGAAATTTAAAAATATTTCTAAAAGAATGCCTAATCTCATAGTTGTTGTTGGACTAAAATCCCTTCAAGAGCGGAGAAAAAATGAGGAGCTGCGTCCCTATCACAACCGGTAAGAAGAAAGCAGAGGTAGGGAAGACGGTAACAAAAGTCTAGGTGTGATTCAATTTGTAACATCCAATTCTTCAACAACTGCACCCATTTGGGTGCAATTCAAACTGTATAGATATCATGGGAATTGGCAAATTTATATAAAAGTCAATTAATTATTCCCCTTACAAACACCTTATTAATGGTGTTGTCGTAAATTTAGATTTTGGAGGTGTGGAAACAGACCCACCCTAAAAGTTTCTCACTAGTTGTTAGAGAGCACAAAATATGATCATTCTTGTTTTTCCTTTCAGATAACTATGAAAAATAACAGTAAATAACTGATTGTTTTGCCTGCAACAAAGAAATCCATCCCAATATACTGTATATGCACATGCACAAGCTACTCTAGCAGATTATTAGCATTTAAAACTTGAAAATGTTGGGGAAAAAACCTGAGCAGAGCTCTCGGTTGATCAATACGTGGGATTCTTGGCTGGTCTTCCAGATTATCAGTTCCATCTTGCAGAATAGCATCAGTGGCTGGCTCACCGAAGGTTTGAGATAAATCGTCTGCAAGCTCCTTTAGACCCTGTCAGGATTGAGAGAGGCATCAAATTCTAGTCCAGACTATACTCAGTGAACAAAATGCATTTTTATTGTCACCTAAAATTCTCAGCCCAAATCCTCAATGTTTTAAGCATAAAGATTTCCTGTTACCTTAAATAAGCAGTGCCAACAGACCAGAAAGCAGATATGGCCTGGTTCAAAGCATGCAACATACATTTTACATTTGTTTGCTCTCTTTTCTGGGATTCAAGTGTGGCTTAGAGGGACATGATTACATATTAAAATGACAGTGCCCAGGCCAGTTAGCATGTAGTGGCTGAAGGATCAAACTGTAAATCTGCAGCTAAGCTGCATACCTAACTTCAGCTAATCTATATCAGGGTATTAGTACACTTGTGTGCAAATAAGGGAGAACAAAGACGCGGAAATTTAAATTCAATTCATTAAATAAGAAAGATACCGTCAAACTTGGGACTTCAGAGTACATGAGTGAAGCACGAGTTCTTCCTGAAGGTTTGAACTGATCCTGCAAGATACAGAATGCTGAAGTTGTCAGATATAAAACTAGACTTAGGTAATTGGAGGTTTGATAAGACAGGTTAATGAAAACTAATACTGCCTTCCCTTGTCCAAAACCTCCACTTCTGGATGGTGGTGAGAGCAAAATTTTACAATGTGCTAATTCAAGCAGGCAATATGATTTGTTTACAATGCCCATTAACCACTTCTAATGTAAAAATCAGATGCATGGAATTAAAAAATAACCAAATGCATTAAATACTATTTCCAACCTCTAGAGCTTTAGGCATTTTTGCTTTTTTGCCACCAACAAAGTTGCACAGGTACATCACACCCATATTTGCAATATCCTGTCACCATACAATTGAATCAGTACATTAGCAATAATACAAACAGGAGCTCAGACAACAAGAACCGCCCATTTTTGCAATTTCAAGGCATAAAACACTGGTGAGTTATCTCACTATGCCTGCTTAGGAAGCAACCATTTTATCATAAGCAACTACAATCAATCTATATAATAAATGAATAAAGAGGTTAAGAGAATGCTTCCAGCTTTTAGTTGGCCTCAAAATTAAGTAACAAACACACACAATGAAAAACCATAGCAAAAGAAAATTCAAATACTCATCTGACTATCAGAGCACCCACAACTCATGGATTATTACTTTCAACTCTTAACAAGATTTTGGAACAAGAAAAGGTTTGTTCATCCACCAAAAGTTTCAATGGCATGTAAACATCATTTCAATTATTAAAGGCATCACAGATGCTCAAAATACAACTTTCAATTCCTTGAGCAAACACGAAGAATATCACACAAAAATATCCAGTGTTTATGACTTACGGTGCACTTCAACATAACAAACATTCATTCAAACATCTTTGACACAAAACGTGTCCAATCTGTGATGCATGTACTTAACAATTAATATTCTTGCAACTCCAAAAAAAAAATAAACCAGATAATGCAAACTGTTCATGGGGAAAGATGTTCAGCAAACCTCAGCATGTTATAGAAATGCCAGCAACACATGGATATATAGAATTAGATATGATTTTCAATTTAAATTGAAAAAATGTTTATGTTTAAGTGTTGGTTCACCTGTTTCTCCTCCAATGAACCTATCTTTCCATCCTGCAAAAAGAACAGATTGTAATGAATTCAGAGAAGGGACAGAGAAACAAAGACAAACATACCCAATTACAATAAAAAATTGAGCCATTTCAACCCTTCATTATTATTGAACTTTTTTCTTCTTTTCCTATTTCAAATAGAAGTGGAACAAACAAGTAGGTTTCATAAAGCAAATCGTCAGTGTTTTTGGTGCTTCAATCGGATGAATAGGGTTGTGTGCGGATACGTGAGTTTGAGAATATGAGATATATATTGACAAAGAAAGTCAGAGCTAGCAAAGCCAAAAAAATGAGGAATTATCATTAGGCAAACCCTACCAAACCAGATACTAAACACTGCAACTGCCATAACTCAGAACCAATTTGTGTAAGATTTTCAGAGGCAGCATTGACCTGTGTAAAAAAAGACACGTTAGGATCATATCACAGATAAATGTTTGGATTGCAAGGGACTGCTCTGTAATTACCTTATATTACCTATAATATCATAGAAATCAGTTGAAAGTGAGACTGTATTTTCAATTAATAAGGAAGATATAATAAGTTCTAAATAATAGCTAAATGAGCTGATATATCACACTAGGTTATTCATTAACAAAAAAAGTTTACATGCAACTAGGCTTTCAGCACATAAGATGTACATAAAATAAAGTTTACTGCTTGAAAAACAATTTCAGTGAAATCAAATCCTTCAACAGGTGTATCAATTAACAAGAAAGCTAGCCAGAATCAGGATTGCAATTATTGCATTTAAATGCTTCTATATGCAGCTTCATACAGTTTCCCAAAACTAAGGATCACACATTTGATGATGAGGTCAATCAAAACAAATAAACCTGGTCCTTCATTCACAAATTAAGGTGCTGGGGCAAAGAAGAGACATATTCTCTTACGTCATTTTGAATTGCCTTTGAGATCTCCTTTTGACTCTCCATTTTATCATCCAAAAGTTGTATTCTCTGTGTCAAATGCGTCTTGGCAGTCTAGCAAAAGAATATATACATAAGCACAACAGCATAAATGGAAAACATGACAATGTCAGCCAGCCAGCCAAAAGAATAATCAACTCATAACTTGACATGCCAACATAATAAAATCAAGGATTGCTATGTTTTGAATTATTTTCAGTAGAGTTCACCCTATAGTCTCACATGTCACACTCTGTAAAGAAGAAAAAAGGGACGGGTACCAACCATACATCATATGAGATCCATAATCATAATCATATCATAATAATATAATAAAATGGAAGCACCAACGTCTAGTATTGACAAGTGTTCTACTTACATGTACAAAATACAAATCTATCAATTAGGTGGAGCAAGGCATGGTGACTTGACTGATGATTAGGAGGGTTGACAACCATGCTTTCTCAATTGCTAGGAAGTATGAATTCTAATTGAAGCTTTTCTAATTACTAGGAGGTGTAAATATCCTTTCCAAAAAATATTCATAAAACTTTATCTACTAAAAACTAACTTATCATGATTTTACATTAGCATTAAATAAAACAAACAAAAAACCAGGAAAGCCTTCCTCCAACGAGAAACAAGCTTATTAATTAAATGAATCCATTGCATCCACACAAAAAAATTCAATGGAATGCAAAATTCTGCTAAAAATGCAGCCTAATCTGATAGCACAATACAAGAAAAAAAATGTCTATCAGCTTTTACATGATTATTATCAACAAGAATTCAAGTAACCAATCCAGAAGAAAAAAGGAGAGGAAAAAAACTTAGAAATAGACAATAGCAGATTGCCCACACAAACACAGTGGGAAACTAGTCAGTGGAAAAATCGACAGCAAATAAGTTCATCACCTACACCAATTGGCTGGTTGCATACTACTTTTATTCTTCAACATGGATTGGCACATTTATAACTTAATGGAAGCACAATGTGATCTACTTTTTCACATTATCCACATCCTAGCCCCCACCCTAAAAACAAAATCATCAATGAAGCAGCACTTACAGACAGAGCCTCAGATACTTGCTCCAAATGTTTTGTCAAGTTTGAAACAGCACTTGCCATACTACGCTTTGTTACGTACATAAAATCTGAGAATTTTAGACCCTAGTTGTCAACAAGGAAAAAACATTAGCATCCTGAAAGCACCTAACTTCATCGTAGGGCTACATAAAACTAAATAAGATAAATAATAAAAATAAGAGTTTTGAGCATATGAAAAGACGTTTTGATACAAGAAAACACAAGATAATGCAATGGTATTTAAGTAGATACCTTCCACCACATGTAACCATAACCCAATGCCCCCAAGGTGGCAGCTGGAGCTATAAGACCAGTGAGGTTACCTGTACCAGGCAGGAGGGATTAAAATCTGATGAGAAAGTAAACCACCATATGAAATAATCAAAAGAATAGTTCATCACTAGTACCAAAAGCCTAAAACACAACATTTTGCAAGCCAGTAAAAAAATAACCTAATGCTGGTTATGTACTGAAAGGAAAAGGGAAAAAGAAAAGATTGTTCAAATTTCCATTAAATATAAAATACAGTAGAGGATACCCATTTGGCCAGAATTCCCATTGAGAACTGTTATTTGCCGTGCAGAGGCCAGTTGTCGAACTTCCATTGCTAACCGACGTACCTGTAGGGAATTTCAAAACAGAAAATTATTTACCACTACATGCAGTGTAATATTATATAATTCACTATTTAAATTAAACTGGAAATCCTTATTACCTGTTGGGCAATGGCATCAGAGTAGTCAGAATCACCATCAGATTGTTCCCCAGATTTTCCCATACCCTTCGTCAAGGACTATCAAACACAATTACACAGTTAGTTACCAGAATTTACATAGAAATCAATTTTTATTTTATTTCAATTAAGAAAAATTAAATATAAATCTCCACTCATTGTCAGCTAACACATACAAGGGTAAATTTAACTAAGCTGCAAACTATCAGATCAAAACAGAGAGAAACTAGGTATTCTTTAAACCAAATAATAATAATAATAATAATAATAATAATGCAATAACAAATTACCTGAAGTTCACCCAATAATTCTGATAATTTACCGTTTTTGAGCATAATCGTACCGGTATATCCTTGTAAACAACACAGCAAGCAAAGGTCAGTCAAATACAGCTGTGCAAGTATACATGACTGATCAGCGATTAATAATAGTTATTACCTGCTCCGGCGAGGATGAGGATCCTAGAGACGCTGACTCCTGCTTGCATAGCCATGGCTACGTCCGGTAAATCAGGAACCCTAGACGGAGAGAAACTTTTTGTTTGGGGAGGATCAGTAGAGTTGTTGATCAGTGTGCCACAAGTATGTTTTACTGGGCCGGCGTCACCTTTAGGATTAGTTGGGCCGGATTTGCTTCATTGGCCTTTTTGCGTTTCGACCGACCTCACATGGCCGTACAGTCCATATATGTGGCCTGATGGGAACAAAACAAATACTGCTAATAGGAAAAAAGAAAAAGAAAAAAGCAAACCTCCAAAATGAAACAAGTCCCCATCCTACTGGGGTAATCTCAATTAGATCCCTGATTTTATCTCGATTAAGTTCCCAGGTATCAATTTCTCAATTAGATTCTTCTTTTAGTTTAGGTTAACAAAATAGTTAAATATTCATCTGAAAAATTCTCTTTATTTTTATCGGGAAACCATGAATTTACTAAAACCTCTCACATCATATTGAATAGACCATGAAAAAAAATATAAATATTTTGTATTTCTTTATATAGTATCGTCTATAACATGT
>Ga0307515_10014923_pt1 | contig 14358 bp, 2 predicted proteins | sample 17_EM_MG_FD_194513 | JGI IMG/M metagenome (GOLD analysis project Ga0307515, IMG submission 194513) | Populus trichocarpa ectomycorrhiza microbial communities from riparian zone in the Pacific Northwest, United States - 17_EM | ecosystem: Host-associated > Plants > Roots > Unclassified | place...
CTATAGTGTAGTCTTATATTAAGGCGTCTTGGTCACTGCAGTAGTCCTATATTAAGGTGTCTTGGTTACTATAGTGTAGTCTTATATTAAGGCGTCTCGGTCACTATAGTAATCCTATATTAAGGCGTCTTAGTTACTATAGTAGTCCTGTAGTAAGATAGTATTATATATATATATATACTGCTTAATACGGAGCCTTTCCCTCCCTTTCCCTCCCCCCCGCCCTAAGGGCTAGTAGTTAAATATTCTTATAAAGCCAATCTAAAGAACGCCGGCCTCGCAGCTACTCTAGCTAGTTAATAGCCTATCTCTTATCTCTTGCCATACCGTCTTTTACGCGCCGTCTTATATCCTTAATTATCCTATGGCGACGGCTATAGAACATAGCCTCGCCGTTAACCCGCTAGTGTGCCCCCTAGCAGCGATTAAGAGCTTCGATTAATGGCCCACCCGCTAGCCCTAAAGTCCACTTAGCCCAGAGCTAGAATACCGAATTGCCGCCCTAAAGCATTTTATATTTCCTTAGCGGCGCCTATAGGTTAAGAATAAATAGGAGAGGTAGTTAAGTATCTGCTTGCGCCTACGCTAGTAGGGGCGGTGCGGATATAGTAGATGGCTAAGCGGGGGGTGCGGATATAGTGGATGGCTAAGCGGGGGGTGCGGGTATTGGCTGAGCGGGGGGTGCGGATATAGTAGATAGCTAAGTAGGCGGTGCGGATATTGTAGATAGCTAAGCGGGTGGCGTGGATATAGTAGACGTTATAGTAGACGGCGTAGGCCCGCCTAAAGGTGGATGTATGGACTCCGTAGGCCCTATCTAGATGCCTATCTTTCCTTACTGGATCTATATAGGTGTAGGTACAAATAATACTAATAACCTTTTTATCTCACTAAGGCGTTCTAAGATTATATATACGTGTAATTAAACACCTTTAATCTCTAAGATTGCGGCTTTATATTTTAGCTTAGCTACGGCCTTATAGGCGGGCCAGTATTTCCGCATTATTAGCTTATTTAGCGTAACTATATTAGCTAGCGAGCTTTTTACCCGTGTAGTAAACCTCCAGTACTCCTTATAGCTAAAGAGGGAATCCTTCTATAGGGGGTGGAGCGGGAACTGCTTATATAGGATTACTAAGTCCTATAATAGGATTACCCTAAGCGTGCGGAGGAGGCGTAGAAATCCCGAACTCGTAAGGTTAAGCCGTATAACCTTATTATCGGCCCTATCTAGGTGGTAGGTCTCTATACGTTTTAGCCAGATATTAGTCTTAGGCTATATCTTTAAACAGAGGGCCTCCTCCGGCACCTTCCGCGCGTGGGGGAGAAAGTAGCCCTTTCCTTCCTTTAGGAAGCTAGCGATTGACCGCATAAACGCATAGGGTAGGTAGCTAAGGTAGGCTCCTATTATTACGTCCATATTCCAGCGTCCGGCCCGTCTAATTTAGGTCTCTTTAACGCCGCTAAGCTTGGTATACCGGACGCTCTATTTATGGGCGCTATGGGTTTTCTCTTTTAAGTAAATCCCTACTCCCTAGAATATCTTCTTATTCTATTTAAACTGCGTATAATAGCTTAACGGCCGTTACGGTACTTTAACACTGCTAGGGAAGACGTATAGGTTATAGTAGTCCTCTAGCTGCCGAAAGGATGGGAAGCTCTTAGCACCGTCCTTACCCTAGCGGTTAAAGAAGTAGAAGGCTATTGTAGAGAGAGGGTAGAGGATAGGGTTAGCGTTCCGCATATAGCCCATATACTTAACCTTACCGTGCTAGTTTTACTTCCCCTATATTATTAATATAATTATATACGGCGCTAGCTTGTCCGGCTTAGGCCCTTTATTCTCTAGTTTAATAAGGACAAGGTTAGTAAGCTAAACGTCCCGTCTACTTTTGCCCTAGGTAATAGTAGTATGGCCTAAGGAATGGGTTAGAAAACGGCAGCCGTACGGACCGGATAGGGTATATAGTAGTAGCAATATACAAACCTAATAAATGCTCGGCTGCAGTTTAAAGGTAAGACTTAACTAAACCTGGTATCTTAGAGCCCGTCTCCCAGTACCAAGTAATCGCCCTTTTAAGCCCTTTAATGTTGTAGCCGCTAGTAATTATAAATAGGCCTCGGTTAATAAAGTTAACGCGTTAAATCTGGTCCTTATCGCGGCGGACGCTGTCTAGTATCGCCAAGAGCTTCGCCCCCCGCAGTGGCTGCAAGGCCTTACCTTCTAATTACTATATATAAAGCTTAGTAATAGCGGAGACGTAGCTATTTATAACTAAGTATTAGACTATTTTGTTAAATAGGGCGTCTAAGGCCTCCTCGTCCCATATCTCTTCCTTGTCCTTTATAGCTTCCTCTGCGGCTACGGCTGCCCCTATGGCTGCCTTTCCCCCTAGCTGCCCTTCCGCCGTCTTCTGCCTCTTCTTCGCTCGCTTACTATCTTTCTATATCTCTTTCCGTTTTGACTTCCGTTTTTAATAGCTAGCGGCCTATAATTTTTAGTTAATAACTTACTACTCTAAAAATAGGCAAAGCTTATCTTCCGTTACCTAGGCGCCGTCCATATTACCTTCTAGTTTCGCGTACCAGTCTTCCTACTCTTTCTGCTTTAGCTTGTACGCCCTTATAGTATTCTTTAAGCGCTAGGCCTTATAAATATCCTATAGCCGCGCCGTCTGGGCCTTAAATTCGCTCTGGAGGCTATAGGGGGGGGAGGCTAGGGGGGCTTCCTTTAACCGTAAAGTGGACCGTAGGGTAAGAAGATTCTTAAAAGACTCCATATCCGTAAAAGGTAAGGGGGAAGACGCGTAAGCGCGGCACGGGTAAATAGAGCTACCGAACGCGTAAATATTAAAGGAGAAGGGAGAAGAGGGCTCTATATTATAGAATTAGAATTATAGTAGGCCTTTCTATATAAAATCAGAAGCCCCGCGCGAGCTAGGAGCTAGCGCGGGCACGAGGACAAGAGAGGGTTGGAAAATGGGATTATCGAGGTGATGATGAGGTCGAGGGCGCGCGCTAAGGACCTCCATACTAACCCAGTACTAACCTAGGCCTCAAAAACGCGTCCAAAAAGTAGGGGCCACCACCAAAAGGGGGGGGTGATATTTGGACGATATGTCGCGGACCTTAGGGGGTCATGCGTAACCCGAGGTTATGCCAAGCCTAACCTGGACCTCCGATACCTCGTATCGTATCGAAGTATCGTAATATTCCTTAGCATTCCCCATTAAATTTTTTTTTACCAAATCTACTGCTTTTCTACTTTAATATTGTACAAAACATGGCTTTAGAAGCGGATTCATCTCTTCTTAAAAATACTCCTAGCTTAATTAAGAGCTCTAGCATATAACAGGCTTAGCTTTAATCTCTAGTCCATGAATTTACTCGCCTACTATATAAAAATAAGCTAATATACAATAAAAAGAACCGAAGGCTTATATACTGCAATTAGTGCGAAAGTTACTTAGCACTATTAACTATAAATATAAAAAAACACCTTGCGAAAGACCACGTAATCTCTATTAACTTAAAACAGCCTTATATAAAGGAGTAAGCACTTAAAAAGCTTTAGGAACTTTAGGCAAAAATAATATTAGAATTTAGGACAGATAAGGTTAATTCTATAATTTTTATAAAGATTCTAAATAAGGAAGTTATCCAACAAGCTCTTATTAACTTAGTTGTTATATAAAACCTTCCATTCCGGATTATAGAGTGGGAAGAGTTCTATATTTTTTATTAGGCTCTTAACCTAAAGTTATCCAATTTAATAACAACAGTATACTTAGAAATTTCTTGGATAATTACCCATTCCTTCTAGTTATAGAAAGACATCGTATAAAGACAAGTTTAATTAGCGTTAACAAGTATTTATCTTTCTGTTAATATCTGAACGTCCCTAAATAACCACCTTCTTCTCACAGTCTGCGCCTACTTTATTAATAGCCAGGAAAACCGGATAAAAGCTCTTTTTACTCTTCGTACGGTACCTAGTTATAGTGGAGCTAAATAATAGAATACCTTTTTTTAGTCTTAGAGGAGTATAGGATTGTATAAAAGCTTAGAGCTATTATTATAGATAATTCTATAATAAATAATACTCTCTATTATACGATCTATAAGTATCTCGCTAATAATAAGGATATTACCTAGGATCCCATCTAATAACGTATCCGCTACTAGGGGTATACTATTAATCTCGCCGTTTAGGCCTTCCTCTTTAAAGATACTCTTAAACTTAAGGCTATTAAGTTATATAAAAGGAATAACGTAAGCAAAAAGGAGTAAAGTTGTAAGAAAGAGATTAAGTAGAAATAGGCCTTTTAAGTAATAGGCCTACTTAGCAAGCTTTATAATATTATAGTACACTTCCGTACCTCAGCAAGCCGTACAAAGGAGTTTAAGACTTTAGTTAGAAGATGAGTTCTACTTAATAATCGTATAAGATGGAATAGCTGGTATTAAATACTTAGCGTCTTACTTGAGCATAAGTTAGGAATTAATAACTATATTAAGAGCAACTTTAATATACTTAAGGAGGATTATATCTTACCGCAAGACTAGAAGCTTTTTTGTACGATTTGCACTTTTCTAAAGCCATTCTACCGTGCAATATTAGAGATATAAGGGGATTATGCAATACTTGATCGAGTACTCTTTATAATAGATGTGCTTATTAAATATATGGAGAACTTTCTTGTATAACTCTTCTTCTAGCTACTTTATTTAAGCTAAAGCTAATATTATATAATAGGCACTCTTTAAATTAAATAAAGCTCTCTTACTTTGAGTAAAGAATGCATAGGCGAAGTTTAATGAGTACTACTAGAGAATAAATAATTCGCCTCTTTACGCCGCTGCACTTATTCTTTACCTAAATCATTATACGAAGTATATTAAGACATTTTAGAAGAAGAAGTGGTAGAAAATGGTACTTCTAAAGGTTTAATGGCTCTGGGAAACGTACCAAGAATTAAAGAAGCCTGTTACCTCTCTTTAAACAGTATTATATAATAAGCTATTATAAGATAAATATAAGGAACTTAATAAGTATAATTAAATTATAAATAAGTTAAATAAAAAGGTTACTTAACTAGCAAGCCAGGACGAGTACAAGGACTACTACTCTGAAGTACCATACGAAATTAAAGTTTCTTTACTTTAGTAGTGGTCTTAAGAACAACAAATAAAGCGCTAGCTGTGGCTTTCACTCTTTACAAGAGAGGTACTTTTAATTCTAGCTATGAGCGATGAACCAGAGAGAGTATTTTTAGGAGGATGTTATATGATATTATAGGAACGGATAAAGCTTAGAATATTAAATGTTAAAAGAATAGAGTGTATGAAGAGTTGGTATAGAAGTAAAATTTTAAAAGAGAATAGCTAAAGGAGGAATAAAAGAAGTATAGTAGTTATATAAGGAAAGAAAAGGTACGTAAGAGTATAAAATAAGATAATTTTAGATAAAAGATAACCACTAAAGGCGCGTAGGTGGCATATACAAATATATGCTAACTTTAAACTTAATAAATTATAAGTTTAAATCCCACTAATATCGTCCTTTATTAGGAATCGGGAAATATAATTATCTAGTATACTTCTCGTCCTACCGTACGAGAGATTCTTTAGCAATATTACCATACTATAAGTAAATTCTCCTCTTTGTATGATATACCTATATAACTAACTACTCTTAGGATAAGCAGAAGAGGGTAGAAGCTTTACCAGCAATTAATGTGGAGGCTTAGGTGGGGGGGGTATTAGAAAAGTAGGTACGGATAAGGAGGCCCTTATATATAAATGCAATTCTAATTTAGAGCTATGGATCTCTAAATATAATTATAAGTAACCTATATTACTTATATAAGGTAAAGAGCTAATTAACGCTAGCCCTGCGAGGCCTATACGGCGACTCCGCGTTATCTAGTAGGCCTTTACCCCTTTACTGAGTGTTAGAGTCTCCTAGGGTTCTATAGTGGGTGCTATAGAAATTGCAAGTGGCGGGATTATAGGGCTTAATGTTTGTTATATGATAAAAATTCTTAGCCTATAGCGGCGGTAGCGGGAGCACTAGAGGGTGAGGATTAGATTGTGGAACTAGAGGATAATAAGGAATAGATAAAAGTTACTAAATTTAATCTCCTCTCTTTTTTACCACTTTATTTTATTTTATAGTATCTTATATATAGTATCTCGTATAAGGAGAAGTATAAATAGAGAGTAAAAAGGAGATACCTAATTAGTAGGGAAGCTAAGGACGTTAGTAGATTACTTGCTTATTTAGTAGCGGATTAAAAAAAATCAATTGATATGATATGATATGATATGATCTCGCGTATCGTATCGATAAGGATCGTTTGGATTTTCCGCTACCCTGCTCCGTAAAAGGTAACATCTTCTCCTTCAGGGTTTCTAAAGTAGACGTAGGCTCCAAATACTTCGCCAGAGTATTTAATAGCTGTAGATTTTGTTCCAAGACAGTAAGTAATAGCTTAGTTTGCTGCGTCAAGGTGTTGTTAATTTGGATTAGTAAGGAATTCGGCCAGCTTAGAATGCGTCTTAGTAATATTAGGTCTTCTAAATACGGCAAGGTATGTAAGTGACCCTACTCGTTACTGGTAGGCTAGGGTTCTTTAAGGGTTCGTCTGCTGGTCGGACGGAATTAGTTCTTCGGCAGGAAATAGTAACTTAGGAAATCTTTCTAGTGGTTAAATATTAAATCGATTGGCTATCTTTTCAATATAGGAATCTTGGCAGAGCCAGAGCTTTCGATTTGGTCGATCTCGTTCAATTCAAATTCCTAGGAACCACTGTAGGTCTCCTAGTGCACGGATCTCGTATCGGTGCAGCAATTTTGCTTCAAATTCTTTAAGTCTTAAAAGGTCCTTCTTGGCAAATAGGACGGCAATATTATCTACATAGAAGAAGACAATAAGTCGTCCGTCGGTAAATAGATAGTTAGTGCCTGGTACTACTTCTAATCCGAATTTAGCCAGTGTATTGGTAAGCTCTTTATACTAAAGTAGTGGTGAGATTTTCAATCTATATAGCGCCATAAGTAGCTTTAGGACATGTCCGTTTTGATCAAATCCTTCTGGGCAGTAGCAGTAGATTGGTTTACTAAGCTTAGCGTTTGTAAATACGTTTACAGCGTCATACTGTCGAATTTCCAGGTCGAATGCGGCTGCTATAGCCATGAGAGCACGGAATATTCGAGCAGCTAGGGTTGCTGCATAGGTCTCTTCCTCTATAATCTGCAGGTCTCCGCGGACGCATAGTCTAGCTTTAAGCTTCTATAGGTAGCCGTCGCTATCGAGCTTATATTTAAAGACCTATTTTAGTGGAAGAATCTGCTTGTTGCCTGCTTCTGCTTTTAATACAGTCTTAAATGTCCCTCGGCGTTTTAGGTTATTGTATTCTTTTTCTATGGCCTTTTAAAAGCCAGTGGTCAAAGGGTGCTTTCTTAGATCTTTAAGATTCTTTGGTTTAGGAGGAAGGTTGTCCCGATGTAGAGATAAGGATCTAGTTTGGTTAATGTCCTTTACTAGTCCTATAGCAAATCCAGCGTAGTAACCAAATAGGGTAGATATATTGGTTAGTGCTGCTGCATGCGCTTAACGTCGAATTCATTTTAATCCTTCTGGTAGGATAAGGTCGGCAGAAGGTTTGGCTAAGACTTCGTTAGCTTATAGAGCTGTATTAATTGCTCTATTAAATGGTTTTGGGGAGCTTGGCTAGGTAGGGGTTGTCTTAATTATATCTAGGATGTCGTCTTAAAGTCCTTATAGTAAGGTGTTCGATTCTGGTAAATCTAGAGATACCGTTCTGCTAGGTGTCGGTAACTATTCAGTATCCTTTATACGAGGCTCTGCCGCATCGTTTAATTCAGGTGTAGTCGTTTATTCTACATTTAAGGTAGGTCTATATAGGACAGATTTATCCTTAAACTTATCCTCGTGGAGAGGTTCTGGTAGACTAATTGTCTAGATGGTGTCCTCTAATGCTTCCCTTAGCAGGTAGTTAATGTCTTAACCCTTAGGGTTATAGAACGAGGTCTTATTAAATATAACGTCTCTAGTTTAAATAACCTTGCGGAGACTCGGAATCCAGATTTAATAGATATTGGTTAAATCGTAGCCAACCAGGTGTCCAATTAATGCATAAGGAGCTAGTTTGTCTTCCCTTTTAATTCGTTTGTCTAGTATATAGGTTTTGTAGCCATATACGTGCATATAGGTAAGTAACGGTGGCTTGCCGTAGGCGATCTCGTACGGAGTTTTCTATCCTAGTTGCTTATTTAGGGTTCGATTGAGTGCGTAGCCAGCAGCAAGGAAAGCCTCTAGTCCTAGAGATGGGGGTAAGGATACTTCTAGCTGCATAGCCCTTGATCGATCCATAAGGGTTCGTCCAGATCGTTCAGCTCCGCTATTTTGTTCTTCTATATACGGGGCTCGGCATTTAAAAGTAATGCCTTCGTCTGCGCACCATGTATTTAAGGTGTCTCCTATTTATCTAAAAGCTCGTTTGTCGTCGCTCCAGAAGAAGATTACGTCTTAGTAGAATCGTATTTTAATTAAACGGTGGGTCTTACGGATGGTAGGTAGGACGGTAGCTTTATCCTTATTCTTGGCGGTGAATATAAAATTAAATTTGGAATACGTGCAATAGAAGTACATTATATATCTATCGCCGTTATACCCTGGTTCTCCAAGGGTAATAATATCGAATGCTACCCGCTCGAATGGTCAAGTGGCTAGAAATTCGTGTTCTCGTCTTTAAGAGATCTGCTGCGTGTGCTTTGATATTAAGCAGACTTCGCATTTAATTTTAAGCGGTGCTCGTTCGTCAATTAGCTCTTTAAGCTCTGCGCCATTGACGTGCTTAGGAAGCTGCTTAATAGCGTTAGGTCCTGCATGGCCAAGTATTTTATGCTATTTTGTAGCTGTAGCTCCGACTAGTTTGCGGGCCATTCTGCTTGGTTAATGTCTTCTTATTAAGAAGGTCGATTGATTTGTCGAATCTAGGGTATTTATAGGCTCTCGGTGCATTAGTGCCCAGTAGCCCCCTAGTTATTTCGCATAGCATACTGTTTTGCCAGTTGCTAGACGGTATAGTAAGTTTCGTTCTAAGTCGAAATGGATATCGTTATCAGTAGCTCTTAATAGTGCTATGATATTTGTAAACATAGTAGGTACCAATGCTACATAGGATAGCTTCATTTTTGAGCTCTTAGTAGGTGTATTGACAGTAATCGTTACTATTCCATAAGCCTATATCTTTTTACAATTTCCACTAGTAATTAGGTAGTCGTCTTCTATAGCTAGGTAGGAGAAGGTAAAGTCTTCTTAGTTATTATAGACGTGGGTATCTGCACTAGGGTTAAGTATCTAGGTATTCTGGAGCTTAAATGGAAATTAACCAGTACTAAACGCGGCAGCATAGCTAGTAGGTGTCTTAGACGGTAGGGTTTTAGAATTAAAATCTATTATAGATTCTGTGTTCTTCTTTACTTCCTATTCTCTTTTTAAGATAAGGTTAACGATGCGTTTAATCCAAGGTGTAGATAAGATTGCTTCTTCTACTTTCTTTTAGATGTCTGGGTTTGGTTTCTATCCTTAAGGGCGCTTCTGCTTAACGATGTAGTAGCAGCTACTAAATTAATGTTTAAAGCCGCATATGCATTCCTTATTCCATTTTAAATCTAAATTAGAATTGCTATTGGAATCTAAATTGGAATTGGAATTGCCTAGGGTTGCAAAGGTAGAGTTATTAGTAGGGGTAGCAGAGGATGCTGCTTGCTGCATGCGGTAGTGCTCCTTAAATTCCTTAATTAGATCGATGATAGATAGGGCATCTTTATCCTTCCGTTTTTTCTTAATAAGGTCTACTTCTAGTACTCCTATAAAACTAGAAGAGATGGATTTGATAGCTTAAACAAAGTTATAGTATGGCCTAAATCCTTGTACATCTAGTAGCTTTAATTACTCTATAAGCTTGTAGACATTCCGCTAGTTGTTTAACCATTTGTCGATACTCTGCTTTTTATTATAGACTTTTAAAGCCGTGTACTGATTTAGGACGTCTCGTTTTCGACCTAAGGTAGTAGGGGCTAGTACAGTCTTAAGTGCTTAAAGCCGTTCGTGTACCGTATTAAGGTCGTCAATAAGTAGAAGGTAGGCTACCAATATAGTGCGAACGATATAGTTACTAATATCGTTTATAGCCCGTTTTTACTTCTTGTATATGCGAAGATCGTCTTTATATTCAGCATAGAGCTAGTTATAGGCGGTGAGCTAACTTAGGTCTAGCTTTGCTATCGATATAGCCGTAGGTAGTATATCCCTTGGTGTAGGACGACTTAGTTATACTAGCTTTAGACGCTTACCTTTTTTAGATAGGTTAATGTGCTCCTATACCTCGTTAGTTTTAGCAGTGTCTTGGATAATAAAGAACCACTATGTCCAATTAGAAGGCTAGTTAAGGGTTAGGTTGACTTTCAATTCGCTTATAGTCGTTATTTTTAGGATTTAATAGATTAGGTAGGGTCCAATTGGCGTCTTAGTAAAAACCTTATTTTAACATTTCGAACTTTTAATTTAATTCATTAGTTCGTTTATTGGTTGGGTACGTACGTTAACTGGGGTCGATCGTCCGTTCGTTTAATAGGTGAAGAAGCTCGAGACACTGCAAAGGTAGTAGAAGTAGTAACTTCTTAAATAAGGTAGTAGATTAATTAGTTAGTAGGTGGTGCGATCCGGGCTTATAACTATAAGCTTTATAGTGCGAAGAATTAAATAAACGACTTAATTGTAAATGTAGCTCTAGAGGCTCTATATATACACGAAGAAGGTGGAAGTAATGGGGTAATAGATAGCTGAAATGGGAACGGTAATCTGCCACCAATATTAATCTGCAACCACTATATTGGGTGGCGTTAACGCCATCTCAGAGCCTTCCAAGCGGTGATCTTGTGTCTCAACGCAGTGTCGGTAGTCGGTTACACTAGTTATTAGTGCTACTACTACCCCTACAGTAAGAGCTTTCTTAGGCCTAAGTTTAGAAAGTTAAGAGCCCTATACTAATCTCCTTTAAAAAGGATATTAGAAGGCTATTATAAGGCTTTTAAAAGCTATATAAAAGGACGCAACTAATAAATATATTAAAACCCTTTAATAAGTCTACCATAGTATTTCCTACGAGGCTTTATTATATATTTACTACCTAAAGTAGTAACTATAATAATATCTATAATAATAACTACTTTAGGATTAGGAGGAGATACTAGTATACGGTATAATAACTTAGCAGTAGTTATAATAAACTAGCTTAAAAGTATTGTAAAGCAAAATAATACTAATAATTAGGCACTACTTTAATAATTATAAAACATAAAGAGAGAAAAGATTAAAATGCTATTAATTAAAAGATTCTTAGAAAAAAAGTATAAGCTAAAGGGATTCCTTATATAGAGAAAGCTAAAAATCTAATATAAAGAAATAAAATTAGAACAAGTAGTAGATTAAGTGGCGTATATAGGGTTACTCTTAATAGGTTAGGCACTAAAGCAGTTTAAACCTTATTTTATAGAGATATAAGCTAATATACTAGCGACTACTAACCTAGAGGCGTAATATATGTTCTTAAGCTAAAAGGGATTTGCTAGTAGACTAATATAAATATATAGAAATCTAAAACCGATAGCTATAGATAAAGGAAAGCTATATTAACTTATAAAGAAGGAGTTAGTAATAAACTATACAACGTAGTTCTAAACACTAGTAGCGTAAACTAAGTAAAACTAAGGGGCGTTAATAGCGTAATATAGATAGGGTCTAAAGGCTAAGATTTAAGTAACTATAATACTAATAGACAATTTAAGTGATATAAAAGAGCTAATTAAATAATCTATTAAGGTGGATAACCAGCTATACTAAAGCGAGAAGTTAGGGAGAATGTAGTAAGGTTTAATATGTATAAAAAAGACATAGTAAGTGTCTAGGCTATAGTATAGCGTAAAGGTAATAGACTTAAGTAGTACTAAAGAAACTAAAAATAATAATAAGTAACTATAGAAACCTAGAGGATAAGAATTAAGTAATTAAAGGTCTAAGAAGCAGAGGCTAAACTAGAAATCTTAATAGTAGAAGACGTTTAGGCGGACTCTATAGTAGAAAAAGTGGTATAAGGAAAGAGCTTGTGTAAACTATAGAAAATAGGGTTATTTTACTAAAGACTATAAAAGTAGTTAGAGTAACTATATAGTAAAGGAAACTAGACTAGTAGACAATATATAGGGATAATAATATACTGCGAGGAACAAAAGAGTGTTTAATTAAAAGCTTTACATTTTATTATAATAATATATACTAAGTTTATAAAGACACTAAGTATAGTGTAAGCTATTAGCTATAAGAGCCCAAGTTAAGAGAAATATATAGTATAGGAGAGTTAAATAAAGAACTAGATTAGCTTTATAAACCAGATTAGAACTAAAACGGCATATTTAGCTAGTAGTTAGCAGAGAAAGTTCTCGCGTACTAGTTCTATTAGGTAATAGAATTTAAGGATTAAGATAATTAAACTATTAGTAGCGATAATAAGGCAATAAGGGCAGCTTATTAGGAGTATATAAACCTTAAGGACGCAATAATAGAGATAAAGATTAAATCTACTATAGAGGACTGGTTAGCAATAGGGATTAAGACTCCATTAGATATAATATCTATTACTTTATATAATATAAGAGAAGTAAAATAGCGAGCTACTTTAGCACTTAATAAAGATAAAAGGCTAAAGACTTAAGATTCTTAAGAAAAGATAAGAGGGATCTAAGATTCTTAAAATAGGATATAGATAGCTTAAGGACCTATAATAAATAACAACCAATAGAGCAGAGTAACGGCTTAATTTAAAAATAAACAAATAAGTATAGGACGAAAGTCTCCTATAAGTAAAGTATAAGAAAGGCTTTTATAGAAATGAGAAAAGAACCTAAACCTAAAGTAGGTATTAATCCTTATAGAAATAGAAGGCACGGCTAAAGAGTTAGGCTACTAGGTAAATAAGATAGTATATAGGTATAATAAACCGCGAGTTAAAGGTAAATATAGTATTTAGCCTTAGGGTTGGATAATTAATACTAAAATTATAAAGCTTAAAGATTTAGAGAATATAATATCTAGACACAAACTAGGAGAAGACTAAAACGAATTTAAGAATTAAATTAAGGCGTAGTAAGAGTAAAGGGGCTACTATAGACTAAAAATACTAGGTAAACCTAGGGATAGAGTGCCTTTATTAAAAAAATCACTAATAGGCCTAAAGCAGGCACGCTAAAAGTAAAATAGCTTAAAGAACTGGAATAAGAAGAGAATCTAGGGATTTTAACTAGGTTTAAAGAACGGTGTATAGAAGGCTATTACCACGTAGTGATAATAAGGTACTTCCTTATAGATAGATTATATACACTTATAAAGCTATACTAAAAGTAGTATATGTAGCGATATAATAATAAATAGGAACATTTCTACTTATAGTTATATAAAAGAATTATTTAAGATTAAGTAATTACGGAAAGGCGTATAAGTTATATTAAAGGAGCATTAATTATAATAACTAAGAAATTTAAGAACGATACTTAAATTTATAAGCTAATTAGTAAAATTAATAGTTTAAAGTACTAATAGATAGTAGAGCAATAATGAACTATATCTTACTAATAGTAATAGAAAAGATAAGACTACCTTATAGATAGAAGGAGCACCCTTATCTATTAGTTATAATTTTAGAAAATCCAATAGCCTATAATAGGGGTATTATTAATCTTAAAATAGGACCTATTTAGATAACCATTAAAAAAAGACTAATTACGATATCTTTAATATCCTACTATTAGGACGGGATAAGGCAGTATTAAGTATACCTTAGTTATAGGAATATAATCTAAAGATCAATTAGGTTATAGGTTAGGTTAATATTAAGAATACTTAATAACGTAAAAGGTATATAACTACTAAGTTAAAGCAATATATAAAGAGATACTATAAGTATAGTAAAAAGCTATAGAGCCTAGAAAGTAAAAAGCTACTAAAGTATATAGTATAAAACTATAAAATAGAGTTAAAACTAGAAATAAGACTAGAGTTCTTTCTAATCTATAAGCTAATTAATAATAAATTCAATTTACCGCCCGTCCCGGTCCCCCTAATGGGTCCACGCAGGCTAATACCTTCTATAGGAAAAACTCTAACTTAGAGAAAACCCCACCTCGGGCCGCGCTGGAGAGATGGCAGCGTTCCGACATCGGAGCGCCGGCGGCTCGCCTTCTACCTGCCTTCAAGTCTGCATATTAAGCCA